>SAMEA3663280__coassemble_452_pt1 | contig 14929 bp, 9 predicted proteins | sample SAMEA3663280__metabat2_low_PE_020 | metagenome-assembled genome bin SAMEA3663280 (sample SAMEA3663280) | pig gut metagenome | biome: pig gut; feature: pig-associated habitat; material: faeces | place: China | collected 2013
GAGAACCCCATGGCCATGCGGTGGTCTTCGTAGGTATTTACCAGGGAAGCCCTGAGGGTTCCGGGATAGATTGTGACGGAGCTATCCGTGGATTCGCAGCGGATCCCCAGCTTATCCAATTCTGTAACAATAGCGTTTAATCTGTCGCTTTCCTGGAAACGGATGTGTCCTATCCCTGTGATTGTAGTGGGGCTGTCGGCAAAGGGGGCGATGGCGGCAAGGGTAATTGCCTGGTCTGAGCAGGCTGACATGTCTGCTGTGATTCCGTGGAATATGCCATCAGTGGGAGGCAGAAGAAGAATTCCTTCCTTTTCATCCCTGGCGTGACATCCCATCTGTTCCAAGATCCTGATAAATCTCACATCACCCTGAAGGGAATCAAAATGAACATTGTTTACCCTGACGGGAATTCCGAGAAGGGGACTTATGGCATAAAAATAACATGCTGCGGATACATCAGGTTCTATCTGATAATCCTGCGGCAGATAGTGCTGTCCGGAAGCGATACGAAAGGCATAGGGGCGGCTGCTGTTGACACATCCGGTACAACTGTGGTTGTCTGAGTTGCCGTTGCAGTAATACAACGGTTCTGCCGTGACACCGAATTGTGCCATCATTTTTTGCGTCATTTCGATATAGGCCATGCCGTGGCTTCCCTCTATTGTGACGGTAAAGTCATGGTCGGCAAGGCAGGAAGATATCATCAGTGCACTCAGGAACTGGCTGCTTTCGTCGATGTTGACCTTTATTGTGTCCTTTTGAAAACCGTTTCCCTTCAAATCAAAGGGAAAACGGTCGGGAAGAACCTTGCAACCAAGCTCGCGCAGGGAATCCAGCAAAGGTGCCATGGGGCGACGGCGCATCTGTTCGGAGGCATCCATATGATAGGTGCCGTAGGAAAGACCAAGATATGCCGTCAGAAACCTTGCCGCCGTTCCGGCGCTGCCCACATACAGCCAGGCTTCCTCCTTGGGAACCGGTCCCCCAAGACCTTTGACTGTTACCATACAATCCTGCTCGTTGACAGACGTCTCGAATCCCAGACTCTGCAGACAGGAAATAAAGTGTCTGGAATCATCGGAGAAGAGTACACCGTGCAGAGTGGAGGAGCCTTTTGCCAGAGTAGCCAAAAGTAAGGCACGATTGGTAATGCTTTTGGACCCCGGCACCGACACCGTGAGCGGAGCATGTTCTGAGTACAGATTGTGATTCATATTGAAATAAACAGAAGGAACTTTAAACGTTCTTTTGCCGGTCATAACAATCCTTTCCGGTAATTGTCCGTGCTGACTTTACCGTAGAATATCATCTGTGGAGCAAGATTTTCAACTGCGATAGACGCAGAAACCGTTCTCCATATGCAGGGTGTCCAAAAGCTCCCTGCCGCCGGAAGAGCAACGATAGAGCTGTATGGTTCCCTGGGCGGAAGCCCCTGCCAGTAGAGGGGAACGGGACAGCAATCCATCGGGATTTTCATAGCGTATCCTCATCATCTGCTCCTTAGTGCAATTGCCGGAAATCTTGATAACTGCATTTTTGTTCCGGGCCAGTATATGCCAGACATAACGTCTGTTGGTTTCTTTGGTTTCCCATTTGCACCGTGACAGGACAAAGGGATTCATGCCAAAGTCAAAATCCTCTCCTGTGTAGGTAAGCTGGATCAGCAGCTTCCGACGCAGAGGCAGGAACAGAAATCTGGGACAACAGCCGTTGACTGCCAGTACCGAATGCCGCAAAGTCTTACCGGTGCGCTCGCTGCGTAAATCTCCGCAGGACAATTGCAGCCAGGGATGGTTGTAGGTACGCCCCCAATGCTTGTCAGAATAGCCGTTACAGGTCTCGGGGCTGACATGATAGGTCTCTCCATCCAAGGTCACGGTGCCGCGGAAAAAGCTTTTAATCCCTTCGCCATGCCAATAGCTGTCCAGGGCATGGAAAAAGCGGGAGATGGGATTGGCCAGGAACCCTGTATTGCAGGCAACCGCCTTGTATACTTCCAGGTCCCAGGTCATGGCTCCGGCATCGGACATATGAGATCGGTGTCGGGCTTCTTCGGAGCTGACTTCCACATGACCGCAGATGTGCTCCTCACTGTAAAAACAGGTGTCAATCTGCATTACCATAGGGTTGGAGGCAACCCGCAGTCCGGAAGCGGGATAGAAGGTGTGGAGCTGTCTGCCCTCCTGTCCGTTCCTGTCGGGAAAGACCCCCACATTCATCATGAAATAAGAAGGCCTCAGACCTTGCTTTTTGGAGTAAGGGTGTTGTCCCAACACCACGGCGTCCGCCAGAGGGTTTTCCTTTTGCCATGGGAATCTCTTACAGTAGAGCCGTGGATTTATTATAAAATATTCCACAAAAAAAGTGCGGGTCTCCCCTGTCCGGTCATTCACTCCCGAGAAAGAGTGCCACCAGCGCATATACCCTTTTTTTGCAAGGGAACCTCGCAACATATATGAATTTCTTGTCAAATCCGACAGATTCATCAGGCGTATCTCCAAGAAAATAATAAACAGTATTTCGTAGTTGCTGTATTTATTATAATACAATATGTTGTAAATGACAATAGTGTCGGGTATGTTTTTGGCAGAAAATCATAACACAAGATATAGTGTCTGGTCCGGCAAAACAGGTTTGGCGCAGACCCCTAAATTTCTCTTGATTTTTTGAGGCAGAACAAGTATCATTAAATCAAGCGTGTCAGTGCAATCGGTAACAGACAGAGTGCCCCATAAACAGGCAGATAACGATGGTTCATGTTGCACGGAGGACGCAAATTTATTGACTGGGAGGTCTAAGATGCTGTACATAGGTATTGATTTGGGTACATCAGCCGTAAAGCTGCTGCTGATGGACAGTGAAGGCAAGATTGTGAATATTGTTTCCAGGGAGTATCCCTTGTATTTCCCTCATCCCGGATGGTCAGAGCAGAAGCCTGAAGACTGGTATGCACAGACCATGGATGGAATTAAGGAATTGATTAAAGATGTTGACAGGAGCCAGGTTGCTGGTATCAGCTTTGGCGGACAGATGCACGGACTGGTGATTCTGGATAAGGATGACAATGTGATTCGCCCTGCAATCCTTTGGAATGACGGACGTACCACGGAAGAGACCGACTATCTGAACAATGTCATCGGCAAGGAAAAGCTCTCCGAGTATACGGCAAATATTGCATTCGCAGGCTTTACCGCGCCCAAGATTCTCTGGGTTAAGAATAAGGAGCCCGAGAACTTTGCAAAGATTGCAAAGATTATGCTTCCCAAGGACTATATCGCATACAAGCTTACCGGCGTTCACTGCACCGATGTTTCCGATGCATCCGGTATGCTGCTTTTTGATGTAAAGAACCGTAAATGGTCTCAGGAGATGTGTGATATCTGCGGTATCAGCACCTCTCAGCTGGCAAAGTGCTATGAGAGCTATGAAGCAGTGGGAACCGTGCTTCCCGAAATCGCAGCAGAGCTTGGTATTCCCGCTACCGTTAAGGTGGCAGCCGGCGCAGGTGACAATGCGGCAGCAGCAGTGGGAACCGGAACCGTAGGCGACAATATGTGTAATATTTCTCTCGGTACCAGCGGCACCATCTTCATCTCTTCCAAGAACTTCGGTGTGGATAAGTTCAATGCACTGCATTCCTTCGCACACGCTGACGGCAGCTATCACCTGATGGGCTGTATGCTCAGCGCAGCAAGCTGCAACAAGTGGTGGATGGATGAAATCATCCGCACCAAGGAATATGCTGCAGAGCAGAAGAATATTGATAAGCTGGGTGAGAATCATGTATACTTCCTGCCTTACCTGATGGGCGAGCGTTCTCCTCACAACAATCCCAATGCAAGAGCAACCTTCATTGGTATGACCATGGATACCACCCGTGAAGATATGACTCAGGCGGTACTGGAAGGCGTGGCATTTGCACTCCGCGATTCCCTGGAGGTGGCAAAGTCTCTGGGCATCGATTTGAAGAGAACCAAGATCTGCGGTGGTGGTGCCAAGAGCCCTCTGTGGAAGAAGATGATTGCCAACATCCTGAATCTGAAGGTGGATGTGATCGAAAGCGAAGAAGGTCCTGCTATGGGCGGCGCAATGCTGGCAGCAGTAGCCTGTGGCGAGTATGCCAGTGTTGAGGAAATCGCAGCTAAGGTAGTAAAGATTGTGGATACCGTTGAGCCCGACCCTGAGCTTGTGGCTAAATATGAGGCGCGCTATGCCCAGTTCAAGGAGATTTATCCTACCTGCAAGGAGCTCTTTGACAAGATCCAGTAATGACAGATTTCGAAATTGTGTTCCTTTCGCTTAAAACCCACATGTCTGATTGCAGACACATGGTTTTTTGCGGGAACACAAATTCGAAATGAGAAAATAAAAATAACAGAAAGGATGTAAAAAAGATGAAGATTTATTCCGTAAATGATCCTGAATTTCGTGAGTTTGGCCGTGTGGTCAACAATGTTGATTTTACAGAGCTGGTTGCAGCCATGAAGAAGACTCCTCTTCCCGAGGGTGTCATCTATGAGCCCAGCGTAGCTGAGCTGGAGGCACTTCCCGTGATGGAAGCACTTTCCACCACTACATATGGCGAGATGCCTATTCAGATCGGTTACTGCAACGGACACAATTCCAAGCTGAACGCCTTGGAGTATCACAGAGATTCCGAGATCAACGTGGCAGCAACAGATGCTATCCTTATGCTTGGTCTGATGAAGGACGTACAGCCTGATTTCACCTATGATACTGCTAATGTTAAGGCATTTTTTGTTCCTGCGGGAACTGCTGTGGAGGTATTTGCAACAACCCTGCACTATGCTCCCTGCGGTGTTGACGGCAAGGGCTTCCAGGTATCCATCGTGCTTCCGAAGGGAACCAATTATCCTTTGAAGAATGCACGTCCCCGTGCAAACGGAACCACAACGGACAATGAGGATTGCCTGATTACCGCAACCAACAAGTGGCTCATCGGTCATGCCGAGGGTGGACTTGATGAGGGAAGCTTCCTTGGTCTGAAGGGCAAGAATCTCGACATTAACGAATGATTTCTGACAGCACGAAATGATGAAAAAATCGCAGAAAATGAGTAGTCTTTTGTGCGGACAAAAGTTATAATGTTTCTAGTTATGGTAAGCAGAGTATGCGAGCCTTAATGACAAGTAAATAAACGGTGTGTACACCGTTAAGAATTAGGAGGAAACTATGATGAACAATTTACCTCAGGTAAAAATCGGTATTGTCGGTGTAAGCCGTGACTGCTTCCCTGCTTCTCTGACAATCAACAGAAGAAAAGCCCTGGTAGAGGCTTACACAAAGAAGTACGGCGCAGCTGATATCTACGAGTGCCCCGTTACTATCATCGAGAGCGAGACCGACATGGTAGATGCTCTTGAGGACATCAAGAAGGCAGGCTGTAACGCACTCTGCGTATACCTTGGAAACTTCGGTCCCGAGATTTCCGAGACCCTGCTTGCAAAGCACTTTGATGGACCTTCCATCTTCGTTGCAGCAGCAGAGGAGAGCCAGAACGACCTTATGGACGGTCGTGGAGATGCATACTGCGGTATGCTGAATGCAAGCTATAACCTGAAGCTTCGCAATGTGAAGGCATACATCCCCGAGTATCCTGTAGGTACTGCAGAAGAGTGCGCAGATATGATCAAGGAGTTCGTTCCCATTGCAAGAGCAATCATCGGCCTTTCCGATCTGAAGATTATTTCCTTCGGTCCCAGACCTATGAACTTCCTTGCTTGTAACGCTCCTATCAAGCAGCTTTACAACCTGGGCGTTGAGATCGAGGAGAACTCTGAGCTGGATCTCTTCGAGGCATTTAACAAGCATGCCGGAGACGAGAGAATCCCTGCAAAGGTTAAGGAGATGGAAGCAGAGCTTGGCGCAGGCAACAAGAAGCCTGAGATTCTTGAGAAGCTGGCTCAGTATGAGCTGACTCTTCTTGACTGGGTTGAGGCTCACAGAGGTTACAGAAAATACGTTGCAATCGCCGGAAAGTGCTGGCCTGCATTCCAGACTCAGTTCGGTTTTGTACCCTGCTATGTAAACAGCCGTCTCACCGGTATGGGTATCCCTGTATCCTGTGAGGTTGATATCTACGGATGTCTCTCCGAGTTCATCGGAACCTGTGTATCCCAGGATGCCGTTACTCTGCTTGACATCAACAATTCCGTACCTGCTGATATGTACAAGGAAGCAATCGAAGGCAAGTTCCCTTATACTCATAAGGATACCTTCATGGGATTCCACTGCGGAAATACCTGCTCCAAGAAGATGGCATTCTGCGAGATGAAGTATCAGAAGATCATGGCAAGAGCACTTCCTATCGAGGTTACCAACGGTACTCTGGAAGGAGATATCGCTCCCGGCAAGATTACCTTCTATCGTCTGCAGTCTACTGCTGATTGCAAGCTTCGTGCTTACATCGCAGAGGGTGAAGTTCTTGACGTGAGAACCAAGTCCTTCGGTGCAATCGGCGTATTTGCTATTCCTGAGATGGGACGCTTCTATCGTCATGTACTCATCGAGAAGAACTATCCTCATCACGGTGCTGTTGCATTCGGACACTTCGGCAAGGCTCTGTTCGAAGTATTCAAGTACATCGGCGTACCCGTAGAGGATCTGAACTATAATCAGCCGAAATCTTTGCCTTATCCTACAGAGAATCCTTTCTGTTAATTTCAGGTAAAGAATGAATAAGAGACAACGGCATCGGTCACGATGCCGTTGTTTTATGTGGAGTTTTGGTTCTGCTTTGTGTATGAGGGTTTCGTAATGACAAAAGACACGACAAAGGATATGACAAAAGGCTCTCCGATGCGGTTGATTCTCGGATTTGCCCTGCCGCTGCTTTTTGGCTTTCTGTTTCAACAGTTCTATAATGTGGTAGATACCATTATTGTAGGCAGGTTTTTGGGTGTGGACGAGCTGGCGGGCGTGGGAGCGACCGGTTCCATCAACTTTCTGGTAATTGGGTTTTGCATGGGAGTCTGCAATGGTTTTTCTATCCCGGTGGCACATAAGTTTGGGGCGGGAGATTACAGTGGAATGCGCAGATATGTGGCAAACTGTGCATGGCTTGGTGTTGCCTTCGCAGGCAGCTTAACTGTGATAACTACTTTATTCTGTAGAAAAATTTTATTATTGATGCATACACCCGATAATATTGTTGAGTATTCTTATCAGTATATTGTGATCATCTTTGCGGCAATTCCTTTGACATTTTTATATAATACGGTGTCCGGAGTCATACGGGCATTGGGTGACAGCAAAACACCGGTATTTTTCCTGGTGTTGTCCTCCTTTATCAATATAGGATTGGACTTGTTTTTTATAATTCATCTGAAAATGGGCATTTCAGGAGCTGCGTTTGCAACGGCGATTTCGCAGGGAATCGCCGGACTTGGCTGCCTCCTGTTTATGATATGGAAATTCGAAATTCTTCACATCAGGAGGGAAGAGTGGAAGCCTGACAGACATAGGATGCTTGTCTTGTGTGGAATGGGAATTCCCATGGGGCTGCAATATTCCATCACTGCGGTTGGCAGTGTTATCCTACAGAGAGCCACTAATATGCTGGGGTCAGTGGCTGTGGCATCGGTGACGGCAGCCGGCAGGATCAACAGCTTTCTGGCCACGCCTTTCGATGCGCTGGGTTCCACCATGGCAACCTATGGCGGACAGAATGTGGGCGCCGGCAAGCTGGAGAGACTGGGGCAGGGGCTGAAATCCTGTGTCCTGTTGGGAGCGGTTTATTCCGTAATTGCTTTGGTGGTGGCTGTGTTCTTCGGCAGACCTCTGGCAACCCTGTTTGTGGAGACCGGCGAGACGGAGATTATCGGCAATGTGCGGTTTTTCCTGATTTGTACTACCTCCTTTTTCTTCCCACTGGCTCTGGTAAACATTATCCGCTTTTTGATTCAGGGCATGGGCTTTCCCACCTTTGCCATTCTGGCGGGAGTGTTTGAGATGATAGCAAGAGCACTGGCTGGTCTGGTACTGGTTCCGGCGTTTGGCTTTACCGGCTCCTGTCTGGGAAGCCCCATTGCCTGGGTGCTGGCGGATGCCTTCCTGATTCCGGCCTATTTTCATGTGAGGAAGGTGCTTGAGAAGAGGGCTGGGAATCGTGTGAGCCGGGATTGAAAGCAATTAGGGCACATAGAAGCAGCGAAGTCATGCAGAAAACTATGATTAAGGGAGCAGAGCGCAATGGAAATATATCATGGCAGACCCGGGGATACCACGGGGCGATTGGAAAAAGAAATACGGGTATATAATCTGCTGGAACAGCTGAAGATTCCCTATGAAAGAGTGGATCATGAACCGGCAGATACCATGGAAGCCTGCAGGGAAATAGATAAGATTCTGGCACCTGCAGTGATTTGTAAGAATCTTTTCTTGTGTAATTCGCAGCAGACAAAGTTTTATCTGTTAATGATCAGGGAAGATAAGAACTTTAAGACAAAGGACATCTCAAAGCAGATTAACAGTGCAAGACTTTCCTTTGCACCTTCAGAGAAAATGCAGGAGTATCTTGATATTACCCCGGGGGCTGTGAGTGTCATGGGGCTGATGAACGACAAAGAAAATCAGGTGCAGCTCCTGGTGGATGAGGAAGTATTGAATTCAGAGTATTTCGGCTGTCATCCCTGTGTCAACACGACAAGCCTGCGTGTCAGGACAAGGGATGTTTTTGAAACATTTCTGCAGGCAGTGCATCATGACTATATCACGGTTCAGTTACCTGACCAGTCAGAGTAACCGGGGGGATTTTATGAAAGAAACCAAGCGGGAAAGATATTATCTTTGGCTCTATCTGGTGGCGATAGCAGTGGTCTTTACGATATATCATTATTTCTATGATATGACAATTGGGGATGTACCGGCATATTTCAGCAGGATTCTGACCAAAGAAAGCGGCTACCTTACTGAAAAGGATACTTTGTTTACGGCTTTGTTCCGTTTTACAAGAGACCGCAGCATGCACTGGAGCTCCAGGTATCGGATAGAAGCAGTGTTGGTGCTGATTGCCTCCCTTCCGGTATGGGTGTGGCATATCCTGGATATCCTTGTCCTTCTGCCCGGGGCATATTCCATGGCAGAACTGACCGGCATCAGGAATCCGGGCATGAAGTACATGGGAATCTTAACCCTGGTCATGATGTACCCGGTGAAGGATATGTGCTCTGCCGGGTGGATAGCTACTACGATGAACTACTCCTGGTGCTTGTCCTTGGGCTTGTATGCTCTGTTGATCATCAGAAGGATTCACAAGGAGGAAAAGGTGAAGCCGGTCTCTTTGCTTGCAGCGATTCCTGCTTTTATGTATGCGGTGAATCATGAGCAGATGTGTCTGATTTTTGTGATTCTGCTTGCAGGGATTGTGGGAAAAGAAATCTACGACTGGAAGAAACATGAAAAAAAGATACACAAAGCAATTCCCATCTTCCTTGGTGGCAGTCTCCTTCAGCTCGTATATATTCTGGTTTGTCCCGGAAATGCAGAGAGAAAACTTGCAGAGACCGCAGGTTTTTTTCCGGAATTTGCAGAGTACAGTCTCGTAGATAAGGCTTATCTGGGATTTGCCAGAATGATGAATGCCTTCTTTGAAGATTATAATTTTATGCTTTTGCTTCTGTTTGTATTTATGGCATGGTGCATGTTGCAAAGCGATGAGAAGACCTGGAAAAAGCTGATTTCCTGTATTCCTGCCTTATATCTCGTCTTGAGAATCGGTGTTCACAAGGTATTCCATACGACATTTTATGGGATATTCCTGGCCTGCAATGAGACAAGGCTGTCGGAGCTGACGGCGTTTGATTATGTGAGTTTACTGATAATGCTGGGGATGGCAGTCCTATTCTTCTGGACCTGCTGTATGCTGTTTTCAACAGAGAATAATGTGATTTTGTATCTGTTGGTTCTTCTGGCAGCGATTGCCTCTGCTTTTGTCTGCGGATTTTTACCGACAGTATTTGTATCAGGATACAGAGTCTATCTTTTCCTGTATGCAGGCTTTGTATATGTGTTGATGAAGTGGGTTAAGATTCACGAGGAGAAAATATCAGGGTATTGGAAGCTGCCTGTGTGGGGTGCTGTGATTGCGCTGAATCTGATACTGATACTGGGGAATATCTCGGTGCTCAGGGGGTAGCGGCGGATGACCGAAGCGTTGCAGCCTTATGTACCGCTACGGCGAACTCCAGGCGAGAGTGTGTCTGCCATCAGACATATGGGGCTGAGGCGCAGGAACACAATTCCGAAGAGGGAGTTGATAAATTGGAGGAATGAGGCAGAAATCATTGCATCCGCATGAAAGGAAGAGGTTCCGGTCACATATTTGTGCCTGGAACCTCTTTGTGTGCAGGGGGCGATGTTGTGCCTCTTCCTATTTCATACCCTTGTTTGGACTTCTTGCGTGGAATGGCCTTATTCAAATACGCTGATACGATTCTCTTGGGGAACAAAGCATGGACCGTTTTCGTCTACAGCATAAGTCTCATAGAATTCATCAAAATGTCCCAGGATGTAATTAACCCTTTCCCTGGAGGGCATATGAGAGTCGTTCTCTGCTACGTAGCTGTCATAGTCATTGGTGATTACAGCCGCCAGATGACTTGCGAATGATTCAAATACAGGAGCCATATCGGTTTCTCCCTTGCTCTTCCAGTAGTGAAGCATGGCCTTAATAGAAAACAAATCACAGAAGGTCTCGATGCTTACCTGCTCGCCGTGAATGGTATTTCCAAACTGAGTTTTCCTGCCGTCTACGGAAGCAGCGATTTTCATCATCATGGCATCATAGAGAGTCTGCTGTTCATCAGAGAAGAAGTTTGTCTCCGATCCGTCTGACAACACAGTGACACGCTGCGGATCCAGAGCATGGGCTAACTCATGAGCCAACATTTCAAACCGGAAGAGTTCCATATTGGGATGATCCCCCTCTGATGCAAAGAGTACCAAAGGATTTCCTACGAAGACTACATTCTCTGTGTCATATGTTGCATTGGCCTGGAAGAGATCCATGTATATTTCCGTGTGATCTTGCCCTTCCTCCAGATACCTTTTTTCATAGGCCTTCATTGCCTTTAAAAAGAGAAGATAAGAATCCACCGCATTGTCCCCAAGCCCGAACTCGGAGAGAGAAGGATAAGTCAGGTGCTCGCCCAAAGATAAAGTAGCCTTCATAACCTTTACGGTAAGCATCCCCCTTGCCCTGGTGTCCAACCAGGTGCTTTCCTTGATCACAGCCGCCATATGCTCTTTCACCTGTTCAAAGGATTCTTCCCACTGTTTTCTGATTTCTGCTGAAATGTATTTCGAGACATAGGCATGCTCTAAAATACCATATCCTTTGCTGACAATCGAGTTTTTTACAATTGATTCATAGTCCTCACGAGTCCAGGGGGCATTCCCCATCGTCTCTTTATCATACTTCAGAGACATAAATTCCCATGACAACTGCTTATTTGTATAGGGATAGAGCTTGATGAAAATGCTTACGGAGTAGTAGTCCTTTGCTTTTTCAAGGTTCTCCGCTGAGAACAATTCCTCCAATAGATCCGGATAGGAAGACCAGATAAAATCTTCACATTTCTCATTCTTAAACTGTGGAGTGTAGGTATAGCCTGTTGCCTGCTGGATATCGAAAATGTGCTCCAACAGTTCGTCTGAAATCTGGTCATCTCTGGAAATGTATACTGACTCGTCTTCGGTATCCCAGAAGGCTGTGAGCTTTTTATCCACCCAGAGGGTGTTGGTAGTCATTCGTTTCGCCTGGTTCTCTGAATATCCCAGTTTACAAAGGATTGTTGTCAGATTTTCTGTCACATTTTCCAACTGATCCGGAGACCAATAGGCATATTGTTGGTCGAGAGACGGATTCAAATCAAAACAATAGCTGCCATCTGTCATACGGGTATAATTCCATGCCATATATGGATTCAAAAGAGAAAGATCGTCATCCTTCATCAGTTCATACAGTTCTTCCGAATTTTTCGCAGCCTGTACACGATCCATCAGTTCGCGTATCTGTGCAATTTCTTTTGTGTCATCGTAACCTGCCTGAACCCACTGCTCGAACCAGGTTTGTAAGAAAAGAAGATCAAAATTATCTTCTGTTTCTTTGTCCTTCAGAAGCATCATAACGCGCTCGTCTACTTTCGGTTCCGCTGAGTGGCTTTTTAGGATACTTTCTTCGTTACAAGGCGAATTCTGCGCGATCCATTCCGCATTGACATAATCATAAAAGTCGCTTATTTGAATCCGAACCGGTTGAGCAGGGTTCTCTGACTCTGAGTCCTCGCCGGGCTTGCTCTCTGTGGCGGAAGCGCCGGCGGCTGCCTGATTGGAAGCGTTGGAGCTGATACTTTGAGCGTATTCCGTATCCGATACGGAATTACCGTTGCTACTGCAACCTGATAAGAGAAGACATAAAGATAAAGCTACCAATTCAATTCCCACAGTCTTTCGTTTCATGTCATTATCCTTTCTCAAACAGACTTTACTTACTCATTATGGGCTGTATTACGGAACGTGTCAAGGGAAATATAGATGATATTTCGAGACTGAATTCAAGACTAAATTGATAAATGAAAATGGGGAGTGGATTTTGCAGTATCAGCCCGAGGAAGAGGCTGGCTTGGATATCGATTTTGATTTTAATAAGATTAAGTGGTAGAGCACGAAGGAAGAGTTTACATTTTTCCACAAAAAACAGGATTGACTCCACGTGTTTTGCAAAAGGCTAATATTATGCCCAGCACCTTGCGATGTATGAACCGAACGTGTATAATCATGATAGGAGCTATCAATCGATTTGCAAAAAAGGGGGTACCTGTCATGAAGAAAGATGTCGGAACACGTTATACGAAGGAAGAGAGCAACGCATTGCGCAGTGCTCTGGCGGGGAGACCGCTGGTGATTAAGGAGCAGAAGCTTCCTGTGATTGTTATGGTAGAAGGATGGAGTGCATCAGGAAAGGGCAGTGCTATTTCCAGTACGATTCGGCTGATGGATCCCAGGTTTTTTAAAGTGTACAATATGGACAAGATCACAGAGGAAGAGTGGAGAAGACCTTTTCTGTATCGCTACGCGGTGAGAATGCCGGGGCAGGGACAGGTTGCTTTTTTTGACGGCAGCTACCTGGATGAGGCGGTAAAGGATCATCTGGCGGGGTTGACCGACAAGAAGGAATATGAAAGGGTACTCACCAGTATTCGTGATTTTGAACGCAGCATGACCGATAACGGTTACTTAATCATCAAGGTGTTCCTGAACGTAGACAGGAAGACGCAGAAGAAACGCCTCAAGACCCTGCAGGAGAGTAAGAATACCGCATGGCGCGTTGTGGATGAGGATTTGTGGCAGAACGAAGAGTATGACCTCTTTGCGCGGACCTATGAGACTGCCAGGGAAGCTACGGAGACACCTGACTGTCCATGGCATGTCATCGAGGTTAGCAATGAGAAGGATGTGGAGGGAGACCTGCTTTCCATCATCACACATGCAATAGACAGCCGACTGGCAGAGATAGCGGAAAAGGGCAGAGACCGGAAGCTGGTTAAGAATCCTTTTGCGTTGAAAAAAATAAAGCCGCTGGCCAAGATGAAACTGGAGGATAAGACGATCCCTGAGGAGGAATATCGTAAGGAGCTGGAGCGGCTGCAGAAGAAGCTGTCCAAGCTGCATTATAAGTTGTATCGAAAGAAAATCCCCATGATCATTGCTTACGAGGGATGGGATGCCGCCGGTAAGGGAGGGAATATTAAGCGCGTGGTTTCTGCGCTGGATTGCAGGGGCTATGAGGTATTTCCCATTGCCAGCCCCAGCGTCGAGGAAAAGAGCAGACACTTCCTGTGGCGCTTCTATAATCGCTTGCCCAAGACCGGGCATATTGCCATTTTTGACCGTACCTGGTACGGACGTGTGATGGTGGAGCGTCTGGAAGGCTATTGTACCGAGAATGACTGGCAGAGAGCCTACAATGAAATCAATGAGTTTGAGCGGGATCTGACGGATTGGGGAGCAATTCTTGTGAAATTCTGGGTGCAGATTGATAAGGATACCCAGCTGGAACGCTTTACAGAACGGCAGAACACACCGGAGAAGCAGTGGAAGATTACGGATGAGGACTGGAGAAACCGGGAAAAGTGGGATCTCTATGAGAATGCAATCAATGAGATGCTGCAGAAGACCAATACGGAGTTTGCACCCTGGACCATTTTGGAATCCAATGATAAGCATTATGCCAGAATCAAGGCATTGAAGGTGATCATTGATGCCATTGAGGCGAAACTGGATGAGAAGAAGTAAGGGTATGACCGGTCATTAAGGGGTGGTCAGCAAATTGGAAGTCAGGAAATAAAAATCGCTGCGCGACGGCCATTAGAGGCTGTTGTGGCAGCGATTTTTGTATGTAGACGCGAGGACTGTTTACAGCGTCAGGGGTGTTCGGTCAGGAATTCTGCTCTGTATTCTTAATTTTGATGGTACGACGATCGTAGGTGACCAGACCGTTAACTTCCGTCTCTACATCCGAAAGCTGGGTATATACTGCAGCACTTAAGCCTGCTTCTGCCAGTGCGGGAAGCTGGGACATAAGCTTTTGATAGGCTGCATTCAGGTCCTCCGTACCGGTATATTTCTGGTAGCCGAAACCCTGTTCCGTAACGGAGTGCTCTTTGATATGATACCCCAGACCTCCGTATTCCGAGATAACAAAGGCTCTGTTTTTATCCAACTTAACCTTGAGAGGACGGAAATAATTGTGGACGCTTCGGAAGTCGCCTCCCTTCTGGTCAAACCATCCGCTGGCATGGTCGACAGGGCGGGTGGGGTCCAGTTCCTTGACACGTTCGGTAATACGCAGAGAGTCAAACTGTCCCCAGCCCTCGTTAAAGGGAACCCACAGACAGATGGAAACGCT
>SAMEA3663280__coassemble_495_pt1 | contig 14073 bp, 7 predicted proteins | sample SAMEA3663280__metabat2_low_PE_020 | metagenome-assembled genome bin SAMEA3663280 (sample SAMEA3663280) | pig gut metagenome | biome: pig gut; feature: pig-associated habitat; material: faeces | place: China | collected 2013
GCCAAACTCAGGGATGCCCAGGGCGCCCAGTCTGGTTCCCCCAATCTGCTCCGGTGTAATGCCTAACGCATCCGTATTCTGGAACAGACTCATGACCTCCGGTCCGTCCAGGGGAATGGTCAGCGGATCCCTTCCGGTCATATCCTGCAGCATACGGATCATGGTGGGATCATCGTGTCCCAGAATGTCAAGTTTCAACAGGTTATGGTCAATGGAATGATAGTCAAAGTGAGTGGTAATGGTATCCGTGGTCATATCGTTGGCGGGATGCTGTACCGGCGTAAAAGAATTGATATCCTGCCCCAAGGGCAGCACTACGATACCGCCGGGGTGCTGTCCGGTACTGCGCCGTACTCCCACACATCCCGTCACGATGCGGTCGATCTCGCTGTTTCTCTTGTGTTTTCCCCGTTCTTCAAAGTAGTTCTTCACATATCCGAATGCCGTCTTATCCGCCAGCGTCGCTATGGTTCCCGCGCGGAAGGTCTGTCCCGCGCCAAAGATAACCTCCGTATATTTATGAGCCTTGGACTGATACTCTCCGGAGAAGTTCAGGTCGATATCCGGCTCCTTGTCTCCCTTGAAGCCAAGGAAGGTCTCGAAGGGGATGTCAAAGCCTTCCTTATGTAGCGGTTCCCCGCAGTTCGGGCAGGCCTTATCCGGCATGTCAATCCCCGCCGTACCGGCGTAAGCCTTGACCTCGTCGCTGTCAAAGTCCACATAGTGGCATTTACTGCAATAATAATGAGGACTCAGGGGATTGATCTCCGTGATTCCCGACATGGTAGCCACAAAGGAGCTTCCCACGCTTCCCCGGGAGCCCACCAGATACCCGTCCTCCACAGATTTCCACACCAGCTTCTGGGCGATGATATACATCACCGCAAATCCGTTCTTGATGATGGAATTCAGCTCCCTCTCCAGGCGCTCTTCCACCACGGCAGGCAGATCGGGACCATAGATCTCATGGGCTCTGTCATAGCAGATTCTGGTCAGGGTCTTGTCACTGTCTTCAATGACGGGGGGACACTTGTCCGGCCGCACGGGAGAAATGCTTTCGCACATATCCGCGATCATATTGGTGTTTTTCACCACGATCTCGTAGGCCTTGTCACTGCCCAGGTAAGAGAACTCCTCCAGCATCTCCTCTGTCGTATGAAGATACAGCGGCGGCTGCTGATCCGCATCCTCGAAGCCCTTGCCCGTCATGATGATACGGCGGTAGATCTCGTCCTGGGGGTCCAGGAAATGCACATCACAGGTGGCCACCACAGGCTTGTGGAACTCTTCGCCCAGCTTCACGATTCTGGCGTTGAGCTTCTGAATATCCTCCACGGAATTCACATTGCGAATCTTCTCGGAGTGAATCATAAACTGATTGTTCCCGCAGGGCTGCACCTCCAGATAGTCATAGAAATTCACCAGCCTGGCTATCTGCATGTCGCTCTGTCCGTCCAGCAGCGCACGGTACAGCTCTCCCGCCTCGCAGGCGCTTCCCAGGATCAGCCCCTCCCTGTACTTCATCACGAGACTCTTGGGAATCCGGGGATGTCTACTGAAATAGGTCAGATGGGACTCTGACACCAGCCGGTACAGATTGATGCGTCCCAAATCATTCTTTGCAAGGATAATTGCATGGTAGGAGGGAGATTTCTTCACCAGCTCCACACTGTCCGCACACATGGCGTTGACCTGTTCCAGAGTCGTCACACCCTGTTCTGTGAGCATAGGGATAAACTTTTCAAAAATCCGGGCAGTACACTCCGCATCATCCACCGCACGATGATGATTGTCCAGGGAAATCCCCAGGGTCTTGGCAACGGCATCCAGGGTGTGCTTGGCCTGGTTGGGCAGAAGCACTCTGGCAATCCCCACGGTATCCACGCAGGTAAACTCTGTGGAAAATCCCTGCCTTGCCGCGTTTTCCCTGATAAAGCTCATATCAAAACCCGCATTGTGCGCCACCAGCACACAATCCTCAGAGAATTCCAGGAACTTCGGAAGCACCTCTTCAATCGGCGGCGCATCCGCCACCATATCGTCCCGGATGCCGGTCAGTTTCTCAATCTCATAAGGAATAGGCACCCTGGGATTGACAAAGGTAGAAAATCTGTCCACAATCTTACCCTCGGAGATCTTCACCGCACCAATCTCTATGATCTGATTGGTAACCGGTGAAAAACCGGTGGTCTCGATATCAAATACCACAAAATCATCCTTCAGAGTCTGTCCCCTGTCTCCGGAGACGATCTCCTTCAGATCATCCACCAGGTATGCCTCAACACCGTAGAGAATCTTGAAGAAATCCTGGCTGTCCGGATTGCTCTCTCCGGCCTCCTGCCTTTTCTTCTGCTCTGCCTTCCACAGATCATCCCAGACGTGGTTCGCATCGGTAAAGCTCTGCACCACGCCATGATCCGTGATTGCGACCGCCTTATGCCCCCACTGGTAAGCCCTCTTTACGATATCCTTGGCCTCAGAGACACCATCCATATCACTCATCTTGGTATGGCAATGCAGCTCTACTCTCTTATGGGGGTAGGTATCAGCCCTCTTAACCGTAAAATCCGGAATTTTCTTGATACCATAGACGGAATTCACCGACAGATCGTGGTCAAACTTATCCATATTTACCATTCCCTGAAGCTTCACAAAGCTTCCGGGCTTCAGATTCCCCAGCAGTTCCTTCACGAACTCATTCTTCACGAATACCTTGACTCCTATGGTATCCGTAAAGTCTGTAATATCAAACATCACAATGGTTTTTTCAATCGTCTTTTCATTGTTGCCATCATTTTTCTTCTTCAGCTCTCTGCTGTCCGTCTTCAGGATCTTGCCTCGGATAGTCACCTCTCCCAGGTCGCCGATGATCTCCTCTATTGTGATGGCTTCCTCCCCGAAGTCTCTTCCAAATATCACATCCGGATTGTCCGACAGCCTGATTCCCCTTGTATTGTCTCCCCTGCGGAACTCATTCTTCCGGGAGTCGCCTCTTCCATATCCTTTGGTCCGGCTGTATCCCGGATTTGTCTTTCCAAAAGAGGTTTTGCCGGATTCTGCGCCTGTTGCACTGCCCTTCCCCTCACCGGCAGCACCGCCTTGCGCTGCACCTGCTGTACCTTCCGTCTGTTCTTTCTGCCCGGCTTCCGGGTTCGTCTGACCGGTACCCTGTCTTTCGCTGTCGCCGCTTGGTTTCTCTCCGTATACCCGCTTGCAGATCTCATTTACCTTCAACTGAATCTTCAGTTCGTCGTCCCGGGCATACTTTCTTTCTCTCGGCTCCCTGTAGCACATTTCCACCGAACATTTGAGCCCGCAGCGCTCCACCAGCACTTTTTCCAGTATCCGGACAAGCTCCGGCTCAACACCGCGGTTCAGGACAGTATCTTCCAGCTCCACCAGCATATGCTCCGGCTCGGGATAAGTGATGACTGCGTTTTTAAACGCCATAAACTCCACATGACTGTATCTCTTCAGTTCCTCCTGAATCCCCTGTCTGTAGACAGCCATCAGGTTTTCCGGCGTATACTGAGACGAAAGCTCAAACCTCTCATGAATCGTCACCGTAACCGCAACCTTGGGAAAAAGCTGATTCTTGATTTCTTTTTCCGCCTGCCAGATCTCTTCCTTCCCAATGAGCCGGGTACTGAAGAGATAGACATGAACAGAGTCCCTCTGTCGCGAAGCAGACACCCGTTCCACCTGCGACTGCTCCAGCAGATCATGGAGCGGGCCTTCTATATTCAAAGTCGGAAAAACGTCAAAAAAAGCCTTTGTCATTACTTAATCACCTGTCCATTTATCTAATTCTTCTTTTAATGCATTCAGCAGCTCCGTCTCGGGAACCTTCTTCAGAATCTCCCCATGCCGGAAAAGCAGTCCTTCTCCGCAGCCCCCTGCCACACCCAGGTCAGCTTCCTTCGCTTCTCCCGGACCGTTCACGGCACAGCCCATGACTGCTACCTTGATATCCAGAGGATAATCCTCCCCCAGCCGCTCCACCTGTTGTGCCAGACCGATCAGGTCAATTCTTGTTCTGCCGCAGGTCGGGCAGGATACCACCTCTATTCCGCCCTTGCGCAGTCCCAGAGTACGCAGTATCAGCTTCGCAGACCGTATCTCCTCCACCGGATCTCCCGTGAGGGAAACCCGAATCGTATCTCCGATACCCTGGTTCAGGATCAACCCCAGACCAATCGCAGACTTAATATTACCGCTCTGCACCGTTCCCGCTTCCGTAATCCCTACATGCAACGGATATTCCGTCTTGTCAGCCAAAAGTTCATGGGCTCTGACGCACATCAACACATCCGAAGACTTGATGCTGATCACCAGATTATGATAATCCAGCTCCTCAATCATCCTTACCTTATCCAGCGCACTTTCCACGATTCCCTCAGCGGTAACGCCGCCGTACTTTTCCACCAGATTCTTCTCCAGGGAACCGCTGTTAACCCCCACGCGGATGGGAATATTTCTCTCCGCGGCGGCATCTACCACCGCCCTGACTCTATCCGCTCCACCGATATTGCCGGGATTGATGCGAATCTTATCTGCTCCGTTTCGGATGGCTGCTATGGCCATTTTATAGTCAAAATGAATGTCTGCCACCAGTGGAATATGGATCTGCTTTTTAATCTCTCCGATCGCTTCTGCCGCCTCCATGGTAGGCACCGTACAACGTATTATCTCACAACCCGCCTTCTCCAATCTGAGGATCTGCTCCACCGTTGCCGACACGTCCTCCGTTCTTGTATTCGTCATTGACTGAATCAGAATGGGGTTTCCACCGCCTATCTTCCTGTCTCCGATAGTCACTGTACGTGTATGATCTCTGAACATAGTATCCTCCTCCAAAAAACTCTCTTCTCTCTATCTTAAACTCTCCTCCTCCAATAAGCAATATGGCAAAATCACTTTTTTCTGATACAGAATTGTCCGGGGCTTACCTGTACGGCCATTTCTTCCATACACAGCTGCATCAGATACGTTATTATCTGCCTGTCCTCATATTGCTCTGTAAGCCCTCTCTTGATCTCCGAAACCGATTTTGGGGTAAAATCCAGAGCATCATAAATCTCGGAAAGAGGAAGCGGCAGCTGCGTCATTCTATCTCCGTCTTTCTTTTTTTCGTCTCCCCGCTCCTTTCCACTCCGTAGGTTCTCACACTCTTTCATCTTTGTCCGGATTTCCTTTCCAAGCCTCGTGTTCCCGGTTCTTTTTCTCTCAAATACATCCCATACCTCCCGCACAAAATCCTTGCCATCCAGCAGCATCCCCGCCCCGAATCGGATCAGGCTGTTGCAGCCGTCGCTGAGTCGTTCCGTGATTCTTCCGGGTACCGCATAGACCTCTCTCCCCTGTTCCAATGCCATATCCACGGTGATCAGCGTTCCGCTTTTCATCCTTGCCTCCACCACGACCACCACATCCGCCAGACCGCTGACGATTCGGTTTCTGGCCGCAAAATTCTGAGGTCTGGCAGGCGTCCCCGGTTCATATTCCGACACGATGCCTCCGCATATCATGAGGCGCTCATACAGATCCCTGTTCTCCGCCGGATAACAGATATCCACTCCGCTTCCCAGGATTCCAAAGGAACTTCCCCCGGCCTCCAGCGCCGCACGCTGACCGATTCCGTCAATTCCCCTTGCCATCCCGCTGATGACCTGGATTCCCTCTCTGCCGAGAAGCGTTCCCAATCCCTTTGCCACATACTTTCCGTATTCCGAACAATCTCTTGCCCCAATCATCGCAACCGAAGGAAGATTCTCGTCCGGCAACCGGCCGATGCCAAACAATCTCTTTGGAGAAGACGGAATCTCCCGCAATCTGTCCGGATATTCCGCATCACCTTGGTCCAGGCGCCATATTTCCTGCTTGTTCTCTTTTATCTGCAATTTTCTTACCTCTCTTCCCTTCTTTATATCCAATATTCCAGAGAAGGTCTGTAAAAGGAAGCCTCCATGAGATGCTCTGTCCCGATTCTCTCAGCCCCCTCCAGATCTGCTATGGTTCTTGCTACCTTGATGATTCTGTGATAGGCTCTGGCACTAAGCTGCAGAGAATCGTATAGCTTCTCCGCAAAAGCCTTCTCTTCCGCCCCCAGTGCACAGAATTCACCGATATTTGTGACGTCAATGTCCGCATTGAACCTGCAGTGACTCCCCCGAAACCTTTCCGCCTGCCGCTCTCTCGCCCGCAAAACCCTCTTTCTGATCGCTTCGCTGCTTTCCTCCCCGCTTCCCATATGTAATCCGGAGATTGCCACAGGTTGCAGCTCAACACAGAGGTCAATCCGGTCTAAAATAGGTCCCGACACTTTCCCCATATACCTTTTAATCTGAGATTCCGTACATTTACACCTGTTTCTGTCCGGATAATATCCGCACGGGCAGGGATTCATCGCACACACCAGCATAAATTCACTTGGGAAAACAACGCTTGCTCCCATCCTGGAGACATAGACCTTCCGCTCCTCCAGGGGCTGCCGCATGGCGTCCAGCGAAGCCCTTTGAAATTCCGGAAGCTCGTCAAGGAAAAGCACACCTCTGTGAGCCAGGGATATCACGCCGGGTCTGGGATTGATGCTTCCTCCCACAAGAGCCGGTTGGGAAATGGTATGATGGGGACTGCAGAACGGGCGCTTCGTGACCAGACCGCTACCTTCCTCCAGGATACCTGCCACACTTGCCACCGTAGTGACTTCCAGACTTTCCTCCAGGGTCAGCGGCGGCATGATTCCCGGAATCCGTTTGGCTATCATGGATTTTCCTGCTCCCGGAGGTCCTACCATAAGCAGATTGTGAAAACCTGCAGCCGCGATCTCTGCTGCCCGTTTTGCCCCCTCCTGTCCGTAGACATCCGCAAAATCCAACTGTTTTTCCCTCTCTTCCGAAGACTCTTCCCCCCTTCCCCCACCTTGGGCCGGCAGTATCAGTTCACGCATGCTTTCCTCCCGCTCCCTCAGGAATGCAAAGACCTCACTGATATGTGCCGCTCCTCTCACCCGGATCCCCGGGATAACAGCGCCCTCCCCGGCATTTACCGCGGGAACAATACACTGCCTGATTCCTCTCTTTGCAGCCTCTCTCACAATGGGCAGGACACCTCTGACTTTCTTGACTTCTCCGTCCAGACCAAGCTCTCCCAGAAACAGAATGTCCTTTGAGGCGTCAGCTTCAAAATACCCCAAGGCCTCCAGGATTCCAATGGCAATAGCCAAATCAAAGGCTGTACCATCCTTCCTTTTGTCAGCCGGCGACAGATTGACGGTAATCCTCTTGGGCGGCAGTTCGAACCCCGCATTTTTCAGTGCGACCGACACCCGCTCCCTGGACTCCTTTACCTCGCCGCCCAGCGAGCCCACCATAGAAAAACATGGCAGCCCCTGTGCAATGTCCACCTCCGCAGACACAAGATATGCAGATACTCCTATCAGAGCACCTGAAAGAACTGTGCTAAACATAAAATACCTCCTTATGAAATTTGATGAATAAATCTTGCTTGGATTTGTGAATTGAAATATTTCCTGATTTTTTGATTGATTTTAGGAATCGTTTTTTGATTTGTTTTATGATTCGTTTTATGATTTTTTATGATTCGTTTTATGATTTGTTTTAGGATTTATATTTCCGCTTCCACACACCGGAAGCATTTCTCAGTCTCCAACACTTCCGGTATGTGTATAACCTGCCACAGACAGGTCTGTCATTCAATACTGCTCATAACGTGCCTGTTATCCAGGGTCTTTACAATATCCACCACGCTGAAATCCCTATTCTCAGCCAGCGACAGATCCATAATACTGTTATCGCTGAAGATCAGCACGGTTGGTCTCAATACATCTCCTGAATTCTCCGAGAGCACCAGGGCTTTTTCCCCGGTATTCAGCTCTACAATGTTTCCCGGGAACAGTATGTTCACCGACCTGATCAGAGCCGCAACCACTTCCGGATCATAGATCTCCGGATACTTTTCAAATTCCCGAAGTGCCTGAACTTCTGATTGCGCTTCTCCCTGCAGGTTCATGGCCGTCATTTCATCATAGCGGTTTGCCACCAGCAGAATCCTGGCTCCCAGAACCAGCTTGCCGCTCAGGGAAGATTCTATACCATTTTCCCAGTCATGTTGCACTCTGGCCGCCTGACTGCACATGCGCTTAATGACCTTACCGTTTCCAAAAGCCTGTTCCACCAGGTCCAGGCCTTCCAAATGCTTCTGGTAAATATCTTTCTTGATATCCTCCGTCTGCTCCTTCGCATATAAAAACTGATTGGGAACGGACTGTTTCCCGATGTCATGTACCAGTGCCGCCTGCACAATCAGCAGCTTTTCATCCACACGTACATTCATGACATGGGTGATCATGGCACATAAGGTTGCTACATTTAAAGAATGTCTGCTGATGAAATCATCCTGGCTGCGGAGATTCTGATAAATAGTAACCTTGCCCTCCAGATAGCCGTATTTGCGGATAATCATGGAGGCAATATTTTCAATCTTCGTCTGCTTTTTCGTATTGACCAGCCTATCCAATTCTTCCTGAATCGACGAACCGGTAATAATCTGGAAACGCTCGGACTCCAGATCCTCCTCCGACATGGGCGGCAGAGGCTCCGACGGATCAAGAATGTACATTCCAAGCAGTCCGAAATTCTTTACGCTTTCAATACCCTGAACCGTAAGCCTGGTATCGCGTTCAAACAGCATAACGCCCTTTTTGTTGTAGATAGGGCTGGCAAGTCTCATACCTACCCTGAGATCCTCCATCCTAACAAACTCCATAAACAGTCTCCCTCTTCTCTGGTAACTCTCTTTTGTATTATATACGAAATTGTCTGAAAAGACAAACATAAATCTAACTATTCTGCATAAATCTTGTTTTTAGCTTATTCAGGGCCTTCCGCTCAATCCGGGACACATAGCTTCTGGAGATCCCCATGGACCTGCCGATTTCATTCTGCGTAATCTCCGGAGTTCCGTTCAGACCGTATCTCATCATCAGTATGGTTCTCTCCCGGGGAGTCAGACACTCTTCAAAATAAACCGCAAGCCGCTTTATGTTCTCCTTTCGCTCCATTTCCTCCAGTGCATCCGTCTGTTGTTGCTCAATCACATCCACCAGCTGAATCTCATTTCCCTCTTTATCCTGTCCGATAGGTTCAAACAGGGAAACTTCCCTGGAGGTCTTCTTTTTCCCCCGCATCAGCATCAGCAATTCATTGTCAATACACCTGCAGGCATAGGTGGCAAGCCTGCCCTTGCGATTGTCAAAGCTGTCAACCGCCTTGATCAGACCGATACAGCCGATAGAAATCAGATCCTCCATATCCTCATCCGTATTCTGATATTTTCTGGCGATATGTGCCACCAGTCTCATATTGCGTTCTATCAAAATATCCTTCGCCTGCTTCACCTGCTCTTCATTTCCTTCATGCAGCAACCGGATATATTCTGCTTCCTCTCCCTGGGTCAGCGGTTTTTGAAAAGTCCTCAAAACGTTCCCCCGCGGATTTTGGTCTTAACAATAGTTTATGTGCCATTTTTGTCCGCAGTGCCTGTCACTATGTTACTTTCCTCTATTCCCGCAAAAACTCCTGACACCACATCCCTAGTCCTGCAAAAACTGTGACATCACATAGTTGGCCAGATCCAGTCCCCTTTCCGTCAGGGCAATCCTTGCTCCATTCTCCGCACAGACCAGCAGCCCATCCTGCAGATTTTTTCGAATCACGTCACCGTACACCTGCTCCATGGTAACACCGAATTCCGCTGCAAAAGCGTCCGTAGAAATCCCTGCCGTAAGCCGCAGTCCCAGAAACATGAATTCCTCCTGTCGCTCCCCCGGGGTCAGCTGCTGCCAATCCCTCCGACACTCCAGCGGACTTTTCAGGTATTGCCTCATATCATCTGTGTTTCGAAATCTCACATTTTCCAGCAGGGAAGCTGCACCGATTCCGAAGCCCACATAATTCTTCCTGGTCCAATATCCGCAGTTGTGGCGGCACTCCCGTCCGGGAAGCGCATAATTGGAAATCTCATAGCGCTCATATCCCGCCGCCTTCAGGAGTTCCTTCGTATCCGCATACATCAGGCGGTCTGTCTCTTCCTCCACAAGCTCTATCTCTCCCGTCTGCACCCTCTCATACAGGGGTGTTCCTTCCTCCAAAATCAGGCTGTAGGCAGAGATATGCGCAGGCTTCGGCTGCAATCCGGTCACATATTCCAGGGTACGCCTGTAATTCTCTCTGTTCTGCCCGGGCAGGGCGCTCATCACGTCCACATTGATATTCTCAAAGCCTGCTGCCACCGCTGCCCCGTAAGCTTCCTCGAACTGCTTCACTGTATGGATTCTTCCGATGGAAGCCAGCTCCCCGTCATCCGCCGACTGGAGACCTATGCTGAGACGGTTGACGCCTGCTGCCCGGTAGACCTCCAGCTTCTCCCTGTCTACCGTGCCGGGGTTCACCTCCACGGTGATCTCAACATCCTCTGTCAGCTGATATTTTTCCCGCACCACCCAAAGAAGCCGGGCAAGCTGCCCGACCTCCGCCACAGAAGGCGTGCCGCCTCCGACAAACACAGAGCTCACCTGATACTCTGCAAGTTCCCCGGCACGTCCCTCGATTTCCCTTGTAAGAGCCTCCATATAGGCTGTCTTGCGGCTCTCATCAGCCGGTCCGGACAAAAAGTCACAGTAGAGACACTTTCTGATGCAAAAGGGAATATGAATATATAGCTCCAGTTCTTTTTTCTTACTTGTCATCCAGCTTCAACACACTCATAAATGCCTTCTGGGGGATCTCCACGTTGCCTACCTGGCGCATACGCTTCTTTCCCTCCTTCTGCTTCTCCAACAGTTTCTTCTTACGGGTAATATCACCGCCGTAGCACTTAGCCAGCACATCCTTGCGCATTGCCTTTACCGTCTCTCTGGCAATGACCTTGCCGCCCACGGCCGCCTGGATAGGAATCTCAAACAGATGTCTGGGAATCTCTTCCTTCAGCTTCTCGCACATTTTTCTTCCGCGCTCGTAAGCAGAATCTCCGTGGACGATGAAGGACAGGGCATCCACCTCTTCATGGTTAATGAGAATATCCAGCTTCACCAGCTTGGAGGGCTCGTAGCCCTTGATGTCATAGTCGAAGGAGGCATAGCCTCTGGAGCGCGACTTCAGGGCATCAAAGAAATCATAGATGATCTCATTCAGGGGAAGCTCATACTTCAACAGTGCTCTGGTTCCCTCAATGTATTCCATTCCCAGATAACGGCCTCTCCTCTCCTGGCACAGCTCCATGATGGATCCGATGAACTCAGAGGTCACCATAATCTCCGCCGTCACAATGGGCTCCTCCATATGCTCAATCTCCGCAGCATCCGGCAGATTGGAAGGGTTGGTGAGCTCAATCACCTCGCCGTTGGTCTTAAACACCTTATATACTACGCCGGGCGCCGTGGTCACCAGATCCAGATTGTACTCTCTCTCCAGCCGCTCCTGAATCACATCCAGATGCAACAGTCCCAGGAATCCGCAACGGAAGCCAAAGCCCAGGGCAATGGAGGTCTCAGGTTCAAAATTCAGGGATGCATCATTGAGCTGCAGCTTTTCCAGGGCATCCCTCAGGTCCGGATATTTTGCGCCGTCTGCAGGATAGAGTCCGCAATACACCATGGACAGCACCTTTTTATAACCGGGCAGGGGCTCCGCACAGGGCCTGTCCGCATCCGTTACGGTATCGCCTACTGCCGTATCCTTCACATTTTTGATGGATGCCGTGATATAACCTACCATCCCCGCAGACAGCTCCTCACAGGGGATGAACTGGCCTGCGCCGAAATATCCTACCTCCACCACCTCTTCCCTGGCTCCGGTAGCCATCATACGGATATTGGTACCTTTCTTTACCGTACCCTCCACGATACGGCAGAAAATGATAACCCCCTTGTAGGAGTCATACAGGGAATCAAAGATCAAAGCCTTCAGGGGCGCCTCCGGGTCTCCCTTGGGGGCGGGAATCTTCGTCACCACCTGTTCCAGCACCTCATCAATACCGATGCCGTTTTTCGCAGAGATCAGAGGGGCGTCCTGGGCCTCAATACCGATCACATCCTCAATCTCCTCGATGACCCTCTGGGGCTCTGCGCTGGGCAGGTCAATCTTATTGATGACCGGAAATACATCCAGGTCATGATCCAGCGCCAGATATACGTTTGCCAGGGTCTGGGCCTCTATCCCCTGGGCGGCGTCCACCACCAGTATGGCACCGTCACAGGCCGCCAGGGAACGGCTTACCTCATAATTGAAGTCCACATGGCCGGGTGTATCGATCAGATTAAAAATGTACTCCTCCCCGTCCTTCGCCTTATATACGGTCCGTACCGTCTGAGCCTTGATGGTGATACCTCTCTCCCTCTCCAGCTCCATGTTATCCAATACCTGATCCTGCATCTCCCTGCTGGTCAGAAGTCCTGTCTTCTCGATAATACGGTCTGCCAGGGTTGACTTACCGTGATCTATATGAGCAACGATACAAAAATTCCTGATTTTGCTCCGGTCTACTGCTGCCATGAATCCTTTTCCTCACTTTACATCGCTTGATTTGTGCAAATTTGGTAATATTTTAACACATATCCCCCCTCACTGTCCATAGGTGGAATACTTTCCCGTGGCGCTCTCCCCGGACAGCACCAGATCAAGGATATGTGCCAGAGGGTCGCAGGCATTCATGACCTCCTCCAGGGTATTGTTCTGCGCTCCCAGCTCAATCAGCAGATATTTATCCTTCAGGTGCATATTGTACCGGTATCCCTTGAGGTAGATTTTTCTGGTCAGTCCCGGATAATACTCCGCCGCCTTGAGCTGCATCTGAAAAGAAAACGCCAGGTTAGCCTCAAGGTTTTCATTATACAGATAGGAAATATTCCCTGTTTTTTTGGTGCGGGACAAACCATTAAAAAACATGAACCTGGCGGTGGGTCTGCCGTCCAGATCCATAACCAGCCGCTTCCCCTCCGGCATCTCATCTCTATGTAAATCAATCACAACCTGTATCGACGGGTTATCCTTCAGAAGCTGTTCCACCTCCGGCAAAGCCCTTGTGTAGGCGTCATCCTGCCCTTCAGCGTCATAACTGACCGTATGGTGCAGCACCGTATATCCATAGTTCCTGCGCAGGATCTCTGCCAGCTGCTCTCCCACGCCTACAATGGTATCTGCCTCCTCCCCCGACCGGGAGTCTGCGAAGGTCTCTCTGGAATGAGTATGAAAAATCAAAATCTGTGGCCCCGGGACATTTTGATCCACCCTCATATCCTTTTCCAGGAAACGATGGATGTCCAACTGATTGCTTCCCACCATGGTATTGGCATCCACGATATAAAAAGAGTTTACCAGAGTGTCGAAATCCTCCATTGCCCCCAGAGACACCTGCGCCTGTCTCTCATGAGGGATAAAACCGGTGCCGGAATTTCCGTGATTTATCACCGCTTCATTTTCCTCCCGAAGAAGCTCCTGCAGTGCCTTCTCTTCCGCATTCTCCTGCCGGACCGTATCATACCGGTTATCTGTGATTCCGCTTCCGTCAGTCTGCTGCGGGTCCGTTCCATTCTGCCCGAGGCTCCCGGAGCCTTCATCGTCCTTCTGTCTGATGCTTCCGGAACTCCCGGTGCCTGCATAGTCCTCCTGTCTGATGCTTCCGGAACTCCCGGTGCCATGCCCGGGGGCAATATTCCCCGCTCCCACATGCCCTTCTCTCTGACCGGAATTCCCCGACTGTCCATATACACCATCCACACAGACTTCATAACCGGACCGGTCTTCCCACCCCTCTGCCATGTCTGCGGAGACATAGCCATAGAGCGGAAAGACCGTATCTATCTGAGTCTGCAGCAGAAGATTGCCCTGAGAGCCCTCTTCCGCTATCAATAAACCAGGACAGAAGGTTGCATAAACACTTTCCTTAAGAATGTCCCCCAGCTCTGCCCGGAAAGCCTTTGCCAGTCCCCCTTTTTCTCCTGAGCCTCCTGACTTCACGACTATCCAAAAAAGTACCACTACCATCGCTCCCGCC
>SAMEA3663280__coassemble_507_pt1 | contig 13925 bp, 13 predicted proteins | sample SAMEA3663280__metabat2_low_PE_020 | metagenome-assembled genome bin SAMEA3663280 (sample SAMEA3663280) | pig gut metagenome | biome: pig gut; feature: pig-associated habitat; material: faeces | place: China | collected 2013
TTAGTAACAAAAAAATGCCGCATTTATGCGGTTTGTGGCGTTTCGCAAACGCCTATTTAATGAGGATAAAAAATGAGGTTTCTGATACAGAGGGTAAACGAAGCAGAAGTTGTAATTGACAATAATATCTCAGTTGGCAGGATAAACAAAGGTCTTCTGGTGTTAATCGGTGTAGGTTCAGAGGATACCAACGAAATTGCGGATAAAATGATAAAAAAATTGATTGGCCTGAGAATCTTTGAGGATGAAAATGGTAAGACCAATCTGGACATTAAGGCAATAAATGGTGAACTTCTTTTGGTTTCGCAATTTACTTTATACGCTGACTGTAAAAAGGGGAACAGACCTTCATTCATGAAAGCCGGAGCTCCTGATATGGCTGAAAAGCTGTACCAATATATTATTGATCAGTGTAAAAAAGAAATAGCTGTTGTTGAAACAGGAGAATTCGGAGCGGATATGAAGGTTTCGTTAGTGAATAACGGACCGTTTACCATTATCCTGGATTCTGAAGAAATATTGCATTGATTCGTGCATATATTGATATGATTCATACAGGAATAATGCATTTATAGGTCTTTTATTTATTTGAAATTTTGATAAACTTATATCATGAAACATACATATTTTTTAAAATGAAAGGAGAATATATCATGCCCGATTCAACAGTTGTTCTAATTGCTTCAATTGTGGGTGTATTGTTACTGTTGGTTATTATTTTTTTAACCGGCTATGTAAAAGCTTCACCTGACACGGCAATCATTATCTCAGGTCTCAGAAAGAAACCGAAGGTATTGATTGGAAAAGCAGGCATTAAGATTCCGTTTTTTGAGAGAAAGGATGAATTAAACCTGCAATTGATTCCGATTGATGTAAAAACCTCAAACGCTGTTCCTACAGCTGATTACATTAACATAAATGTAGATGCTACTGTTAATGTAAAAATCAGTGATAATGAGGAAAGACTTAAACTTGCTGCTCAGAACTTTCTAAATAAGAATGCAGATTATATCGGAAGAGTTGCAAGAGAGGTTCTGGAAGGTAATGTACGTGAAATAGTTGGTAAGATGGCGTTGGAAGAAATGGTTTCCGATCGTCAGAAGTTTGCTGTTCTTGTTAAAGAAAATGCAGAACCCGACCTTGCGGCAATGGGACTTGATATTATCAGTTTCAATGTACAGAACTTTGTAGATGGAAACGGTGTAATTGAGAACCTTGGTGTGGACAATATTGTTAAAATACAAAAGAACGCCGCCATCTCGAGAGCAGAAAGTGAAAAAGAAATTGCTAAGGCTCAGGCTAATGCAAAACGTGAAGCCAATGAAGCTGAGGTTAATTCCGAAACTGAAATCGCTAAGAAACAGAATGAACTGTCTATTAAAAAGGCTGAACTTAAGAGAGAAGCTGACATTAAACAGGCAGAAGCAGATGCTGCATATAAGATTCAGGAAGAGGAACAGCGTAAGACTGTAGAGATTACAACAGCTAATGCTAACATTGCAAAACAGGAAAAAGAGATTCTGCTAAAACAGCGTGAAGCTGAAGTTATGGAACAGGCGCTGGATGCTCAGGTTAAGAAAAAGGCTGAAGCTGAAAGATTTGCGAAACAGCAGCAGGCAGACGCACAATTGTATGAACGTCAGAGAGAGGCCGAAGCTAAGAAATTCGAAACAGAAAAAGAAGCTGAAGCAATGAAGGCACAGGCTGAAGCCAAGAAATTTACCATGGAGCAGGAAGCGGAAGGTATTCGCACCAGAGGACTTGCCGAAGCGGAAGCCATCCGAGCAAAAGCAATTGCCGAAGCAGAAGGTATTGAGAAAAAAGCTGAAGCTATGGCTAAGATGGGTGAAGCCGCTGTCCTTGAAATGTACTTTAAAGCATTGCCTGAAGTTGTTAAGAATGCTGCAGAGCCTCTTAACAGCGTTGATAGGATCACTATGTACGGTGATGGAAATTCAAGCAGATTAATGAAAGATATTATGGGGACTGTTGTTCAGGTAACAGATGGATTAAAGGAATCAACCGGTGTTGATTTACAGGCTGTTCTTTCCGGATTCCTTGCAGGTAAGGCTGCTAATATGACAAAACCCAGTCAATCAGTCGCTAATAATGTATCTGATAATCAATGATTTGTTGAATGATTTATATTTCTTATAATTTTATATTTAAATAAAATAAAGATGGTTCTTATATGCTGTACATGAAATATGTAATGCATTGAGAACCATCTTTAGTAATGCGGAGCAAATACTACGCAAGCGAAAAAAGAGCCAACTATTCGTTAAACTTGTCTTTTGCGCATAGTTACGTCATTTTCCTAATACTCCTCTGCAAGTGAAATTCTATAGGTTCCTATATTTAATGACAGGTAAAGAAATATGCAGCCATTTGAGCCCTGGAGCTAAATGGCTCAGTTTCAATGAGTTTTTTAACTTCGTCTTTGGTATAAAAGGCTGCTTCGATTTGCTCATTATCTGATGTATGATCTTCAAGACTGCCGATAGTTTCTACAAAAGCAATGTAAGTCGAGGTATCCGAAATGGCTACAGCAGAAAATGATGGAGGCAAGATCCTGATAAAGCTTTTAACAGCTAAACCGGTTTCTTCATAGAGCTCACGTATAATACATTCTTCAATTGTTTCATCAGGATTAATCATTCCGGCGCATAAATTATATATATATCGATTCACCCCCATTCTGAATTCGCGAAGCAAAAGCATTTTATCATCATGAAAAGCAACAATCGAAACACCGCTTGGTTTTTTCCCAAGCTCTTCAGGTCCATATAATTCATTACGGCTGACGATTTCATATTTCTTTTCACGGCCGGCTTTATTCAGATAAGTCAGTTCATAATTTTTTAAATATTTGCCATCCCTTACTTTTTTAAAATCTATTAGTTCCATGTTAATATTTTAACATTCCTTTCTTTGAAAAAATCTCTGTATATCGCAAAAAAGATAACATTAAATATGTTTCAGGTATTCGCTAAGAGGCATTTTGATTTTTTTTCGTGTAATTTCAACTAAACCAAGTGGCGTCATATCGATAACATTAGTTTTGATTTTATCTCTATTAACAAAGCTCTTTAATGTTTTCATTAACTCATTTTGATTCTTTGCTTCTTTCATGTTAATAAAGTCAACGATAATTATACCTGACAGATTACGCAGTCTGAGTTGAAGTGCTATCTCTTCAGCTGCTTCCGTATTAACTCGAAATGCCGTTTCTTCCTCTGCCCCTCTTCTGCTTTCGTATTTGCCGGAATTTACATCGATAACCGTTAAAGCTTCAGTTGGCTGTATTATCAAATATCCACCGCATTTGAGCCAGATACGTTGTCCCAGAGCCTCTTCCATTCGTGTATTCAGACTATAAAGTTTATCCAGCGGGAACGAATCCTTGTAAAAACGTATATTTTTTGAAGTTTCTTTCGATTGAAAATATTGTAACAGCAAGTCGTAAATGCAGGGATCGTCAGTTACAATTTCATCATATTCATCTTCCGAAACCTCGTTATCAAGTATTTCTTCTATCTCGCTTTTGGGTTTCAGGAGACAACTAAAACATTTTTTATAACGTGCAGATTCAAGCAAATGAGAAAAAGTTTTATAAAGATTTTTTAATTGTGATAAAAAATATAACTGTTCTTCAGTTGAATCAAGTACTTCAACCGCCTTGGTTCGAACGGTAATACTGAAGGTATCGGATATCATTTCAGCCGGAAGAAGATTATTTATCTTGTCAATATGTTCTGGTAGTAACTGCTTGGAAAAATATACTCCCTTTTTATGATATGTCAAAACAAAGTAATCATTTGAAATTGAAATACAGGTTGATACGGTAGCCTGTTTTGCTTTTTGGGCGACCCGGATGATCTGTACAAGGAACTCATCGCCTTCCAGAATTCTGCCATCTGCTTTACGATTAAGAGGTTCAGGAGATTCATGTTCACTTAAAGGCAAAAAACAGATCTCTCCGTTAGAGATTTCTACAAAACAGGCATTAATTGATTTGACAACTTTTTTAACCTTACCGATATAAATGGAATTCAGATTGTCAGTTTCCGGGAAAAAAACAGAAGTAAGTCTGTTTGCCTGCATTAGAAAAACACATTTTTTACCTTTATACTTTGTAAAAAGGATTTTGTTGCTTCCGGAATGTATTGCCTCTGCTTCGGATTTATCATAAGGTATTAAATTTTTAGGTCGGATGTCTCTACTCATACTGTTCCGATATCTCCAAGTGAAGTAAAAATAGGTGTTTCTTCTTTGCCTGTGTTAGTATAAATATCTTCTCTGGTAATAAGTAAAGCATTTTGCATAAGCGTAATATTCTCGGTTGCAAACATGGCTTCCAGAATCTGTCCCGGCTTAATATTCCCTGAACTGGAGGCGTTCAGATGCATTTTAAAAGCATCATTATCCCATGTGATACCATAAATCCCGGGCTTCAAATCGATTTCCCGTTTTCCCTTTTTTCCTTCTTTGGTATAGAGGATCTCATTCATTTTCATGAAGTTTTCCAGAAGAGCAGATATATTGACTTCCGGCATACGACCTTCCCTGAATCTGACCGTATAGGTGGCAGAGGCAACACTAGCCATGGCATTTCCTGCATCATCCGGTAATATTTTTGCAGATATAATCTCTATACCATCTACGCTTGAAGCATTCAGTCTCTTTACGATATCGGAACAGGAAGTTAAGCTGTTAACTTCGATATCCATGTATTCCCCATTGCTTTCAAGTCCTACCCCTAACGGAGCCGCAAAGGTCATTACCTGATGTGGGCTAAAACCACCTGTATATGCCACATCTATTTCTGCACGGCGAATGGCCTTTTGAAAAAAACGCATGACATCAAGATGACCGATGAAGCGAAGTGCTCCATGTTTCGTAAATTTAATGCGAAGCTTCATATATTTGTTCCTTTACAAATGAAAGATTAATTATTTCTCGTTTCAAAGCATATTCCGCCACCAAATCTGGCGGCACCGCACCCCTGGCATTTTAATTTGCAATTCTCGGATATATCTTCATGCTGTGCTTTATTCCATTCTCTGGCAAGGAACTCCTTTGTAACACCACAATCAATAAAATCCCAGGGCAAAATTTCGTCCACAGGACGTTCACGAAAGGTATAAAAATCAACAGATAACCCGCACTCTTCTATCGTAGTCATCCATCTTTCATTATCATAATATTCACTCCAGGCATCATAAAAGCTTCCCTTATCGTAAACCTTCCGGATTACTTCGCAAAGACGCCTGTCTCCACGAGCCAGTACGCCTTCCAAAACACTGGCGTCAGCTTCATGCCAATTGTACTTAATACTCTTTTGATTTAACTGTTCAGATATCGCTTTTCTAGTCAGATAAGCTTTTTCAATAAATTCATCCTTCGTACACTGTCTTGCCCATTGAAAGGGGGTAAAGGGCTTGGGAACAAAGAAAGAGGTACTTGCAACTATTTGTACTTTTCCGTTGACACGCTTCTCCTTCGGAACTGTATCGAAGAAAGCAGCAGCTATCTTATTTGAAAGCTCCGCGATACCTCTGATATCTTCTTCTGTTTCCGTGGGCAGCCCTAACATGAAGTAAAGCTTCACTCTGGTCCAGCCACCTTCAAAGGCCATAGTGGCACCATTCAGAATGACTTCTTCGGTCAATCCCTTATTAATTACATTTCGAAGTCTTTGGCTGCCGGCTTCGGGTGCAAAGGTTAAGCTTGATTTCTTGACATCCTGAACCTTGCTCATGACATCAAGTGAAAAAGCGTCAATACGAAGGGATGGCAAGGATATATTAATATGCTTCTTATCGCATTCTTCTATCAAAAAATCGATTAATTCAGGCAGTTTACTATAATCACTGGAACTCAAGGAACTCAGTGATATTTCTTCATGTCCGGTATTCTTCAACATTTCGATGGCCCAGTTTTTCAGGGTATCTACATCCCGTTCACGAACCGGTCTGTATAACTGGCCGGCCTGACAGAAACGACAGCCTCGTATACAACCGCGTTGTATTTCCAGTACTACTCTATCCTGCGTGACCTTAATAAAAGGTACCACGGGCTTCATGGGATAATAGGTATCGGTCAGATCCATTTGGATTTCTTTGATAATCTTATCCGGAATCCCTTCTTCCGTCGGTCTAAAGCTGCGAATTGTTCCGTCTTCGTTGTAATCCACCTCATAAAACTGCGGAACATACATTCCCGGCACCTTAGCAGCTTTACGCAGGAATTCTTTTCTGTCAAAACCGGAAGCCTTACATGCCTTATAGATATCCAGTAAATTACGATATTGCGTTTCCCCCTCACCTATGTAAAAAATGTCAAAAAAGTCTGAAATCGGTTCTGGATTATAAGTACAGGGACCGCCGCCTATTACAATCGGACATTCATTTCCTCTGTCTATGGAATTTAAAGGAATCTGTGCCAGATCCAAGACCTGAAGTATGTTGGTATAACACATCTCATATTGTATCGTTATACCAAGAAAATCAAATTCTTTGATTGGATCCTGTGATTCCAATGCAAATAAAGGAATATTCCCGGCTCTCATTATTTTATCTAAATCAAGCCATGGAGAATAAACCCGTTCACACCATACATCTTCCCAGGAATTAAACATGTCATAAAGAATCTGAATACCCAGATGCGACATACCAATCTCATATACATCCGGGAAACACATGGCAAAACGTACTTCTATTTGCTCTTTATTTTTTACGACGGAGTTAACCTCATGACCGATGTAGCGTTCCGGTTTCTCCACACTCATTAAAATATCATCTGAAAGGGCTAATCTATCCATAAAGTCTCCTTGCGTTTCGATACTCGCAAACACGCAAATCCCTCGTGTTGCGATACTCGCAAACACGCGAATCCTTCGTGTTGCGATACTCGCAAACACGCGTTTTCAACGCTCTACGCCTGCTTTGCAGGCGGTTTGCTCGTTACTAAGCGCAAGAAAAACCAAATGCCGCCTTCGGCGTCGCTTGGTTTTCTTTTTGCGCTTAGTACATTATAACATAAGGGGGGAGGTGTTGCAAATGTTATAAACTTTGAATACACCACTGACATTTTCAGGAATAAATGAAAAAGCTTGAGAATAATTAGCAATCAGAAAGCATATCTATATACAAACCGTGTTTAGGGCAAGCATATGAGTGAGATAACAACAGAACAACGTTTACAGTTGGTTCAGCAGATCAGGGAAAGATATCGGAATAATAAATATGATATGAAGTGCAGAGAACAGATCTTATATGGTAACCAGGACACCTGTTGTGATAAATCGGATTATGATAAAGCAGATTATGATGCCTATTCCCAAGAACAGCTTCCGGCAAGCTCATTGAAAGGAAGAATGATATTGGCTTTTCTGGTGTTTATGGCTATCGTTATATTGAATGAAAATGGAATTAAAATAGCGGGAATCACTTCAAATAAGATAATCGAAATGATTTCCGCTGATTATGAAGCTAAGGTTAATACCTGGGTTGAGACCATATCAAAATAACTCTTATCGATTAGCAAGCTCAGTAGTAATTTCTTCCCAATCTACATCCTTTTCTACCATGAGAACCATCATGTGATATAGGAAATCACTGATTTCGTATTTTACTTCATTTGGATTGGGATTCTTGGCTGCAATGACGATTTCGGTTGCTTCCTCTCCCAGTTTTTTCAGGATTTTATCAATGCCCTTATCAAAAAGATAATTGGTATAGGATCCTTCCTTGGGATGTATCTTGCGATCTTTGATGACATTCAGCACTTCCTCAAAAACCATAAGCGGATTATCTGCTTTTACATAATCCTTCTTTGTGATTTCATTGAAAAAACAGCTCTTTGCACCGGTATGGCAGGCTGCGCCAACCTGTGATACCTTTGCAAGAATGGTATCCATATCGCAGTCTGCGGTCAGACTTTTTACATACTGATAATGACCGCTGGTGGCGCCCTTCAGCCAGAGTTCCTTACGGCTTCTGCTGTAATATGTCATTTTACCGGTGGAAATAGTCATCTCATAGGCTTCTTGGTTCATATACGCGACCATCAGCACCTCTTCTGTTCTGTAATCCTGTACAACAACAGGAATCATACCGTCACTGTTAAGTTTGAAATCAGACCATTGATATGCTGCGTCAAAGCTTTCAACTTTGATCCCTTCCTGTTTGCATAGTTTCTTAAGATCAAGGAAAGCCTTGTAATTTTGATTTACGCCATTTCCGGTAATGCCACAGACGGTATCATATTGGAAGCTCTCCGGAATTTTTGTAACGTCAAGTTCATTTATTTGTACATAAACCGGCAGCGAAGTATTTTTAACCGTATCTTCCAGATGGTCGGAATTCAACAAAATCACAGAAGAAACATATTTTACAATTAATTCCATATTTTTCAGAAGTACTGCCCCCTCTTCACAGGAAACCAGTATTTTGTCGCGGCCGAACTTAAGCGACACCTCTTCTGTGATTGCGATATTACTTTCTTGGTCATAGTCAAGAACAGCTCTTGCACAACCAGCGTAAAGAAGTTTTTTAATGTCCTCCATACGTTTAACATTGCCTGCACCAATAACATCCACTTCTGCAAGAGAGCATATTTCCTTCAAGATATCTAAGGCTTTTTCATGTTCCTCATCGCCCTGAGACATATCAAAAACAATGAGCTCGTCAGCATTGCTTTCATTATAAAGCCGTACAAGATTTAAAGGATTTTCGTCAACTACAGTAGTATCCTTTAGACCCGCTACCGCACTGCCGTGATACAAATAGATGCAAGGAACAAATTTTTTGACTAACATAGCTTTACTCCTAACCATGAATAATACAATCTTTCGAACAATAAGTGATTAAAGACTTCCTTTTGTACTGAGAACATCATTGATACGCTTGTCATATTCAACAGCCTTATCCAAAGCCTTACCAAAGGCTTTAAACATGGCTTCTATGATATGATGCGTATTTCTGCCGTCAAGAATTTTAAAGTGAAGATTCATCCCTGCACTGTAAGAAACGGCATAAAAGAATTCACGGACAAGTTCAGTCTCAAAGTCTCCGACTTTTTCAACCTCAAAAGTAACATCACAGTTGAAATAAGGTCTGCCGCAAAGGTCAATTGCACAAAGTACCAAAGCATCATCCATGGGGAGGATAAAGGAACCGTAGCGGCAAATCCCCTTTTTGTCTCCCACCGCCTTGGAAATTGCCTGTCCCAGCACTATTCCGGCATCCTCTACAGTATGATGTCCGTCTACTTCCAAATCCCCTTTTATCTGACAGGTCAAATCAAAAAAACCATGTTTGGAAAAGCCCTGAAGCATATGATCAAAGAAACCGATACCGGTAGTTATCTCTGATTTGCCGGTTCCATCAAGATTCAGTTCCATTGTGATGTCGGTTTCGCCTGTGATCCTTGTTACCTTTGATGTTCTATCCATAACATCTGTACCGTTCCTTTCCGATTATTCAAATCTAACTTTGACGCTGTTGGCATGAGCAGTCAGCCCTTCACTTTCAGCAAAGGTTTCAATGTCCTTATGCACCTTTTCCAAAGCTTCTCTGGAGTAAGAAATAATGCTTGTTTTTTTGATAAAATCATCAACATTGACCGGAGAAAAGAATTTGGCGGTTCCGTTTGTAGGTAAAATATGGTTGGGACCTGCAAAATAGTCACCCAAAGGCTCAGAGGCATATTCTCCCATGAAGATGGCGCCTGCATTTTTAATCCTGGTCATAACCTCAAAAGGATTGGAAGTAAGAATCTCCAGGTGCTCTGAAGCGATTTCATTAACAGCTTCAATGGCGTCTGACATATTTTCCGCAAGGAGAATATAACCATAATTCTCAAGAGACTTTGTAATAATCTCTTTTCTGGATAATTCAGCAGTAAACAAATCAACCTGCTCGGATACCGCTTCAGCCAGCTCCTTAGAAGTGGTAATCAGGATTGCGCTTGCAAGTTCGTCATGTTCTGCCTGAGAAAGCAAATCAGCAGCCACATAACGAGGATTTGCGGTCTCATCCGCAAGAACCAATATCTCACTGGGACCTGCGATGGAATCAATGCTGACATAACCGTAAACGGCTTTTTTGGCAAGAGCAACAAAGATATTGCCGGGACCTGTAATCTTATCTACCTTGGGAATAGATGCAGTTCCGAAGGCCATTGCTGCAATGGCTTGTGCGCCGCCCACTTTGTAGATGGTATCAACACCTGCAATATCTGCTGCAACCAGGGTCCCCGGATTCACTTTGCCGTCTGCTCCGGGAGGAGTTGTCATAATGATCTCGGAAACACCTGCTACCTTTGCGGGAATAACGTTCATCAAAACACTGGAAGGATAAGCGGCTTTTCCACCCGGTACATAGACGCCTGCCCTGGCGATCGGTGTAATCTTCATGCCGAGAATAGTGCCATCTTCCTTGGCATCAAACCAGCTGTTTCGAAGCTGTTTTGTATGAAAGGCACGAATGTTTTCTGCTGATTTGCGAATCACTTCCACAAGTCCGGCATCAAGCATGGTATATGCTTCTTCAATCTCTTCACGTGTAACCTTTATGTTATCTTCGGAAAGAGCATATTTATCAAATTTCAATGTATAGTCAAAAATAGCCCGGTCGCCGTTCTTTCTGACGGAATCAATGATTTCGTTCACAGTATTCTCATATTGAGAATAATTATTGGGACTTCTTTTCAGTAAGTCATTGAGAATATCCTTTTTGGTCTCACCGGTTAAGTTTACGATTCTCATTCTGATACCTCCTGGTTCTTCTGTTCTTCCAATTTGCTGTTGATTCTGTTTACGAGAGACTTGATACGTTCTGCATTCATCTGCATACTCACGGGATTCACAATCATTCTCGCAGAGAGCGGACAAACCTCTTCCAATACTTCAAGACCGTTTTCTCGAAGGGTTGATCCGGTCTCAACAATATCTACAATGACATCGGAAAGCTCAACCAAAGGTCCCAGTTCAACAGAGCCATTTAACTTTATAATATCGACGGTCTGATGCTTTTTGTTGTAAAAATAATCCTTTGCAATACGTGGATACTTGCTGGCTACACGGATCCTTTCGTGGTGCTGTAACAATTCCTTTGCCGATTCCGGACCACATACACACATTCTGCATTTGCCGAACCCAAGATCCAGTACCTCGTAGACATTTCTGTTTTCTTCCAGTACGGTATCTCTTCCTACAACTCCGATATCGGCAGCACCATATTCTACATAGGTGGGGACATCAGGTCCCTTTGCAAGAAAGAATCTTAATTTCAATTCTTCGTTTACAAAAATAAGTTTTCTGGAACTTTTATCCTTCATTTCTTCGCAGGTAATTCCGATTTGTTCAAAGAGCTCCAGTGTTTTATTTGCCAATCTTCCCTTGCCAAGGGCAAAGGTGAGATAACTACTGTCTTTCATCTGTTACTGTCTCCTATTTCTCATCCGTCAGAGGGATCAATTTCACACAAATTCCGTTTTCGCGATTGGCTTTTGCCTGTTTTAGTGCTTCCTCAAAAGAATTTTTCACATTAGGATCATAAGGAATGCAGACCGGCTCTTCCACCTGATACTCAACATCCTGATGTTCCAGCGCTTCCATCAAATCATCCACTACCATACTGAAACCGATTGCAGGTGCTGATTTTCCGAATTGGCTTAACAGCTTGTCATATCGTCCGCCCTTTACTACCGCATCTCCCAGTCCGAAGGTATATACTTTAAATACAACGCCTGTGTAGTAATTATACTTGCTTAAGAGTCCAAGGTCAAATGCAACATATTTTTCCACTCCGTAAAGCTTGAGAATCTGATAGAGTTCTTCCAGGCGGGTAACAGCAGCAAGAGATCTTGGATTACCTGCCTGGGCTTTGGCTTCTGTCAAATCACAGACGTCTCCAAACATATCTGCGATTTTGAGGAGTCTGCTTCGGAAGGGCTCCTGTACCCTTTTGCTGTCCAGAAGTTCCTGGGCTGCAAAATAATTCTTTCCGGAAATAAAGCTTCTCAGGGAATATTCGGTCTCTTCATCCAATCCGGCTTCTTCACAGAGCCCCTTGAAATATTCCACTTCACCAATACTTACCCTGAAGCTTTTTAAGCCAAGCTTTTTTAAGGATTCAATGGTAAGACTTATAATCTCAGCATCTGCTTTTACGGAGTCCTCTCCGATAAGCTCTGCGCCCATCTGGGTCACTTCCTTCAGTTTTCCCTGAAGACTGGATGTGTTTGTAAAGGTATTTCCAAGGTAACTGAAACGGATGGAGTTCTTCTTCTCACTAAAATACATTGCGGCACATCTGGCAATGGAAGGGGTAAAATCAGGGCGAAGTACCAATGTATTTCCTTCTTTATCGAAAAATTTATATAATTCACGGCTGGGTGTGGTTCCGATTTCTTTGGAGAAGACATCGAAAAATTCAAAGGTAGGCGTCTGAATTTCCTGATACCCGTATAGTCCTGCGCATTGTCTCAGTCTTCTCTCAATTTCAAGTTTCCTTCCGTATTCATTTCCGTAAATATCTCTTACTCCTTCAGGAGTATGTAATAATTGTCTGTTCATCATTTTCTTCCACTTTCATGCTTTAGTGTGCTAACATGGTAGCATAATAAATCAAAATATGTTTGTAGTATAATGTAAGTACCCTATACTGTCAAGGAAAATATCATATAAACATATTATTTTTGAATTTCTTAAGTTTCATTTGGGCGATCCGCCAGATCTTGTTGCATGATATCCAGATAGGGAACCAGAATACCATGCTTCTTGGGTAGAATGTAGGCAGGATTCAATTCATCGTAACGAAAGCTTTTTCTGCCCCCTCCTTTTGCACGTTCCCAGAAAAACAGGAGCATATCAAGAGATAAATAATACATAATATCTTTATGCGTATAATAGATAAGAAAAAAGGCAATCCCTCCCTGCTTTTCAAATCTTTTCATAAACTCAACCTGATGTTCGTGAATATTCTGAAGGGAAAAGGTGTCGGTGGCACATTCTTTTGCATCAAAACAGACCGGAAGTCCCTGTACAGCACCAATATAGTCAACCGTACTTTTTTGTTCAAAATAAGCCAACGTAATCTGCCTGTGTTCTTTGTCCATTTTAATGGGCGTAATTGGCGTGGGTACCTTCTGAATCAGTGCCAGTCCGGCATCGGCATATTTTTCATTTGTTCTGTTTATCATATCTTCCAGAGTGGAGCCTCTAAGGCCTCTGGAATTCCATGTGGCCATATTGTATATCCTTTCTTTATGATTGAAGGTTAAGTGCTTTTACAATCTTGTTAAACTGTTTAGGATAGGGAGCAATAATCGATTTGGAAGATACTTTGTGTCCGATTTCATCTTTGTCTTCCGGAAATTCTATCCTATATGCATGCAGAAGCTGATGCTGTAAATGGTATTCTCTTTTCAGGCTATCGTTAACTTTTCTGTCACCATACTTATAATCCCCAATAACAGGAGTCCCAAGGCTTGCAAGATGCGCCCGAATCTGATGGGTCTTTCCGGTAATCAGTTCCACTTCCAATAAGGTGTATCCTCCATTACTGCACAATGGAATATATCTTGTTTTGATATAATCGGCTTCTTCGTTGTTTGATGAGGCTGTTACGGTAACCTTGTTTTTGACTTCGTCTTTATGTAAGTATCCTTCTACAGTCATTTCCTTTTGAATATTGCCAACACAAACGGTATGATAAAATTTACCGATACGACGTTCCCTGATGCAACGGCTCAAATACTGCGAACCTGCCAGAGACTTGCCACATAACACAATCCCGCTTGTATTCCGGTCCAGCCGATTGCAGACAGAGGGGCGGAAGGTGGACAATTGCATTGCAGAGATCTTATTGCTTTCCAGTAGGTATCCTATGAACCATTCATTCAGACTGAAATCGTCT
>SAMEA3663280__coassemble_513_pt1 | contig 13714 bp, 9 predicted proteins | sample SAMEA3663280__metabat2_low_PE_020 | metagenome-assembled genome bin SAMEA3663280 (sample SAMEA3663280) | pig gut metagenome | biome: pig gut; feature: pig-associated habitat; material: faeces | place: China | collected 2013
AGCCTGTGATTCGCACCGCTGTCACCTATATGATTCTGGGTAATATTACTGACGAAGAATTTGCCAGAATCAAGGCATACTGTATCAACCCCGTGGATTCCAGGGAGATTGGCAGCGAGAAGCCCGATACCCTGATCACAAAGTTTGATGAACCCGCAGATATTGCCGTGTTTGATGGCTTTATCACCATGGAAGAGGCAGAGCTTCAGAAGCTGTACGATTCTCTTTCTCTGGCAATGACCTTTAAGGATTTCAAACACATTCAGAAGTACTTTAACGATGAGGAGAAGAGAGACCCCTCCATGACGGAGATCCGTGTTCTGGATACCTATTGGTCCGATCACTGCCGTCACACCACCTTCTCCACGGAGCTGACCGATGTGGAGTTCGGTGAGGGCTATTACCTCTCTCCCATCAAGACCACCTACCAGAGCTATCTGGACACCAGAGAGGAGATCTTTGCAGGACGCAAGGACAAGTTTGTCTGCCTGATGGATCTTGCCCTGATGGCAATGAGAAAATTGAAGGCTGACGGCAAGCTGGCTGATATGGAGGAGTCCGATGAGATTAACGCCTGCTCCGTTGTGGTTCCCGTGGAGATGGATTACGGCGATCATAGGGAGACGGAGGAGTGGCTGGTATTCTTCAAGAATGAGACTCACAATCATCCCACGGAGATTGAGCCTTTTGGTGGAGCTGCTACCTGCCTGGGTGGTGCCATCCGCGATCCCCTGTCGGGAAGAGGCTATGTATATCAGGCTATGCGTGTAACCGGCGCTGCGGATCCTACCGTACCCGTATCAGAGACCTTGAAGGGCAAGCTTTCCCAGAAGAAGCTGGTGAGAGGCGCTGCAAGCGGATATTCCTCCTATGGCAACCAGATCGGTCTTGCCACAGGCTTTGTAAAAGAGATTTATCATCCCGATTATGTTGCCAAGAGAATGGAGATCGGTGCCGTTATGGGTGCTGCTCCCAGACGCAATGTAATCCGTGAGACCTCCGATCCCGGAGATATCATTATCCTGCTGGGCGGACGTACCGGACGTGACGGCTGCGGCGGTGCCACCGGTTCCTCCAAGGTACATACCGAGCAGTCCATCGAGACCTGCGGTGCAGAGGTACAGAAGGGTAATGCGCCTACCGAGAGAAAGATTCAGAGACTGTTCAGACGGGAAGAAGTCAGCCGTATCATCAAGAAGTGTAACGACTTCGGTGCAGGCGGTGTATCCGTTGCTATCGGTGAGCTGGCAGACGGTCTGACCGTTGACCTGGACAAGGTGCCCAAGAAGTACGCCGGACTGGACGGCACAGAACTTGCCATTTCCGAGTCCCAGGAGAGAATGGCGGTAGTGGTTGCTCCCGATGATGTGGAGAAGTTCCTTAAGTATTCCGCAGAGGAGAACCTGGAAGCCGTTCCCGTAGCAGTTGTGACGGAAGAGCCCAGACTGGTTCTGAAGTGGAGAGGCAAAAAGATAGTCGACCTGAAGAGAGCCTTTCTGGATACCAACGGCGCTCATCAGGAGACCACGGTCAAGGTAGATATTCCCGAGGAAAAGGACAATTACTTTGAAAAATGGGCAGTTCCCGCAGTGGGTGAAAAGCTTGAGAAGGGTGACATCAGGGATGCCTGGCTTACCCTGTTAAATGATTTGAATGTATGTTCCCAGAAGGGACTTGTGGAAATGTTCGACGCCTCCATCGGTGCAGGCAGCGTACTGATGCCTTATGGTGGAAAACATCAGCTGACCGAGACTCAGACCATGGTTGCCAAGCTTCCCGTGCTGAAGGGTAAGACAGATACCGTCACCATGATGAGCTATGGCTTCGATCCTTATCTTTCTTCCTGGAGCCCTTACCACGGTGCCATCTACGCAGTAGTAGAGTCCATGGCGAAGATTGTAGCCTCCGGTGGTGACGCATCCAAGATCCGTTTCACCTTCCAGGAGTATTTCAGAAGAATGACCTCCGACCCTGAGCGCTGGAGCCAGCCTTTTGCAGCACTGCTTGGTGCCTACGATGCACAGATTGGCTTCGGGCTTCCTTCCATCGGAGGAAAGGACAGTATGTCCGGTACATCAATCAGATTGATGTACCGCCTACCCTGGTATCCTTCGCAGTGGATATCGCCAAATCCGGCGATATCGTTACACCCGAACTCAAAAAGGCAGGCAATGTGCTGGTACGCTTCAAGATTGAAAAAGACGATTTTGATATACCTATGTATGATGCAGTGGCAGAACTCTACAGCAAGATTCACGAGCTGATTCTTGAGGGTGCGGTTGCTTCCGCATATGCATTGGATGCCAAGGGTGTGGCTGCCGCCGTAGCCAAGATGGCCTTCGGTAACAAGCTGGGTGTGGCCGTGGACGGCAACCTTTCCGTTGAAGAGCTCTTTGGCAACGGTCTGGGTGACCTCCTGGTTGAGCTTTCCGCAGACAGCCTGCAGCTTTTAAAGGACAAGGAAATGGAGTATACTCTTATCGGTAACGTGACGGAGGAGGAAGCACTGACTTACGGCGATGTGAAGCTGACTCTGGAGGAGGCACTGAAGGCATGGACCTCCAGACTGGAGAAGGTATTCCCCACCAAGGCTGTGAAGGAGACCGCTCCCGTGGAGAGCCCTGTATACACAACGGACAAGGTTTATGTCTGCAGGAATAAGGTGGCAAAGCCTACTGTATTTATTCCTGTATTCCCCGGCACCAACTGTGAGTACGACAGCACCAAGGCCTTTGAGAGAGCCGGCGCAAACGTTGTCACCAAGGTGTTCCGCAATCTGAGTGCTCAGGATATCAGAGAGTCCGTTGAGGAATTCGAAAAGTCCATTGCACAGGCACAGATTATCATGTTCCCCGGCGGCTTCTCTGCCGGTGACGAACCCGACGGAAGCGCAAAATTCTTTGCAACCGCCTTCCAGAATGCTAAGCTGAAGGAAGCGGTTATGAAGCTGTTAAATGAGAGAGACGGTCTGGCACTGGGTATCTGTAACGGTTTCCAGGCGCTGATCAAGCTGGGACTGGTTCCTTACGGCGAAATCCTCGGACAGAAGGCAGATTCCCCTACCCTGACCTTCAATACCATCAACCGTCACATCTCCAAGATGGTATATACCAAGGTGGTTTCCAACAAGTCTCCCTGGCTGAGAGAGGCCAAGGCAGGCGCTGTATACTGTAACCCCGCATCCCACGGTGAGGGACGCTTCGTAGCACCTAAGGAGTGGCTTGACAGGCTCTTCGAGAACGGTCAGGTAGCGACTCAGTACTCCGATCAGGACGGCAACGTGTCCATGGATGAAGAGTACAATATCAACGGGTCATATTGTTCCATCGAGGGTATCACCTCTCCCGACGGACGTATCCTCGGTAAGATGGCACATTCCGAGAGAAGAGATGCAGCGGTGGCTATGAATATCTATGGAGAGCAGGACATCAGGATCTTTGAGTCCGGCGTGGAATATTTCAGGTAAGTTGAGATGAAACAAGAGAAAGGACGGCAGCAGTTGAGCCGTAAAGGTAAACGGAAATGTTGATGGCTTTGGTTCCGCTTTTTGATGAAAATATGGCTGTGCGGGCTTATTCGATATTTTCCCAGAAAGATAACTTTTTTCTGAACCCCATGATGCTGGGAACCGGACAAAATGACGGTGCCACAATGATTGAGGGGCTTGAACTGATTGAAAAAATGGGAATTGAGACCTTGTCCGAGGACAAGGAAATCTTCGTTCCCGTCAGCAGCATTTCCGTATTTACCGATGTGGAAGCCCAGTGCAGTGCTCCTCATGATAGAATCGTATTTCTGATTGACAATACCATACCCCCGGTGGAGATGTATATTAACCGGCTGGCTGAGCTGAAAGAGAAGGGCTACAAGCTGGCGTTGAGAAAGCTGGCGGTATCTGATTTTGAGAACTGGCGCGAGATTTTCAAGCTGGCAGATTACGTGTTCCTGAATCACAAGAAGGTGGCTGTGGACAAAGCCGGTATTTATTTCAAAAAGCTGTACCCGCACATCAGACTTTGTGCCGGCGGCATCGATAATCAGGAGACCTTCGAGGAACTGAAGCAGATTGCAACCTGTGAACTGTACGAGGGGGATTTCTATCGGGTTCCCGTTACCAAGGGGGATCACGAGGTCTCGCCCCTGAAGGTGAATTACATTCAATTATTGAATCTGGTCAATGACGACAACTTTGAGCTTTCCGAAGCGGCTGATATCATCGGAAGGGATCCTGCACTGACCATTTCTTTACTGAGAATGGTAAATACCATGACCATCAACGGCGGTATCAGCAGTATCCGCCATGCGGCAGCAATGCTGGGACAGAAGGAATTGAAAAAATGGATCAACACTGCCGTTGTAAATGAGCTCTGCGCCGACAGACCCGGAGAGATTACGAGACTTTCACTTCTTCGCGCCAAGCTGGCAGAGGAGCTTGCAGGTGTATTCGGACTTCAGGGCAGAACAGAGGAGCTGTTCCTGATGGGACTGTTCTCTGTATTGGATGTCATCATGGAAAAGCCCATGAAGGAAGCCCTTGGCATGGTCAAGGTCACAGAGGACATCAAGGAAGCACTGGTTCAGGGACAGGGCAAACTGTCTCCCGTGTACGAACTTATCCTCAAATACGAGAAGGCGGACTGGCAGGATGTCTCCAGACAGCTTCTCTTAAGAGAGATCAGCACAGAGGTTGTCAACAACGCATATCTCAATGCGTTAGTATGGTATAAAAAACTATTATAGACGAAAATTAGTTATAAATTATAGCGGGCAAATTATTGCTCGCTATTTCCATGTATGATATAATACGTCGAAAAGTGAAAATAAGGCGATACAGGAGGACATAATGAAAGCTTTTTTAATTCTGGAAGACGGCACTGTGTTTGAGGGAATTCACATTGGTGCCGACAGGGAAGTAATCAGTGAAATTGTTTTTAACACGTCCATGGCCGGATACCTGGAGGTGCTGACTGACCCCTCATACGCGGGACAGGCAGTCTGCATGACATACCCTCTGATCGGTAATTACGGTATCTGCAAGGAAGATATGGAGTCCCTGCAGCCCTGGCCGGACGGCTTTATTGTCAGAGAATTGTCACGAATCCCCAGCAATTTCCGAAATGACTGTACGATACAACAGTTTCTGGAGGAAAATAATGTCCCCGGTATTGCCGGTATCGATACCAGAGCCCTGACCAAAATACTCAGAGAAAAGGGCACCATGAACGGCATGATTACCACCAACGAAGCCTATTCGTTGGAGGAGATACTGCCTAAGCTCAAGGCTTACACCACGGGCAAGGTGGTGGAAAAGGTCAGCTGTAAGGAAAAATATGTGGTTCTCCCCACCACAGACCTTGCGCAGAACGGTCCTCTTTCCGGTGCGGCAGTGTTCCACAGGGAAGACTATGAGAAGGGAATCAGAGAGCCCAGACCGACTCTGGTCAGGGAGCTGAACGGAGCAGGTCTCAAGGTAGCGCTGATGGATTTCGGAGCGAAGAAAAACATCGCTCATTCCCTGGCGGAGAGAGGCTGTGAGGTCACAGTATTCCCTGCTCTGACCCCCGCGGAAGAGGTTCTTGCCATGCAGCCCGACGGCATCATGCTTTCCAATGGTCCCGGAGATCCCAAGGAATGTGCCTCCATCATTCAGGAGATCAAGAAGCTTTATGACACAGAGATTCCTATTTTTGCAATCTGTCTGGGACATCAGCTCATGGCTCTTGCCACAGGCTGTGATACCCACAAGATGAAATACGGTCACAGAGGCGGTAATCATCCCGTCAAGGATCTTGCCACAGGAAGAGTCTACATCTCCTCCCAGAATCACGGCTATGTGGTAGATACGGATAAGCTGGATCCCAAGGTGGCTGTACCTGCCTTTATCAATGTTAATGACGGAACCAATGAGGGACTGTCCTACACGGGCAAGAACATTTTTACCGTTCAGTATCATCCCGAGTGCTGCCCGGGTCCACAGGATTCCGGCTATCTCTTTGACAGATTCATCGAGATGATGCGTCGTCCCAATGCACAAAAGGAGGTACAGTAAGATGCCCAAGAATCCCAATATCAAAAAAGTAATGGTAATCGGTTCCGGTCCCATCGTCATCGGACAGGCGGCAGAATTTGACTATGCAGGTACCCAGGCCTGCCGTTCCCTGAAGGAGGAGGGCGTGGAGGTTATCCTTGTGAACTCTAACCCTGCTACCATCATGACGGACAAAAACATTGCGGATAAGGTATATATCGAGCCTCTGACAGTGAAGGTCCTGGAAAAGATTATTTTAAAGGAACAGCCGGACAGTATTCTTCCTACTCTGGGAGGACAGGCCGGACTGAATCTGGGTATGGAGCTGGAGGAGTCAGGATTTCTGGCGGCTCACGGCGTGAAGCTGCTTGGCACCACTGCGGCCACCATCAGAAATGCGGAAGGACGCCAGGAGTTCAAGGATCTGATGGAGCGCATCGGAGAGCCCTGCGCCGCATCTAAGGTTGTTGAGAATGTGCAGGACGGAATTGATTTTACCAATACCATTGGCTATCCCGTGGTACTGCGCCCGGCTTATACCCTGGGCGGTTCCGGCGGCGGAATTGCGCACAATCAGATAGAACTGGAGGAAATCCTGGAAAACGGTCTGCGCCTTTCCCGTGTGGGACAGGTGCTGGTAGAGCGCTGTATCGCCGGCTGGAAGGAAATCGAATACGAGGTGATGCGGGACAGTGCGGGCAACTGTATCACTGTTTGTAATATGGAAAATATCGATCCCGTAGGTGTTCATACCGGTGACAGTATCGTCGTTGCGCCTTCCCAGACACTGAGTGACAAGGAGTACCAGATGCTTCGTACCTCGGCTCTGAAGATCATCGATGAGCTGCAGATTACCGGTGGCTGTAACGTACAGTTTGCCCTGCATCCCACCAGCTTTGAATACTGCGTCATTGAGGTAAACCCCAGAGTGAGCCGTTCTTCAGCCCTGGCAAGTAAGGCAACGGGATATCCCATTGCCAAGGTGGCGGCGAAGATTGCCCTGGGCTACCGCCTGGATGAGATCAGGAATGCCATCACCGGCAAGACCTATGCCTCCTTTGAACCGACGCTGGACTACTGTGTGGTAAAGATACCCAGACTACCCTTCGACAAATTCCTGACGGCGAAGAGAACTCTGACTACCCAGATGAAGGCTACCGGTGAAGTCATGAGTATCTGTCACAACTTCGAGGGTGCCCTGATGAAGGCTATCCGTTCCCTGGAACAGCATGTGGACAGCCTCATGAGCTATGATTTCAGTGCACTCAGCCCGGAGGAGCTCCGGGAACGCCTGAAAATCGTGGATGACCAGAGAATCTGGGTCATCGCAGAGGCTTTGAGAAAAGGCATCAGCTATGAGGATATTCATGACCTGACACAGATAGATATCTGGTTTATTGACAAATTGGCAATCCTGGTAGAGATGGAAGAGGCGTTAAAAACCCGGGAACTGACACCGGAGCTTCTGAAGGAAGCAAAGAGAATTGAATTCCCGGACAATGTCATTGCGAGGTTAACCGGCAAGACTGAGGCTGAGATCAAGAAGTTGAGATACGACAACGGCATTACCGCTGTCTATAAGATGGTGGATACCTGCGCTGCGGAATTTGCGGCATCCACACCGTATTATTATTCCGTCTTCGGCGGAGAGAATGAGGCGGTGGACAATCTCGCCGGAGACTGCGGGGCAGGCTGCGGCGAGGCCGCATATGGTGAGACAGGCTGCGGCGCCGGAGAAAAACGCAGGAAGGTACTGGTACTGGGCTCCGGTCCTATCCGTATCGGACAGGGAATCGAATTCGACTACTGTTCCGTACATGCCACCTGGGCCTTCTCCAAGGCAGGCTATGAGACCATTATCATCAACAATAACCCGGAAACCGTAAGCACGGACTTTGACATAGCGGACAAGCTGTATTTTGAGCCCTTAACTCCGGAAGATGTGGAGTCCATCGTCAATATTGAGCATCCCGACGGAGCCGTGGTACAGTTCGGCGGACAGACTGCCATCAAGCTGACGGAAAGTCTGATGAAGATGGGAGTTCCCATTCTTGGGACAAAGGCAGAGGACGTGGATGCGGCAGAAGACAGAGAGCTCTTCGACAAGATTCTGGAGGAGACACAGATCCCCCGCGCAGCCGGCGGAACCGTATATACCGCTGAGGAAGCGAAGGCAGTGGCAAACCGTCTGGGCTATCCCGTGCTGGTGCGCCCTTCCTATGTGCTGGGCGGACAGGGAATGCAGATTGCCATCTCCGACCAGGAAATCGAAGAGTTCATGGAAATCATCAACCGCATTGCCCAGGACCATCCGATTCTCGTGGACAAATACCTGCAGGGCAAGGAGATTGAGGTTGACGCCGTGTGTGACGGTACCGATATTCTGATTCCCGGTATCATGGAGCACATCGAGCGGACCGGTGTCCATTCCGGAGACAGTATTTCGGTTTACCCTGCCCATACCATAGGCAAGATTGTCAAGGACAAGATTGCAGAATACACCAGGCGGCTGGCTATGGCGCTGCATGTAAAGGGCCTGATTAATATTCAGTTCATTGCCATCGGCGAGGACGTATACGTCATCGAGGTGAATCCCCGTTCCTCCCGTACCGTTCCCTATATCAGCAAGGTCACCGGTATTCCCATCGTAGATCTTGCCACCGAGGTCATCATCGGCAAGACCATAAAGGAGCTGGGCTACAAGCCCGGACTCCAGCCCGAGGCAGAATACTACGCCATCAAGATACCGGTGTTTTCCTTTGAGAAAATCAGAGGAGCGGAAATCAGCCTGGGACCGGAGATGAAGTCCACCGGTGAATGCCTTGGTATCGCCAGAACCTTCCATGAAGCCCTGTACAAGGCTTTCCTGGGAGCCGGAGTGAACCTTCCCAAATATCGGAATCTGATTATGACCGTGAAGGATGCCGACAAGGGAGAGGCAATAGAGATCGGACGCAGGTTTGAAAAATTAGGCTATACCATCTACGCTACCAGAAGTACCGCAGCGGCTCTGAACGAAGCGGGCGTCAAGGCGAGAAAGGTCAATAAGATATCTCAGGAATCTCCTACCGTCATGGACCTGATTCTGGGACACAGGATCGACCTTGTCATCGATACCCCCACCCAGGGCCGTGACAAGACCAGGGACGGCTTCCTCATCCGCCGTACCTCCATCGAGACCGGAGTGAACGTCATCACAGCCATGGACACGGCAAGAGCTCTCGTCAGCAGCCTGGAAAGCAAGGAAAGCGACGAGATGCTGACACCCATAGATATCGCACAGCTGTAGCCGCCGGGGAGAATGGCTAAAAGCCTTGAAATAGCTTTTCGTATTGTGTTAAACTGTACGAGAAGCTATTTTCTATTTTGTCTAATGTAAATGTCTATCTTACCGGCGGGTTTCAGAAGCCTGAACAAAAGGAGGGTGCGGAGGGTGTCTTTGATTAATCGCCTAAAATCGGTGCCAGTAAATTCATAATAAACGAAATACCGTTCTTGCGTAACCGTAATTACTGTGTTACAATCATTCCAAAGCATAAGTTTCAAAAGTTCAATAACATCTGGTTATTCTTTATCAAATCTGAAAATCTATGCTTTCAATCAATTAATGTAAAAGCAGGGGATTTTCGGAAACTCCTGCGAAGGAGGACAAATGAATAAAGACGAAAAACTTGCAAAGAAACCCCTTGCAGTGCAGCGTAAGTACAAGGATACTTTGTTCCGAATGATTTTTCAGGAACCGGAAAAGCTTCTGGAATTGTACAATGCAGTAAACGGAACAGACTACAAAAACCCCGAGGAATTGCAGATTGTTACGTTGGAGAACGCTATCTACATGAATATGAAGAATGATCTGGCGTGCATCATTGACTGTCGGATGAATCTGTATGAACATCAGAGTTCAGTTAATGCAAACATGCCGCTGCGGAATCTGTTTTATGTGGCGATGGAATATCATGAACTGGTAAATCAAAAGAGCCTGTATTCATCCAGGCTGGTGAAGCTGCCTACGCCATATTTTGTAGTATTTTATAATGGCAAGACGAAACAGCCGGAACGTAGAGAAATGAAGCTGTCCGATGCATTTCTGACACCGGTTGATGATCCGGCATTGGAATTAAAGGTGGTACAGTTAAATATCAGAGCAGGACATAACCGAGAACTTATGGATAAGTGCCCGATTTTGGCACAGTATGCTGACTATGTGGGAAGGGTGCAGCAGTATGTTGAAGATATGTCTTTGGAAGAGGCGGTAAAACGCGCAGTAAACGAGTGCATGAAAGAAGGGATACTTGCAGATTTCCTGCAAAAGCACAAAGCGGAGGCGATAGAAGTGAGCATCTTTGAATATGATGAGGAAAAAGAATTGAGGCTTTTCGGAGAAGCAGAACGGGAGACCGGACGCGAGGAAGGGTTGGAGCAAGGGTTGGAGCAAGGACTGGAGCAAGGACTGGAGCAGGGTCAACTGAAAAAACTCGTAGATATGGTATGCCGAAAACTCCGAAAGGGGAAGTTGGCCGAGGTAATTGCGGAGGATCTGGAAGAGGATTTGGAGAATATCCTGCCTATCTGTGAGAGTGCTTCAGAATATGCTCCTGATTATGACAGCAATAAAGTATATGAAAAAGTTAAGGCGCTCCCGGGAATATAGGTGATTAAATTAAAGAAACCAGCATAAATACTGGAGCTGAAGGACTATGAAAGTTCATGAAAACCACCAAGCAATGCCATTAAGCTATTGTAATGGCACGTTGATATTTAGTATTACAACAACTTCCTGTTCGGAAGCTGTTGTAAACTTAGGATACAATGAGCTCAACTAGTGATTATCCGATTATTTGTATGATTTTTAGCAGATTTTGGGATGGCTGAAAATTATCATGCTATTTATATACATACGACTGCTGCCATATTGCATTTAATATATCATTCGTTTTCTGTACCCCCTATCTTTGAATTGAACATCTTCATAAAAGGGGATATAATATAGACATTACAAATGGAGGATGGTGTGTATGGAAAGAAAAGTTTCTGTAGTTTCAGTTTTAGGTACTGTAATCTTGATTTTACTTTCGTTTGAAAGGGTAACAACAGTTGGATTATATGAGGGTAAATGTACTGTTTATCAAACTGTATCTGTATCTGAAAGAACGTTTGATTTGGCTTCGAATGGTATCAAAATGAACAACTTACCATTTGTAATATTATTTTTTATAGGGATATTATTGTTGTTCGTGCCTGGTTTTGCATTATTCAATCAATCGAAAAGCAGGAGCATAATAAGTATTGCACTTAATTTAATTGGAACAATCCTTGTGTTTATATTATTTAATTCTTGTCAGTATATGTATATGATGATATTAATATCGCTGCTTATTGCAAGTAATATATTTATTAGAATAATAGAAAATTATAAAAATGGGTTCGACTGGTTCATGTCAGCAATTACGGCTTTAATTTGTGTTTTAAATGTATATTACTTAATATCACATTTGTATATGTGGCAGTCTTGGGGAAATGGAATTTCCAATGGCAATTTAGATAATGTACTTGATGAAATGATTAGTATTTCAAAAATAAATGTCGCTTGTATGGCTTTATGGATTGTTCCATGTACAGTTATAATTTGCAAGGATTTTTTGTAAAAAGAAATCCTAAAATACGATATAGGAGTGTGATTTTTGAATGGCAAAAAATTGTTTAGCATGCGGTAAGAATATAGGATTACTTACTGTTCGCATACCCTTACTTGGTAATGATGATTTAGTAATTTGTTCAGATTGCTTTGATAAGATGCCACCAATTATTAATGAGTTATACCAAAAAAGGATATATCCGACTAAGAGTGAATTGTTGACGATTAAGGATGAAGTGATTCAGCAACTTAAAGCGTCTAATTATAATCAGGACACAATCAATGTGGTTACAAAATTCTTGGATGATAAGATTGCAAGAGCAAAAGACCCAGAAAATAGTGAGGATGGAAAGTTATTAAAAAAGTGTCCAGTATGCAAGAAGAATGTAAACTACGATACAGAGATATGTTCTGATTGTGGATATGCTTTTAATGTTGTAGATATTATGGAATATCAAGAGATTGCTAAGATATACAATGAACGTTTAGAACAGATAAAGAAGAATCCATATTATGAATATGATTATGTTGTAGTTCCTAATCTATCTGATGGCTCAACTAATAAAGAACGTATAGAAGAAGTTATTAATAATCATGCTATGCAAGGTTGGAGATTGGTTACAATGTATTCTAATGAATTAGGCAAAAATTCAATGGGTGTAGCTGTTGGTGGTGTAGGCGGTGGAACGAATACAACTATGTGTGAAGATGTAATGGTATTTGAAAGGTGTATTAAAGCAGGAGAGTAGGTGTGAATATGGCTTTAATCAAATGTCCTGAATGTGGTAAAGATGTTTCTGATACGGCAAAGATGTGTCCTCATTGTGGATATAAGATAAAAATCAGAAAGTCTATTCTGTTATTATTAGATGATACAATGAATTTCGTTATAAGTGAAATATTAAACATTGTCCTTATTATCGTAGGAATATTTATGTTTAATAAGGGTAAAGAAGAAATGTTATTTTGGGTACAGGCTAAACGGGAATTAGGTGTAGAGGATGCTATGTATTGCATTAAGAATATTTCCAAATATACACTTATGAAGAATACTGGAATTGTTCTTATATGTGTTGGAATTATAGCTGCTATATCTTTTGCGATTTATAAATTTTCTTCAAAAAATGAGGAGAGTGATAAAGCATGAAGAATAAAAAGGTTGTATTGCTATTGTGTCAATCATTGTACTTGCAATGCTGTTTGGTATTCCGTTTGCATTGAAATCTAACAGTAAAGCAATATTCAAGAATGAAAAAGAAATGGCAGAAATAATAAATGGTGTGTGGCAGACTGGTAACTCTGAATTTGATTTTACTTTAACTATTGATGGTAATAGTGCTTATATGAGTAATGGCAACAAGGTTGACGAGCCATCAAAAATAGTTTTAGTCCCTGATAACGGATATTTCTATTTTGAAAGTAATGGAAACGAAAAAGATTCAAGATACAATGTGATTTATGACAATGGGGAATATGTGATTAAAACAGAGAAGTGGGAATATCGAAAGCAGAAATAGTTTCCATTATTTTTATGGTAATACTGCTGCTGGTAGGTACTTAAATATACACCGTTTTTTAGTACCCCCATCATATAAGAAATTAGCTGATAATGCACTTGGCAATGATCCCCGATTAAAGGCGGTATTTGAACAGTTTAAACAAAATAGTGAAGAGGAAACAAATATATGAGACAATTTTTATTTGCACTGATAATAATAGTTTTTATTTTAAGTGGATGTTCACAACAGAAAGAAATCGAAATAGAATCTCCAGCAGAAATATATACAGAAAGCGGGATAATTTCATACAATGATACTGAAAGTGCATTAGAAAAAAATAGTGTTTTTGAAAACATTATTTTTGATGAAAACGGAAATATTCGAGTAATAAATCTTACAGATTCAAAATATACAACGTTTCATAATATTTCTGTAGGCGATAGTGTCTCAAAGGTAATAGATGAGTTTACATATGAGTATAAGGCTACTAATAATGTATATTGTGTGCTTTTTAATGACAAGGAAGAAATAGCCCCAACTTCTGAGGATAAA
>SAMEA3663280__coassemble_528_pt1 | contig 13498 bp, 11 predicted proteins | sample SAMEA3663280__metabat2_low_PE_020 | metagenome-assembled genome bin SAMEA3663280 (sample SAMEA3663280) | pig gut metagenome | biome: pig gut; feature: pig-associated habitat; material: faeces | place: China | collected 2013
ATGCAAATTATAAATGTAAGGCCAGTCATGTAGATATCAAGGGGTGCAGTGGATGTTGTGACTGTCATGAGACAGCCTGTGGAACCTTCACAGACAATCAGTAAAATTAAGAAGTAAATAATTTAAAATGTGTATTGACAAAGGTGAGAGTGTATGGTAATCTGTTTGAGTGTGTGAAACACGACAGCAAGCAGAGTATCCACTCTCACCTTACGACATTAGGTCAGTAAGCGTTCAAATCTTCTTTTGACTCCGGCAGGATTTTGTGCGGTGTCTTGAAAAGAGCGGGATCAGGTGGATAGTTATGCTATCCACTTTTTTTATGCATGGAGGGAAAGACCATTAGCGAGTTAATGATTAATGACCAGATCAGAGACAAGGAAGTACGTCTGATTGGCGAGAGCGGAGAGCAGCTCGGAATTATGTCTGCAAAGGATGCCTTGAAGCTGGCAGAGGAGGCAGGAGTTGACCTGGTGAAGATTGCACCTACGGCAAATCCTCCCGTGTGCAGAATTGTCGATTACGGCAAGTATAAGTACGAACAGCTCAGAAAAGAAAAGGAAGCAAAGAAGAAACAGAAGGTTGTTGAGGTTAAAGAGATTCGTTTATCTCCAAACATTGATACCAACGACCTGAATACCAAGATGACCGCTGCGAGAAAGTTCATCACAAAGGGCGACAGAGTAAAGGTTACGCTTCGATTCCGCGGTCGTGAAATGGCACATATGAACAGCAGTAAGCACATTCTGGATGATTTCGCCGAAAGCTTGTCCGATGTTGCTGTAATTGCCAAGCCCCCCAAGGTGGAAGGCAGAAGTATGACGATGTTTTTAACTGTAAAGCGTTAGTTCGCAATAGTTAAAATAGATTAATCAATTTTTAGGAGGAAAATGTTATGCCGAAAATGAAGACAAACAGAGCAGCTGCTAAGCGTTTTAAAGTGACAGGAACCGGTAAGCTGAAGAGAAGCAAGGCTTATAAACGCCATATTCTTACAAAGAAGACCACAAAGAATAAGCGTAATCTGAGAAAGCCCGCTATCACAGATGCAACAAACGAGAAGAATATGAAGAAGATTTTGCCCTATTTATAAGTCTGGTGAGGAGGAGTTTGAAACATGGCAAGAATTAAAGGCGGCATGAATGCCAAGAAGAAGCATAATAGAGTATTAAAACTTGCGAAGGGCTACAGAGGCGCAAGAAGCAAACAGTACAGAGTAGCTAAGCAGTCCGTCATGAGAGCCCTGGCTAGCTCCTATGCAGGCAGAAAAGAGAGAAAGCGTCAGTTCAGACAGCTGTGGATCGCTCGTATCAACGCAGCAGCAAGAATGAACGGTCTTTCCTACAGCAAGTTTATGTACGGTCTGAAGCTGGCAGGTGTTGATATGAACAGAAAGATGCTGGCAGAGATGGCTGTAAACGATGCAGAGGGCTTCAAGACTCTTGCAGAGCTTGCTAAGACCAAGCTGGCATAAAATCAGAATACTTAGAATATGATACAGTCATAGCCGGGACAAGCTTCAATACGGCTATGGCTGTTTTGCTTTGAGGAGACAAAATGCTGATTTTTTTTGATATCGATGGAACATTGATTGGAGAAGAGACGCACAGAATGACCCGGAGTACGGCGGAGGCAATCAAAAAGGCCAGAGCAGCCGGGCACATCTGTATCGTTAATACCGGAAGAACCGGCAAACTGATCTTGCCGAATCTATTTGGGGAGACAGAATTTGACGGGATACTCATGGGCTGCGGTACCATGATTCAGTATCATGGGGAGACCCTTTTACACAAGACCTTTACGGAAGAGGAGTCACTGCAGATCATTGAGGGGTTGCGTAAATACAGAATTGACGCGATATTGGAGGGATATCGGGACAATTTCTGCGACAGCGACGATAATATATTCAGTGAGGATTTTCTGAAGTTTGTTCATTGCTTTGATTCCCTGGAGTATAAAAATTACAGTGAGGCACCGGGACACTTTGATAAGTTTTATGCCTACACGGTGAATCCCTCATGTATGGAAGAGTTCAGCCGCGAATTCGCAGACCGTTTGGAAATTGTCGACCGCAAGAAGGGCTACTACGAGATTATGCCCAAGGGGTACTCCAAGGCCAGTGGAATCCGTTTTCTTGCAGATACACTGGGAATCGACATGGCGCAGACAGTGGCGGTGGGAGACAGCAGCAACGATATTCCCATGCTGGAGTGCGCCGGTGTGAGTATCGCTATGGGGAATGCAACCGATGATGTCAAGGCCTTGGCAGATTATGTGACAACCGATGTGGAAGAGAATGGTATAGAGAATGCGCTTAGATGGCTGGGAGCGATTTCGTAGTCTCGTTAATAAAAACTCCCCGAGCGGGATTCGAACCTGCAACCACCCGGTTAACAGCCGGGTGCTCTACCGTTGAGCTATCGAGGAATGATGATAGTATTACCGAAAGTGGCTCATCTATACAGCATCAATATTAAAAACGGAAAATGAAGAAAATTATCGTGAAAATAACTGGATATTTTTCTGAAGGTATGATATAATAATCGTGTTGTTAAGCAGATATAGTATATCGGTAGTACATCAGCTTCCCAAGCTGAGGAGGCGGGTTCGACTCCCGTTATCTGCTCTAAAACTAAAAAGCCCGAGAAGTGCGGTGGATTCGCATTGTCTGGGCTTTTTTGATATTCTGAAGTATGTGGCGATGTGAACTGTTTGACATTGATATAGAAGAGTATGGGTAGTTTCTGCCTATATCTTAACAAGGAGGAGCGTATGATAGTAACGATAGAAACGGAGAGATTGATTATCAGGCCTGTGGTACCCGATGATGCGGAGGCAATTTTTCGTTGGGCTTCTGACCCTGAAGTAACCAAGTACATGATTTATAGTCCCCATCCCAACGTACAAAGTACGAGGGCATGGCTTGAGAGCCTGGATCATGCGAATGAAGATTCCTATGACCTAGGGTTCGAATCCAAGGAAACGGGGGAACTCATCGGCATGGGCGGAATCGTGTATCACAAAGAAGAGGATGTCTGGATGATTGGTTATAATCTTCGGAGAGACTGGTGGGGAAAAGGCATTGTACCGGAGGCGATGAGAGGAATCATTGACTATGTAAGGGAAAGACGTCCCATAAGAGTGCTTCAGGGGCAATTTGCCGTGGAAAACAATAAGAGCCGCAGAGTAATGGAAAAGCTGGGCATGCAGTTTTATAAGGACGGTGAATACACCAAGATGGATGGAAGTGCAACCTTTAAATCTCAGATTTACAGGAGAGAGTTTTCGTAAGTCAGCCTATTTGAACCCCTTGGTTTGATGGAGATTGTAAAAAATACGGAAGTGGAGAATAGAAACCGAGAATAGATGTTGAGAAAAGATGAAGAGAAGATGAAGAGAAAGGAAGTTGAAATGGGAGTATTAGCGAATCTGGAGCCCCGAGACGTATTTCATTTTTTTGAGGAGATTGCAGGGATTCCCCACGGGTCCGGGAATGTAGGACAAATCAGTGATTATCTGGTGAAGTTTGCGGAGGACAGAGGGCTTTTCTGCCTACAGGATGAACTGAAAAATGTCATTATTGTGAAAGAAGCAACACCGGGATATGAGACTGAGCCCACAGTGATTTTGCAGGGGCATATGGATATGGTGGCCGTGAAAAAGCCGGATTGTGATATTAATCTGAGGACTGAAGGCCTCCGACTGGCAGTAGATGGTGATTTTGTGTATGCAGAAGGCACCAGCCTTGGAGGCGATGACGGGATAGCTGTGGCTTACAGCCTGGCTCTTCTGGATTCTGATACCATTAGCCATCCCAGGCTGGAGGTAATCATTACCGTGGATGAAGAGGTGGGAATGGACGGTGCCAGAGGAATCGACCTTTCCATGCTTACAGGGAATCGTATGGTCAATCTTGACTCAGAAGACGAAGGAATCTTCCTCACCAGCTGTGCGGGAGGTGCCAGGGTCAAAGGGATTCTTTCCTTTGATACGATGGAAGCTGAGGGATTTTGCTGTGAGATTATCGTTGGAGGTTTGCAGGGAGGACATTCCGGATGTGAGATTCACAAGGAGCGGGGCAATTCCAACTGCCTGCTGGCCCGGGTCCTGAGAAATGTGGCATCAACTCTGCCCCTGCAGCTGGCAGAGCTGAAGGGTGGTCTTGCGGACAATGCCATACCCCGGGAGACAAAAGCAGTACTGGTATTTTCAGGGAAAGAGGACCGGCAAAGACTGGATGAAATGCTGAAAGAAGCTGAAAAAGAGATAGCTGAAGAACTGGGCGCGCGGGATTCCGGGTTCTGCCTGGAATGGCGTTACGGGACGAGTATTGAAAAAAAACAGGTGCTTTCAACAGAGGATACCCGCAAGGCAGCCGCCGATCTTTGGGCGTTGCCAAACGGTGTTCAGTCCATGAGTCAGGAATTGCCAGGATTGGTGGAGACTTCGTTGAATCTGGGAATTCTTACTTACGCAGAGGGATGCCTGACTGCGGAATTTTCCGTGAGAAGCAGTGTGGAAAGTGCCAAGAAAGCACTGATTGATCAACTGACGGCGGTTACGGAGCTTGTCGGAGGTTATTGTGAGGTGGAGGGAGACTATCCGGGTTGGAAGTATCGCGCGGTATCTCCCCTTCGAGACAAAATGATACGGGTATATCGAGAGATGTATCATGCGGAGCCCAAGGTGGAAGCCATTCATGCAGGCCTGGAGTGCGGTATTCTGGGCAATAAGATCGCAGATCTCGACTGTGTTTCCATCGGACCCGATATGAATGATATTCACACTACGGAAGAGACTTTGAGCATTTCCTCCGTGAAAAGGGTGTGGGAATACCTGGTAAGATTACTGGAGTTGAAGGATGAGGAGAAAAGGTTTTATGAGTGAATTTGATTACAGTAGGGTATGTGATCCTGAGTTTTTTAAAGAGAATCGGTTGGAGGCTCATTCCGACCATGTTTGGTACAGAGATAAGAAAGAGGAAAAAGAAGGAAAATCAGGATTTCGTTTTAGTCTCAACGGGCTCTGGAAGTTTTCCTATGCAGTGAATTATGCTTCTGTCATCCGGGGCTTTCAGAATACGGATTACAATTGCAGGTGCTGGGCTGACATCCGTGTGCCTGCCCATATTCAGATGGAGGGGTATGATGCTCCTCAGTATTCCAATGTCCCTTACCCCTGGGATGGCAGGGAGGAACTGCAGCCCGGACAGATCCCGGAGCATTTTAACCCGGTAGCCTGCTATGTCAAATATTTCGAGGTTCCGGATCCTATGAAAGGGGAGCCGCTGTTCATCTCCTTCCAGGGGGTGGAGAGTGCGCTGGTACTTTGGTGTAACGGGCAGTATGTGGGGTACAGCGAAGATACCTTTACTCCCTCAGAATTTGATTTGAGCCCCTATATAAAAAAAGAGGGAGAGAACAAGCTGGCAGTTATGGTCTTCAAGTGGTGCGCCAGCAGCTGGTGTGAGGATCAGGATTTCTTCCGCTTTTCCGGTATTTTCAGAGATGTCTATCTTTATACTACGCCTTCTGTGCATGTGGAGGATGTGAAGGTGCAGACGCTGCTTTCCGACAGCTTTGATAAGGCTGATTTGGTGATTGACCTAAAGGCCACTGCAGAAGGCAGGGTGAAGCTCGTTCTGTTGCGCGAGGAGAAGATATTCCGATTCAATGCGGAGCATGTCAGCAATCCGGGGCAGGTGGCAGCGGAAAGAACCGTTGCGGATATGGAAGGTATGCTGAAAAAAGAAAACCATATTGTGATTCCGGTGGAGAAGCCTCTGCTTTGGAGCGCGGAAGAGCCGAATCTTTACAAATTGTGTCTGGAAATCATGGACATGGATGGAAGGATCATGGAGTATATTCCCCTTCAGGTCGGTTTCCGCAGATTTGAGATTGCGGACAGCATGATGAAATTAAACGGAAAGAGAATCGTGTTCCGGGGGGTGAACCGACATGAATTCAGTTCCAGGACCGGTCGTGCAATCAGTGAGGCTGAGCTGTGGCAGGATCTGATTACGATAAAGCAGCACAATATCAATGCCATTCGTACCAGCCATTATCCCAACTCTTCCAAGCTCTATGAGCTTTGCGATAAGCTGGGAATCTATATGATAGGGGAGTGTAACCTGGAATCTCATGGTTCCTGGGAGCCGGCAGCCAGAGGCGCAGTGCCGAAGGAGACAGTGGTGCCCGGCAATCGACCCGAGTGGAATGCCATGATGCTGGACCGGGTGAATTCCATGTACCAAAGGGACAAGAACCATGCTGCGATTCTGATTTGGTCCTGTGGAAATGAAGCCTTTGGCGGAAAAAATATCTATGATATGTCCCAATTCCTGCGCCGGCATGACAGTAGCCGAATCGTTCAGTATGAAGGAATTTTTCACGACAGAAGCTATCCGGATACCAGTGATGTGGAGAGCCAGATGTATACTCCGGTCAAGGGCATCGAGGAATGGCTGAAAAAAGACCGCAGCAAGCCCTTTATCTGCTGTGAGTATTCTCACGCCATGGGAAATTCCTGCGGAGCCATACACAAATATACGGAACTTGCGGACAGAGAACCCCTGTACCAGGGCGGTTTTATCTGGGATTATATCGACCAGTCCATTTATAAAAAAGATCGTTATTCCAGGCTTATGGCGGGGATTTTGATGACAGACCCTGCGACTACAATTTCAGTGGAGACGGGATTGCCTACGGTGGGGAGAGACTGCCTTCCCCCAAGATGCAGGAAGTGAAGTATGTTTACCAGAGTATTTCTGTCCAGGTGTTTGAAGAAAGAGTAAAGATAGTAAACAGGAACCTCTTTGCGGATACCAGTGATTTTGATTGCGTGGTTCGCCTGGAACGGGAAGGAAAGGTCGTAGAGGAACAGCTGCTGATGACGGATGTGGAACCGGGCAGCAGTGCAGAGTTTGCCCTTCCATTGACAATTCCCGCACAGGAAGGAGAGTATACCATTACCGTGTCCTTCCGCTTGAAAAAGGATACTGCCTGGGCACCTGCAGGGCATGAAATTGCCTTTGGACAGGGCGTATTTCAGAAAAATATTGCCTCCACGTACATTGCAGACAGACCCCTTGCGGTGAAGAAACCTCTCCGGGTCATCAACGGAACCTACAATCTTGGGGTACGGGGAGATGAGTTTGAAGTATTGTTCTCCAGAGGTGGAGGGAATCTGGTGTCCTATCGCTATGGTGGAAAGGAAATGTTCAAGACCAATCCTGTGCCGAACTTCTGGCGTGCGCCTGTGGACAATGACTGTGGAAACCGCATGCAACAGCGCTACGGGCAGTGGAAGCTTGCCAGCCTTTACATGAACAGTGTTGGCGTAGATGGACTTTGCAATGCATACGAGGAAGAAAGCGGCTGTGTGGTGGTAAAGAGCAGGTACCGGCTTAATTGCTCGCCTCAGGGAGAATGTGAGATACAGTACAGAGTCTACGGGGACGGTACTGTGGAAACAACGCTTTCCATGGAGCCTGTTGAAGGATTGGGAGACTGCCCGGAATTCGGAGTCATGATGAAGCTGGATGCAGACTATGACAGACTGGAATGGTATGGCAACGGTCCTGCGGAGACCTATGCCGACAGACAGCATGGTGCAAAGCTTGGAATCTACCATAACAGGGTAGAGGAGAATCTTGCAGAATATCTGGTACCTCAGGAATGCGGCAACAAAACCGGGGTTCGTTATGCCAAGGTTACGGATGAGAGAGGAAGAGGGCTGATCTTTGCAGGACATGATATGTATTTTTCCGCCCTTCCCTGGACCCCTCATGAGATAGAAAATGCAGCACATGCCCATGAGTTGCCACAGATTCATTACACAGTCATTCGTGCTGCCCTGGGACAGATGGGAATAGGCGGAGATGATACCTGGGGAGCAAGAGTACACGAGGAGTACCTTCTGCCGAAGGATAAGAAGCTTGAGTTTACCTTCTGCTTCAAGGGAATCTAGTGGGTTGATAAAAAATTGCAGGAAAAATTTCAACAATTTTAAAAAAAGGTATTGCTTTTTTCCCCGAGACACGTTATAATGCTAAATGTGCTTCGGGGTGTGGCTCAGCTTGGTTAGAGCGCCATCTTAGGGAGGTGGAGGTCGCGAGTTCGAATCCCGCCACTCCGACGAATTGGAAGTGTCAGAATCCATGGATTTACCTGGGTTCTGACATTTTTTTTGCTCGTGATCATATCGCCCTGCAGCGGAGCACTATCACTTGCCATTCGACGAGAGATTTGAACGTCTATAATTATATGGCAGTATTATGAGCCGTTTGATTTTATGGAATGAAAAAAACGGATGGGTGCCCCATCCGTTTTCTGCAAAGTCAATATGTAATTTTATCTTATTTTAATAAACCAAGGAACTGCAGGACGCAAAGAACAATGCCGATGAGGCCATACAGTTCCACTAATCCACCAACGATGGAGAAGATGATGCCAAGAATGGGAATCTTTGCAAGTATTCCAATCAGGAAACCGATCACAGCGCAGATAACCACAAATATCAGTAGCTGAACAATGAAAGACGTTGCATCTTTCTCTTTAATTGCAAAAGGGGTAGGCCAAAGTGTCTTCATGAAATCCATAACAATACCTCCTAAAATAATTAATTTGTTAAAAAATGGTGTGAAAATATTAACATTGAGGCTACTATACATCTCAAAAAGAAAAATGTCAAGTGTACAGATTTGTTCTTTTTTACATGATACATTTCGAGTATAATAGAGAGTAAGAAGATGGAAAGGAACGGATATGTCCATGGAAAAAAAGACCGGAAGACCGGAAAACATAAATAAGAAAAGCAGAAATGAAAAAGTCAGCAACAACCTAAAACATAGTGCCGGTGCGCAGACCTCAAAGTTGTGTCCCGTGGCGAATAAGTGCGGTGGCTGTCAGTGGATTGATAAGGAATATGAGGAGCAGCTGCGGATGAAGGAAACCCGTTTTCGCAAGCTGATGGAGCCTTATTGTAGGCCGGAGCGCATCATTGGCATGGAGAATCCGTTGCATTATCGCAACAAGGTTCATGCGGTATTCGGTGAGGACAGAAGACATAATATCATCTCCGGTATTTATGAGGAGAAGAGCCATAGAATCGTTCCCGTGGACAGCTGCATGATTGAGAACAGCAAGGCAGATGAGATTATCGTGTCTGTCAGGCAGCTTCTGAAGTCCTTTAAAATCAGACCATATAACGAGGATACGGGTTATGGATTGCTGCGTCATGTACTGATTCGCACAGGATATGCCACAGGCCAGATTATGGTGGTGCTGGTGTTGGCTTCGCCGGTATTTCCGTCCAAAAATAATTTTGTGAAAGCTCTCTTAAAGCTACATCCCGAGATTACTACGATAGTACTGAATGTGAACAACAGATCAACCAGTATGGTATTAGGAGATAAAGAGCAGGTCATCTACGGAAAAGGCTTTATTGAGGACAAGCTGTGTGAAAAAACTTTTCGTATTTCACCCAAGTCATTTTATCAGGTAAATCCGGTGCAGGCGGAAAAGCTCTATCAAAAAGCCATTGAATATGCGTGCCTGACCGGAAAAGAAACGGTAGTGGACGCCTATTGCGGTACAGGTACCATCGGTATCGTAGCAGCCTCCGGAGCCAATAAAGTCATCGGTGTGGAGTTGAATCCTGATGCTGTCAGAGATGCCGTATTCAATGCCAAGTTCAATAAAGTGAAAAATATCGAGTTCTATCAAAATGATGCAGGTAAATTCTTAACCGGATTGGCAAAACAGAATGTGCACGTGGATGTGGTTATCATGGATCCGCCCCGCAGCGGAAGTACTGAAGAATTCCTTACCTCCGTCGTTGAGGTGGGTGCGGACCGTGTGGTCTATGTCTCATGTAACCCGGATACGATGGTTAGGGATTTGAAGTTTCTTAAGGGGAAGGGATATGAAGTGAGGAAGTGCGTGGCAGTGGATATGTTTCCTTTTACGGAGCATGTTGAGACGGTTGTTCTTCTTTCCCAACTCCGCCAGAGACCGGATGATTATATTGAAGTAGATGTGGATGTTGCTGAGTTGGAGGGTACCTCTGCTGAGACTAAGGCAACTTATGAGAAGATAAAGAAGTATGTGGCAGAGCATAATGATGGGATGAAGGTTTCAAGTCTTTATATTGCTCAGGTAAAGAGAAAATGTGGCATTGAACTGGCAGAGAACTTTAATTTGCCTAAGTCGGCGGACGCAAGACAGCCACAGTGTCCGAAGGATAAGGAAAAGGCCATTATGGAGGCTTTGAAGGCGTTTCAGATGATATAAGGAGTTATTCTATTTTATGAAGGAAGATTTATTATTTTATGATGATTATGAAGAGTTTTATAAGATGGCCTCGACATCGGAAATCTTTAGAGATTTTTGTATAGACGCATATGGTGCTGATTTTTCACAGGATGGATTTAGTGATGTTAAGCAGATTGATATGATTATTCCGTTTATTAAGAATAGCGATATGCATGTTCTTGATATTGGCTGTGGTAATGGAAAGATGATTAAGTATCTAGGGGATAAGACAGGGGCGCATATACACGGCTTTGACTATTCGGATAATGCTATTATGTATGCCAAGGAAAATAACCATTCTGAAGATTTTCGAGTTGGAGTTATGGGTGAGATTGAGTATCCTAAGGAGTCATTTGATGTGGTTGTTGCTATGGATAGTGTGTACTTTGCTCCTGATATGACCGTATTGGTTGCTCAGATTAGAAGTTGGCTAAAGCCAGGCGGCGTTCTATTCGTAGCTTATCAGGAAGGTGATGTTATGGATAAAACGGCAAATGAGGATACGACTGTTTTTGCAGAGGCGATGAGAGTAATTGGCTGGGAATATGAGGTAAAGGATATTTCCGAGGACTCATACGATATGCTCATGAATAAAAGGAAAGTTGCCCTTGCATATAAAGATAGATTTGAGGGTGAAGGTAATGGTATGTGGGGTGATATGTTGATTGAACAAACAGATTATGTACTTCAAGGAAAGGAAGAATATCTTAAACATTTAGCAAGATACATTTATGTGTGTAGAAAATAAAAAAAGATTCCTGAGTACATAGAGATTGCATTTTTCATCATCTTATATAAAAGATTTTGGGGTGAAGGAGTCATATTATGGATTTAAAAAAATGTTATTTGTTAGAAGATTTGTTCCCGAAAAGTTTTGCTGATTACGAAGAGAGGTCCTATGGCATTCTTTTTTATAATATAACTAATAAGGATTCTTATGATTCTAACCACGCGGTGATATTTCGGGATAAAATCAATAACCTTTCTGAGACATTAAAGGATATCATTTCTTTTTATCATGAAAGGGGAATCAATCCAACGATTTATCAGTCCACACAAGATAGCGGTTATTTTGGTGAAATAAAGGAAGAACTTTGCAAAGCCGGTTTTGATAGCTGGCTGGAAGAACAGAGATTTATGGTTCTTAAGGAAGAAAATACGATTGTACCCAATGAAAAACTTGTTGTAAAAAAGACAGAGAAGTGGGATGATTCCTTGGTTCAGATTTTTTTGGAAGCAGAAGAACCATGGGAAATCGAGGTAGTAAAGAGGGCTCTTTGCAACCCGAATACGGTACTTTGGGTAGTATATTTGGAAGAAAAGCCAATCGGATTTTTATACTGCCTTATGGACGGGGATATTTGTCGCGGAAACTATGTACTTGTGTCAAAACAACATCGAAATGTAGGTGCAGGAAGAACTTTAACTTATCATTATGTCAGATGGTGTAAGGAAAATGGTATTCGCATAGTTTTTCATTGGCCTGATGGGGAACACCCTGAGAAAATATATTATGATGCCGGATTTCGATATGTGGAAACAGTACATGCAGGCAGAGCATCGTATAGAAATAATGAGAGGTTACACAATATATTGAAAAATAAAAAAGTCATATTTTTTGATGTTGGGTATACCCTTGATTATCCTGCATCAGGAGACTGGATGTTTACCAAAAAATTTTATGAGGTTCTTGGGGATAAGCTTAATGGTATTGATTCAGATATTGTTTCTAAAGCCAGAGACTATGCTCTTACATATCTTGAGAATAATCATTTAGTAAATGGAATTGAAGAGGAATATAAGCAGTTTCATAGATTTTATTCAGATATTGTAAAGTATCTTGGGATAGAGGTATCTGCAGAAGATATTGATGCGATTGCAAAAGATCGCGTTACGAATATGAATAATTATGTTGTCTATGAGGATGCACTATGTGTAGTAAAGGAATTAAGTCAGACTCATAAATTGGGGATTATATCGGATACCTGGCCAAGCATTGACAATCAGTTAAAGGCAATAGGGGTGTATGATTATTTTTCAACATTTACATATAGCTGTGATCTGGGTGTTTTTAAACCAAATGAAAAAATGTATTTAGATGCACTTCAGAAATGTGGATGTAAGCCAGAGGAAACAGTTTTTATTGATGATTCAGTAAGAAACCTTGAAGGAGCAGAAACACTTGGAATTACACCGATATTGATAGCTGCAAACTCTGCTGCGGATGTAGAGACAAAATATTATAAAATTCATTCCTTATCAGAATTGTTGCAATGATATTAGAACTTTTATCCAACGCTCAGTTGTTTTTTTCTCGAAAATGCGTTGTTTGGAATTCTCTTTGGCATCTGTTATATTGAATTTATCGAAGATGCATCGAACGAATAATAGTCAAAGAGAGGTAAAAAAATATGTCATTAGGAAATAATATAAAAAAGTATCGTCATGATTTAGGAATTACGCAGGAAGAGTTAGCAGGTATTCTTTGTGTTACCGGTCAGGCTGTGAGCAAATGGGAAAGTGGAGCAGGTCTTCCGGATGTGACTCAGATTGTTCCATTGGCACAGGCTTTGAATGTATCAACAGATGCGCTTTTTGGATTTGCAGTTGAAAGCTATGATCACAAGCTGGCAGATGAAGTTTGGTTTGAAGCAACGAAATTAAGAGACAGTGGTGAACCGTCACAAGGAGCTTTAGCTGCAGTAGAATTTTTGGATCAGAAGTGCGAAGAAAATATTTTTAATTATGGAATCATGACTCGCTTTGTCCAATCAATTGCACACATGAGTCGTTTTGTAAATCAGCATAATGCATACTACAAAGCTTTATTGGAAGATAATCAGAAAAGATGGAAGCAGCTGGTGAAAAGTGCAGAAAACAGGGCACTTCAGGTAATAAGATACTCAGATGAAAAAGAATCATCAGAAGAGTGTCACTATGCATTGGCATGGCTTTACTGGCATTTGCAGGAATTTGAAAAAGGCCGTGAGCATATTGCTGCTTTACCATCTATAAAGAGTAACATGCTTCAGGAGCCGCTTCTTCCCTATTATTCTTTTGCTGAGGCTGATGAAGAGGGCATGAATGGTTGGAAAATGCAGGTTCGGGATAACTATCAGAATTTCATTCGTGCACTGAATAAACAGATTGTATATGCGGCGGAAGGTCTGATGTGGTCCGGCTCT
>SAMEA3663280__coassemble_533_pt1 | contig 13471 bp, 13 predicted proteins | sample SAMEA3663280__metabat2_low_PE_020 | metagenome-assembled genome bin SAMEA3663280 (sample SAMEA3663280) | pig gut metagenome | biome: pig gut; feature: pig-associated habitat; material: faeces | place: China | collected 2013
CTGGGCAGTACTCCACTCAGTCTGGGCATATGCCACAAGACCATCAGAAATATCTGGAGTGGAATGGTGATCGCTTTCGTAAATGGGCGAATCATATTGGACCAAACACATATGAAGTTGTAAATGCACTACTTACCTCCGGCAGGGTGGAACAACAATCCTATCGAAGTTGTATGGGACTGTTAAAACTTGCGGAAAAACATGCTCCGCAGAAACTGGAAATAGCATGCCAGAAAGCATTAAGCTATTCCGGTTCTCCCAGCTACAAAAGTATCAAAAATCTTCTGGTCACTTTAAAGGATAATGATATCCCCGAGACTCATGAAGAGAATAAAACTAATTCATACGGCATCACAAGAGGTGCCAGATACTATGCCAATAAATCAGGAGGTAAGCACAATGATTAATCAAAGTACAACAGACAAACTTATTGAAATGCGTCTCACAGCTATGGCAGATGCATTCCGTATACAAATGGATGACAACTCTATGAAGGATATTTCCTTTGAAGATCGTTTTGGTATGCTGGTTGACGTCGAATATACCAGCCGCAAAAACAATCGTTTAAAACGTATTATACGCAACGCCGAACTTGAACAACCTGATGCCTGTATTGCCGGCATTGACTATCGTTCAGGGCGAAAGCTCAATAAAGCACTTATTAACCGCCTTGCCACCTGCGAATACATTGCAGAATACCGGAACATCTTTATTACTGGTGCAACCGGAAGCGGCAAGACATATATGGCCTGTGCATTCGGTATGGAAGCCTGCAAGCAGTATTACACAGTAAAATATGTTCGTCTTCCTGACCTGCTTCTTGATTTGGAAGCTGCCAGAAATGATGGTACATTTACAAAAGTGCTTTCAAAATATACCAAACCCTTGCTGCTCATCATTGATGAATGGCTGTTGCTAAAACTTAATGAATCAGAATCCAAGAATCTCTTTGAACTGATACATAAGCGCAGGAAAAAGTCTTCCACGATCTTTTGTTCCCAGTTCAGAGAAGAAGGCTGGTACGACCGCCTGGGTGGTGATGATAACCCACTGGCAGATGCCATCATGGATCGAATCGTCTACGATGCATACAAGATCAATATCGAAAGCATTGATCCATCAAAGGACATATCCATGAGGGAGGTCTATGGTATAGATCAAAACATGATACAGTAGTTAATAACAAGGTGGCTCTGTTTGTCTGGAAAGGTGGCTCTCGCCACACCGGACAGGCGGCTCCGCCGCAACGTAATATTCAGCATTTTATATACTTTATTGATATTATATTGTCATTTTATTGTCACGAACGACAAAGGAATTATACATCAAACCGGAACATAATAAAACAAAAAATATCCATTATATTCCAAGTTGCGTCAAAGCCTTATCCCAAAATGCTTCTGGAATTAATCTGTAATCTGATATCCCCGTTTCCTCGTAATATGCCCGTTGAACTTCTGAAATAAAGTTAACCATTGATTTCTCACCGGTAGTTAATAAGTTTTTTGTCATTCTAAACCAACCGGGTGCCTTAAAATTTAATCGTTCTGCCTCCATTTCATTAATGGTTTCATCAATATCATAGCTTACAGAAAAAAATTGAGGTTCCCAATGTCCAGCTTCTCCAGTTAATATCATGAATTGAGCTAAACCTTTGCTATGTAACGCAACTCCCACTGCGCCGGGATTAATTACACGAACATTGTTGCTAATATAATCCGTCTGAATATGAAAGTGACCACATATTATCAAATTGCTTTGCATATTCTTAAGCAAATCATCAATATAATCATAGTCTGGACGCATGCTTTGATTAACCTTAAAAGGTGACCCATGGCAAATTGTAAATTGTGGCATTCCATCATATTTTAAAGTCTTTTCTATTGTCATATCCTCAAACATATCTATATCATCATCATTTAATTGATCATATACGTATTTTAATATTCCTGTTGTTGTTTTCCCATCTTCCCATACTTCACAATCATTCTTTCTATGTGCTATCCAATATTCTTCTTTATTTCCGCGAATAAACACACAAGAATATCTTTCCTGTAATTGCTTCAACATTGAAAGCGTTTTTCTCGGATATGCCATCTCTCCTAAATAATCACCCAAGAAGATAAATTGTTGTGCTCCTTCATCAATTGCCTTGTCTATACATGCTTGAAGTGCCAAGTAATTACTATGTATATCTGCCAAAACTGCTATTTTTAGCATTCGTTTTCTGCCCCCTTATTTATCATCACCAAATAATTATAATTTGTGGATTAGTAAAGAGCACGAATTACTTTATCACCATCTAAAAACGAATACTGCTCACTAATATCATCATTAGTAAAAACCTTATACATTTCCATGAATGAAACTGCCAACTGATACTCAGATAGTTTTTCCGGATTAATCCAAAAAACCTCTCCCTCATCAGATGATTTCAAAAAGCCACTATATTTGTTTGTCTTGAAAAGAAGCACAATATACCGTTCTCCATTATCTGTATAAAACTGTTTTATTCCGCACAACTTCGGACTTGATATATCCAAGCCTGTCTCTTCCTTTATTTCACGAATCGCGGATTGTACGAAAGATTCTTCTTTCTCCACATGTCCTCCTGGGAAGCAAAGGCCCGTCCAATCATCATCAACTTTTTGTTGCACCAATATTTCTCCATTGTCATTGTATACCATGACCATATTGGTCAAGATAACACTTTCAGCGCGTGACATATTATTCTAATACCTCCACAATATATTAAAATCTATTTTCCAATTTCTCTTTTATAATTTGTAAATTAATTGAAATTGGAAGTGTCCCATCCAATTCAACCACTTCACATTTTACATTCACGAGACTATCTAAAACTTTCTGCTCTGAAAACCCACCAATCAAATTCCTAAATAAATCCTGTTGTTCGAACATATCTCCACCAGCAAGAACCCTTTCACCCCAGCGTTTTTCTTCTCTGTCTTTTACTCTCAACACTCGTTCATCAGAGTTTACCTTAAGCCAGAATACTTTCTGTATAGTTGAAAGTATCTCATCACTCCAATTTATTGTAACGCCACATAAAATGTATTTTTCATGTGACAATATAGTGTTTGCAATAGCCTGATTTACCTCACTTTTGCTTCTAGCCTCTGAATATGGTATCTCACCGGGATAATTACATTTAACATCATATTTCCCCTCTAAAGCAGCTTGCCTTGACTCTTTCTGCTCTGGAAAGTAATAATCTTCAACATCAATTTCAAAATACCCTAGCTCTTTTGCTAATGCATGCCCTAAAGTTGATTTTCCACTTCCATTTAGTCCAACAATCGCGATTCCGTATGGCATTCTCAAATATCCTCCGGTATGAACGAATCCTTTTCACAAACAACATATATATTCTCGCCCATTTTTCCTTCAAAATAATGCATCAAATTTATATTAGAATCCCATTTTGCCTGTGGGAAAGAACCATAACGACGTTTTACATCATTCATTCTTTCTTCAATATTAAGTACACCATCTGCTCCAGCAAGAGCATCACAAAGTTGAATAAGCCTATCATATTCATCATATGTTACTTTAGCAAGCTCAGTCTTAATCAGCTCTAACTCTTCATATGATGTATCAAACTTTCCAATATACTCGTCGAGCTTTTGATTATTAAAAGAATGTGTTAAACATACTTTTGCAACCTCATCATATCCAAGTCTTGTCATATAAGAGAATCCATCAGAGACATGCCCTAAATGTCTTACCCCATATTTTCTTCCAATATCATGTAATAAACCTAATATGTATGCCTTTTCAGAATCCATATCCCCACAGGCACTTGCTATCTTTTCTGCGCAATGTGCGGCAGTCAAACAGCGTCTTCCCCATGGTCCTGGATTTGACTTAAGGGCATCTTTTACTAGTGCTATTGCTTCTTCTCTTGTTGGTAACATACATTCTCCCTGTGAAATATTAATATTCTTCTATAAATAAAATAAACTGCAAAACTGTCGTCAAATAGTTCACGAAACGAAATTTATCCATATATCTTTCGACACATTTTTTCTAGTCTTTCAACTAATTCTGAAATATCACTTTTTTTCAATTCTTCTACTGCATATGGTTCCAAGAACTGAACCAGATAGTCTTCTTTAGTTTTTTTCTTTTCATGAGTGAATTCGATCAATTTATTTCTACCCTCAAAAAAATAATCAATATTATTTGCACAATCTGCACAATTTGAAAATGCGCGCCATTGCTTTTCATAAAGAGCTTGATATTTTTTTCTCCCCACTTCATCATTAGCTTTAAATTTATCTTCAAAATTTTCGAGCAAATGTTTAGGTTGATACCAATTTGATATTACCTTTCTATCCTTATCGCTTTCTATATGAGAATTGTAATAACAGTATTGACAATTATAACATTTGAGCATTTCTTTCAAAACGCTAATTTCAACTCCAGAATCTTTCAAAAATAACTCATTAATAAAATATCCCTCTATAGAATATTTTGATGCAATAAAAATAGATTCCCTTATATTATCAATCTGCTCTCTCGTTAAATCTCTTCCAAACTTAATCATCTCAGACAAAAAATCGTCTGTCCTCTGTTCAACGTCCATCGCATCCGCATCGCGTATAATCAAGAATGGAATATTAAAATTATTGTTGATTAATAGTTCTGCATTGGCATAAAATTTAAGATTCTCGCAATTTCCAGCCACTAAAACATTAATTTCATCACTTGCACCCATGTGCAACTTATTCAAAATGCACTCAACAACCGCCTTATCATCGCGTCCTTCAACAAAAATAATACCCTTATTTACTAAAATATCATCTGCACGAATTCCTAACTCCTTGATAACTTCCGCAATTGTAATATCCGTAATTGTTGCTTCTCCAGATTCCCTTTTTACAAGCTTTATCTGATTCCTTTCCATCTTGCCAACTGTAATTGGAGAATGTGAGGAAAAAAGAACCTGATTGTTCATAGAAATCATAAGTAGCGTATCAATCATCTTTCTCTGAAGAGATGGATGTAAATATACTTCTGGTTCTTCAATGATTAATATATACTCTGTTTTCTTCTGGGCTAGCTCTACGTATGCTTCGAGTATCGACAATATGATCATACTCTGATATCCAGTACCGCAACTAAGAATATCACTTTCTATGTTAGTACTCTTGTCTAAGATTTTTGTATAATATGTTGTACCTTTCGAGATATTAACATCTGAACTTACAATAACTTCAAAATCACTTACTCCAATTGCCTCATTGTAGTAATCAGTAATACTACTTGATATTGACTTACATCGCTTTGCGCTTTCATCCGCAATAATACTATTAAGTTGACTATATGAAACTGTACCACTTCCTGTAATAGAAATATCTGTAGCCATGTTGTCATCTAACATAGATATTAATTCTTTCAGATAGGAATTAGTACCTGCAGTGCTTTCATTTTTAGGATCCCTTATAGCCGGAATAACTTTAAGTATTGGCAAAATCTTTTTTAAATCAGCTTCCTTTATTTCATTCACTGATTCAGCGTCCAAATAATATTTTGTTCCCAATCTATCAGAATTAGCTACAACTAATTTAACACACATTGTATTATCATGTACCTGATACAATTCTTTTGCTTCAGTCAGCTTTTGCTCGCGAGTCTCCACTAACTTTTTCTTTGCACCATCAACTTTTTCCTGAGGAGCGTCGTCATCCTCTAATGTTTTTACCTTATCTAATAATTTAGCAATTGTATCTGCAAACAATTTTTCTTCAAGATATTCATCTGTCACATCATTTAACCAAATACATATTTCAATATTATCATGCGTTCCTTTGTGAAAATCACTTTTATTAACTATCTTTTTTGTTGAAGGAAATACACATTGAATTGCATCAAGAATTGCTGATTTCCCAGCATTATTTTGGCCTATAAATGCCATAATCCTGTCATCAATCTCTATTTCTCCTGAATCCTTTATCGACTTGTAATTCTTTATTTCTATTTTATATATGTTCATTTTTCCCCCATAAGTTTCTTCTCAAAGACTGTACCATTCTTTTTAGGCACTAGATTTTGTCTCTTTTTTGTATAAAGATATTTTCTTACAGTATCTTAGTAAGCGTTCAGCTTTTTACAAAAGCGTTCAGTTTTTTATAAAAAGCGTTCAGTTTTTCATAAAAGCGTTCAGTTTTTTATTCGATTTTGAGCTTATATATTGTTGACACCGATATATCATCTTTAATAATTACCTCAAGTTCACATAAACGATTCAGGTAACCAACTGCTGTTGTTTTTCCTTTTCCTGTCAAGGACTGAGCGCCCTTGCTATCAATTACCTCATGCGTTTCAAAATACTGAACTATTGGCAATAACCTATTCTTTTCTTTGTATGACAATCTTTCACTACAAATCCTCAACATATTTTCATATGCTTTTTTGTGGCTTTCTGAAACACCTGTCTCCTCTGTACCGCTCTTGGAAGTAGAGCTACCAATTTCAATTCCGGCTCGTTTTCCTATAGTATCGTTATAGAGAGTCAAATACTGCTCACATGCCTTTGCATTTGTTTTTACGCCGGATTCTGTAGCTGTGATAGTAGGATACGGAGCATGAATAGAGTCGCATTCACCTTTAATCTTCAAAAAGCCTGTGCCCCAAGATTCAATCTCACCAGACTTATAAAATACATCCGCCATTCTCGGATTGCTTGGAAGTGACTCATGTTTTTCATATAATGCTTCGTCCAACGGCAGTTCCTTAGGCCACTTTCCGGTATTATAAATTTCAATATGATCATCATATACTGAGATTTGAATCGGCACACCCCTTGAATAATCTTTATGATTAATAGGATTCAGCAACAATTCTCGAAACATCTTACGGGTAATCATAAAGGTTTCTATTCTTTGGAGATTATCATAAGATATCAATGCTTTGAAATACTTCTGAAAAATTAATTCTTCAGCCTTATCTACCTGCGTAATCAAAGGTCCATGAATATCATCGTGGTATATAATATCTGCATATTTGTTTTCTCCGTACATTCCCTCAGGTGCAAAATATGCAATCTTAATATATGCTCCTGCAATATACTGTTCCGGATCCGGATGGAACAGCAGTATCGCTGCCCTACTTAGCTTTCCTTCCTCAAACATTTTTAGATTCTTAAGCAATAGCTCATCTGAAACATTCACCTCTGCTTCAGTCATTCTCTTATTAGCAACAGCCTTCTTCCTAAAGGAATCGATAGCTGATTTATCCAAATCTTCAATGGAGGCACCAGGAACAGGCATAGCATCCCATGTCTTTCCAGCTTTCTCCAATAGAAAATTCTGCAACTCGAACCCATCAAGAAGCTGTAATGTAGAGCCAGAACGTTTATAGTATTTTCCTTCACAACTAATCGCAAATGGATACTGGTCAACAGTAATTGAAATATAATCTACACTTTCATCTTCATTTACATGCACGCGTGCCTCTGACTCGATTCTAAATAATGCTTTTTTAATCTTTTCAATTTCCTGTAAAGATGCTTCGGACAACTTTTCAGCTACATTCTGACTATCAAACTCACCACATGCATATCTATTAACTAGTGCTTTACTGATTTGCTCTGGAATATCATCTGTATAGCGGATATTATGTCCAAGCCCAACAACCGCTTCCTTTTTCACCTGAGCAACAATTCCAAGTTTAGTAATAATCTTGTTAGGCAACTGCTCAAGTAAGAGGCGGGCATTCTCTAAGCCAACAACATAGCCGTCATCATTTACACCAATATAAAGTGTACCGCCTTTAACATTTGCATATCCGCACAGCCATTTCAAATATTCATCAATCCATGACCATTTCCATTCAATATTCTGATTTTCATCATCAGATTTCATACCCATATATATCCTCCAAAAAGACTTTGAAAAAACAAACTTATTTCATCAATCTAGCTTATGTAATTATTATGATTTTTATAAAAGAAAAGCTCCAGTACCGCTTTCGATACTGATGCTATAAACTGCAACTATACATTCTCTCTGTGCTCAAAATTCCAATATGCACTTACCTGTATCAAGCATAACTATAGACATTTCAATATCTCCAAATAAAAATACGTATACAATTGAATTTTAGCATAGCAGACTTAGTTTCATCAAGAAAATTATCTAGAATCATCATCCTTTTTCCTTTTTAGTTCTTCTTCCATACTTAATGCTTTTTCTACATGTGGCTTGAGCTTCGCCTCTTCCACATTTGCTCTAAGTTTCTTAACAACACTCTCTTTTTTCATAGTAGCAGTCTGTTCTTGGTATTCCTCCAGGAGCTCACATGACTTTTCGAAAGCCTTTAAGAATTTGCTCACATCTTTATAACCAGCTTCACGAACAATTTCTGTAAGTCTATCCTGTTTTGCTCTACGCTGAAGTAACAATTCGCCCAATTCCTTTATGAGCTTCACTTTGAAATTTTGATATTGAGGTCCTCTGTATTTTTTCTGAAGTTCTTGTTTATGCTCAATTTTTGAGTCAATCTTCCTAATTGCTGCCATAACCGCTTGAAGCCTTGAATTGACATCAACCATCTTGTTATATTCATCAAAATCAAATGTCGGAATTATCTTCTTCGGAGCTTTAAACAATTTGATTTTCTCTGCTAGTGTTGCAACTGCCTTCTTTATTATTTTTCCTAACAGCTCCGGTTTTGATCCATTTTCTTTGATGGATTTTTGTATTTCGGAAGATACCAGTTCTTTACGCATGGCAACTATTTCATCTTCTGGAATTCCTGCAACACGCGCTTCATCAATGGTACGATTCCACTCCATACGCGCCTCGTTATCAGCTTTAATCACATCTGCCTTAGGATTATTCTTACCAACTTTTTTAGTTGCAAGGTACGGTCCACTCCTATCAAAAACTGACAGTCGTTCTGTCTCATCCTTTACCAGTTCATTAATAAGATCCGTATACATATGCTTTACTTCATCAAGAAATTTTGGATTACCTACCTGCTCAGCTTTTGGGCCGAAATATTTACAATCGTAATGTGTTCCCTTTGGAATAATTTTGCAACCAGGTCTTATATTCCCCTCTGCATCAAGTATTTCTTTCTTAGTCCTTCTATGTTTTCCTTCTTCGTCATAAAACATATTCCGACTAGCTATTTTCACATCCGGCTTTTCTAGTGGCTTGCGCTCACTATAGATAAGATGGATATGATAATTTGTCTCAGCCTTGTTATGATGCAAGCCTGCATGACAATCAAGGCCATATTCGGTTTTAAATTTCATTACAAATAATCTCAGCAATGTATCCGGATCGTATTCCTTTAAAGACGGTGGAAGCATAATAATGAGTTCTCTTGCTTCTATGCACTCTCCCTTAGCCCCTGATTGTTCAAAAGCTTTGTGATTTTCTCCTGCCAAGTAATCCCAAAAGCGTTCATCTACAGTAGTGTCAAACACCGCATATAAATGTTCTTGCCTATCCGGATTGCTTATATAATCCATTCTTCCTTGTACATCTGAAAGCTTAACATGTTCTACAAATGAATGTTTTCCTATTGTCTTTTCCTCCTGTGGTAACAGGCAAAGCCCAGCGCAGCTGCGAAAGAAATCTATTGAACAAATGGTAATTTGTGCAATGGGTGTATTTCGCTCTCATACGCCGAGAGCTTACCATAACCTTTTCTATTTTAGATTTTTTCAATTTTGCCGTTTCCGGCATTCCGCTTTTCCTTATTAACCTATAAGCAGAGGCGTGTCACGCCCCTGCAAAATGTAATCAAGGAAGCAATTACCATCTGAAATCCGGATGTACTCCACGTCTATCAAGATACTCCTGTCTGGCCTTTTCTCGTTCTTCCTCAGATGGAGCAGTCTTATATTTTTCATATAGTTCATGCATCACAAGTGAATCTAATTTTGCATTTAATCCATCGGAAATTCTTCTCCAAAGCTCAGAATCCTCACTTTCAAATAAATGCAATTTTATTAAATCAATAAATAAATCATATGAAATTTGTACGCTTTTTTTCATCACATCTTATCCCCTCCTTTCCGTTTACTCTGTGACGGTAATGACGATTATGACGATATTTTTTATATCAGCATGCTATCTAAAATACCGTCATTACCGTCACATATCGTCATTTTCTGATTACAAAGCTTCTTCCGTAATCAGCTTAAGAGAAAATGGTTTTCTGTCACTTTTTCTCTGGAGTGGTTGATAGTAGATGTTATAATCCTTGCGAAGCTTGCCTCTATTAATATTGAGCCTCCTCACTAATGTATTGCTCTGTATTAGGTCTGCAAGCCCTGGTACCACCTCTATAAGTTCTGAAGAAGTGCCTTCCCAACTAGGATTCTCTTTTGTAATAAAATGAGAAATTAGTTCAAGTATCTCGTCAACCTTTGGCACAAACAAATCTGTTTCAGCTTTAACCTTTTTCCATACACAGGTTTCCAAGTCTCTTTCCAAAGTAAGTTCCTGTTCCTGTTGGTCTCTTCCTATGATGTCTAGTGTTGCTTCTGAGGATGTCCTCTTTTTCTTATAAAGGATAAGTGCGCCATCAACTGCACCAAGCAAACCATTGGTTCCGGATATAGTTTCACATACATCATCAGCCGCCATTTTTCTTGTATGATGGACAACAATTATTGCAACTCCAGTCTTATCGCTGAACTCCTTTAACGGAGTCATATTGTCATAATCGGAGCCGTAACTCATCTTATCCCCATCAGATTCGCGTATTCTCTGAAGCGTATCTATGATAATTAGCCTTGCATCCTTATGCTCCTTTACAAAGCATTCCATTTGTTCAGCAAGGCCATCCTTGATTGTTTTTGACTTAACAGCCAGATAAAGCTTGTCCGTACTTTCGTCTCCAAACATCATTGCCAGCCTCTGCTGCAGCCTTGCATAATCATCTTCAAGTGCAAGATATAAAACAGAACCCTGCCTTACTGGATAATCCCAAAGAGGTATTCCCATAGCAACATGGTATGCAAGCTGTGCCATAAAAAACGACTTTCCAACTTTAGGTGCTCCTGCAAAAATATAAGTACCGGAATTAAGTAATCCATCCACAACCGGCACTCGCGGTTCAAAGGAACTATCATACAGTTCCGTCATGGAAAGGACCTCAAGTCCTCCCATCATTGCTGAAGTTTCAGTTGGTTTTGTATTGTTTCCGTCTAAATCCTCTGGTATAATTTGTGTAACATTTTTTGAGATTTGCTGTTCTTCAGTTGCGCCAACAACTGCATTAGGAACAGCTTTTTCTTTTGTCTCTAATTCCAATCTTCTTTGTCCTCCTGTGTTTCATTGTTTGTATCTATATCAAGATCCTGCGCGTGCTCAGGATAAGATATCCCATTCCCATATGTATGAAGCAATTTATCAAGCTCCTGTTTTTTTATAACGATGTTGCTCTGATCAAATGCTCGTCCATCTTCAAATGCTTCTAATATTTCCAACATGCTTCTGACTGGTGTAAAAAGTTCATCACTTATTTCAGAAGCAACCGAAATTCGTACCAGCTCATTTTCAATTCGCTTTAATGACTGTCTGAATTGAATGAGCATGAGAGGATTACCTATAGCCCTCACCTCATTGTGTAGTATCGCTTCAATCAAGTAATCCTGCTTTAGTCTGTAACCCATGAGCTTCACTCTTTCATTAAGCTCTGCTTCCTCCTCAGGAGACATTCGGAAAGCTATCGTCCTGGATCTCCACCTGTTCTTCGCATCCACATTCTTCTCTGACATTTGATTTACCATCCTTTCCAAGTGCTGTAGACTTGCTCTGATTCAAAATAGTTTCTCGTTCCAAATTTAACTGCTTTGCCATATCTGTCTGAACCGTAGGAAATAAATGAGCATATCTATATGTAATATCAACCGCTTCATGGCCTACTCGGTCACCAATAGCAAGTGCTGAGTATCCCATATTGATAAGCAAGCTTACGTGTGCTTCACGTTCTAAAGGATAATTCTAGGACACACAACAATTTATCAATACAACCGGCTTATCTGTAATAAAAACGAAAGGACGAAAAGCTATGAACCTTATATATGCTACATATAACCAGTACTGCAATAGTATAGATATAACCACTTTTGATAATATGCTTCTTCGCATAGATTGTAGTAAGGCGGAGGACGGATTGAAGATCACACCAAATTCACAGTGCGCATTGAATGCTCTTGCGATTGATGAACCTATGGAGTATGCGCGCTTAGTGTTGGATGGAGAAATGCAAGCTTGGATTGATGCAGAAGATAGTTTAGAAGTGTGGTAATTTTTCAGGCGGATTGCTATGGATTAGCAGTCCACCTTTTTCAATATCTTTACGAAAATATAAGTGGAATGTAAGAGATGTGCGTGGTACAATAGGAAGTGAAATTTGAAGTTTACGAATGGAAATTTGGTTTAAAAAGGAGATGCAGTTATGTTGATTTTAATAGAAGGAATTGTAGTATGTTTTATACTCTTAATAGTATGTACTCTAGTATTAAAGGATGGACCAGAAAAGTGCGCGGTCTTTCATGAAGAAGATGTAAAGAAGCGAGTAGTGGAATTGGGGTATATCACAGAGAAAGAATTAAAGAAGCGATGTGCACTTTCAGGAATTGGATTGTTTGTTCCTATGTTAATCTTTGTACCCATAATGGTATACTGTATCAATGGAGCATCCGATTTTTGGAGTGCATTTTGGCAGATGACAGCAATCTTTATGATAGGAAATATATTTGACCGTCTTTTCATAGATGAATTTTGGGTTGGACATACAAAAGCTTGGTTGATTCCAGGGACTGAAGATTTAATGCCATATATTCCAGTAAAGGTAAAAATCAAAAAATGGGTTGGTACTCTCATTATGTTTCCTTTACTTTCAGCTATAATTGGTGGAGCAGTTACATTTTTTACTACCTGAATCCGTGAAACTCAGTTATTTTTTTACAGGAACTGCTTAGAATAGATGTAATTCACTGTTTTACACCGAATTCAAGTACACAATTCCTGTTTGTTGCGTAAGTTATATCTATTTTCAGCCTATAAAACGAAAAAATGGCGCACCTTAACAAGCCTTTTTCTGTTTTATGTTTTTTAGGCCAAAGCAAAACGATTATAAACATCCATAAATGCATGCCGCCACACATTACTGCAGCCAATTGCCAGAATGATCCGTCGTCCATGGGTTGTTACATGTCCGGCAATTTGAATCAGATTCCCTATCACGGTTCTGATACGTCTTCTTTTGACAGGATGTTTTGTTTTAGGAACCCGCTTGCTTTTTAGCGACTCCTGACCTATTAGTCGCAAAATATTATACGCAAGCACAGTTAATTCAAGAACTAGCTCATTTGTATCAAATTTGCCGGATGGAAGTCTTTCAACATCCATATCTGTCTTGATTTCACTGTGAAACTGTTCGCATTCGCCGTGAGCATGATAACCATTTATGATATCATCAT
>SAMEA3663280__coassemble_546_pt1 | contig 13254 bp, 10 predicted proteins | sample SAMEA3663280__metabat2_low_PE_020 | metagenome-assembled genome bin SAMEA3663280 (sample SAMEA3663280) | pig gut metagenome | biome: pig gut; feature: pig-associated habitat; material: faeces | place: China | collected 2013
CAACTTCGGTATCCATGGAGGGAGAAGGTGTAACGTTTGCACCGTAGGTACGCATGACCTCTCTTCTAAAGGGCTTCTGCTCGTAGGAGACCTTTACCATGTATACCTTACAATCCAGGTCGAAGTAAGCACAGGCCATGGAAAGTGCGGTACCCCACTGACCGGCACCGGTCTCTGTTGTAACACCTTTAAGACCCTGCTTTTTGGCGTAATATGCCTGCGCAATAGCGGAGTTCAGCTTGTGGCTTCCGCTGGTGTTATTTCCCTCAAACTTGTAATAAATGTGAGCGGGGGTTCCCAGTGCTTTCTCCAGATAATACGCTCTGATCAGGGGAGCGGGACGATACATTTTATAGAAATCGCGGATTTCTGCGGGAATATCTATAAATGGTGTGGTGTCATCCAGTTCCTGGGCAACCAATTCTTCACAGAAAATAGGTGCAAGCTCCTCGGCAGTCAAGGGCTTTAAGGTGGCCGGATTCAGCAGGGGAGCGGGTTTATTTTTCATATCAGCACGAAGGTTATACCATGCCTTGGGAATCTCGTCTTCGGTAAGATAGATCTTATAAGGAATCTCGTGGTTCATCAGTGCTACCTCCTATTAATTATTCAAGTTTTTCTTATTATTACACTGGAAAAGAGAATTGTCTAATGATATAATGTGAATATATAATAAGATAAACTTATTACGAAAACGAAGGGAAAATCATACATGAATCTGAATCAATTAGAATACTTTATCAGTGCAGCGGAGCATCTCAATTTTACCAAGGCTGCCAAGGAATGCTTCATCTCCCAGACTGCCATGACGCAGCAGATTCAGGCACTGGAGAAAACTCTCGGGGTAAAGCTTTTTGTTCGGGACAAGCATCACATGGAGCTGACAACTGCGGGAAGTGTCTATCTGAAAGAGGCGAGGGCAATCCTAAAGCGAAGCGATGAGGCAATGCGCCTTGCAAGAATGGCTTCCCAGGGGATGGATGGGGAGATGACCATCGGCTTCATCAGCGGCTTTGGACAAAGCGACTGCTTCGAGCTGTTGCGAGGGTTCCACGAAGCGTTTCCGGATATTAAGCTGAAGTTTCAGCGCAATACCATGAGCGGTCTGATGGAATCCCTGCAGAGGGGAGAATGCGATGTGATATTTACGGTTCAGCCCCATCAGAGAAACTATGAGAACATGAACCGGCAATATATCAGAAGCTATCCTATCTTCGTGGCAATGTCCGGAAACCATCCGCTGGCGGAGAAAAAGGAACTTCAATGCAATGAGCTGCAAGGGGAAACCTTCATCATCATGCAGCCTGCCGGAAGAGCCAGGGACGAGATGGAAGAAATGCTGTGGGTGTACCAGCGGGGTGGCTTTTTACCACAGGTGGTTGCCGTTGAGAAGGAGCCGGAAACTATTATGCTGATGACCGCATTGGAAATGGGAGTAAGTCTGCTCCCGGAGTATATTGTCCGTCCATACAGTAAAAAGGAGGAGCTGGCAATCATTCCGGTGATGAAGGGTGACGGGACAGCAGAAACCTTGAATTTCGAAATGATCTGGTCCTCAGATAACACAAACCCCTCCGTCGATAAACTGTTGGAGTGGTGGAAAAAGCAATAGATCTCAGTATCGTGGGAAGGAAGTAGAATGTGGAGGACTCGCATGCTTGAAAAGATATATGGATTTATCCCACAAAGGCTCGGGAACAGGACACTGCTTCGTGCCTGGGAACTGTTGCGCATATGGAACAGGCTTCGGAAGAAAGATTTTAGCGCCAATCGGGCGAAAAATGAAGAGGCCTTTATCAGACACGAAGAGGTGATTCGCAGAAACAACGGCTATGTGGAGGATCAGAACCGTTATCGCGACATGGCCTACGGCAAGACAGATATGGCGTATGCGGGTTGTGAGATCTTTGCCGTGTATAATGCTGTTCACAGTGTGCTGGGGCGACAGCTGATGCCTTTGCCGGAGATGATCGGTGAATTCGAAAAGGACGGAATGACATTGGCCGGTAAATTCGGTACTACCCCACGGGCAGTCAGCGACTTTCTGCAGAGGCAGGGCTTTGAGACGGAGCTGGTGACCGGGGAGGAGCAATTCGAGGAGTTGGGGCAGAGGAGCCGGAGCCTGATCCTTACCATGTACAATAACAAAAACGACATCCGGGGAGAGGTACATACGGTGAACATTACCAAGGAGTCAGAGGGCTATGTAGCCCACAATGTACACTGCAACGGCAGGGTGGAGGGACCCTTTGAAAGTATCCGTGAGATGATGAAGAAAATAAACGGAGGACAGAGCAAAGCAATCTGTCTGATAGGAATAAAGTAATGGGATGGAGGTGTTGACAACACCTCCTTTCTTTTATACAATTACTTTAATGCTTTAAAGCGGATGGGATTATTCCATTTCGCGATTAGGGTAAAAAGTTTTCTCGGGGGAATACATATGATTGCTAAAATACTTATGTTATGTATCTTTTTTGCGGTAATGATCGGCGTCGGCGTTTATGCCAGAAAGCATGCCTCTGACGTGGATGGTTTTGTGTTGGGATCCCGTTCCGCCGGTCCCTGGATTTCGGCCTTTGCCTACGGTACCTCATACTTTTCGGCAGTGGTATTTGTGGGGTATGCAGGTCAGTTCGGCTGGAAATACGGTATTGCATCTACCTGGATCGGTATCGGAAATGCGCTCCTTGGCAGCCTCCTGGCATGGTTTGTATTGGGAAGGAGAACCAGAGTCATGACCCAGCATATCGATGCCAAGACCATGCCGGATTATTTCGGTAAACGATATGACAGCAAGGCGTTGAAAATCACAGCTTCTGTCATTACCTTTGTGTTCCTGATTCCTTATACGGCATCTGTATACAACGGTCTCTCCAGACTGTTCGGAATGGCCTTTGACATCCCTTACAGCACCTGCCTGATCGTGTTGGCGGTACTTACCGGTGCATATGTTGTTCTGGGTGGCTATATGGCTACGGTATTGAATGACTTTATTCAGGGTATTTTCATGCTGTTCGGCATTTGCATGGTTATTTACTCCGTATTACAGGGACAGGGCGGGTTTTACAGTGCACTGACCAGGCTTGCGGCACAGGTTCCTGCAGAGGGCGAAGTGCTTCCTGTGGCAGGAAACGGTATTTTCGCCTCCTTCTTCGGACCGGATCCCATGAACCTTCTGGGTGTGATCATTCTGACTTCCCTGGGAACCTGGGGACTGCCTCAGATGGTGGGTAAGTTCTATGCGATCAAGAGTGAGAAGAATATCAAGACAGGTATGATTGTTTCCACGGTATTTGCAATCGTGGTTTCCGGTGGCTGCTATTTTCTGGGCGGCTTTGGAAGACTTTTCTCGGACAAGATCAATCTGGCAAAGGATGGCTTTGACTCCATCATTCCTTCCATGCTCGCGACTCTGCCCGATCTGTTGATCGGTATTGTGATTGTGCTGGTATTGTCCGCATCCATGTCTACTCTTTCTTCTCTGGTGCTGACCTCCAGCTCCACGCTGACCATCGACTTTCTGGGAAGTATTTCCAAGAAGAGCAGGGAAGAAAAGGACGAGAAGAAGCAGGTACTGCTGATGAGAATCTTCGTGCTGGTATTTGTGGTTATTTCCGTAGTGATCGCACTGAACAAGAATAAGATTCCCAACATTGCACAGCTCATGGGCTATTCCTGGGGCGCATTGGCAGGAGCCTTCCTGGCACCCTTTATGTACGGTCTCTATTGGAAGAAGGTTACCAAGGCATCCGTATGGGTAAGCTTCGCGTTCAGTGTGGCTCTGACAGTGGCAAATATGATTTTCGGATTCATCAAATCCCCCATCAATGCAGGGGCGATTACCATGTTGATCAGCCTGGTGCTGGTACCACTTGTGAGCCTTGTGACTCCTAAGATGGACAAGAAGATGACGGATGAGCTGTTTGAGTGTTTTGAAGAAAAGGTGGAAGTGCCTGTGAAAAAGGCTTTAGACTGATTTATTCACGGAGAAGAGAAACGAACCATGGAACAAAAGAAAGGTATCAATAAAAAGCTGATTGCAATAATCGCCTGTATCGCAGCGGTTGTGTGCATTGCGATAGCCGTTGTCGTCAATGTCACCGGCGGAAACAGCGGAAAGAAGCTGACAGAGCAGCTGGAGCTGGCAGAGCATTATATGGATGAACTGAAATATGAGAAAGCCATCGCGGCATACGAGAAAGCTATTGAGATTGATCCCAAGTGTAAGGAAGCATACCTTGGACTGGCTGAAGTCTACATAGCAATGGGAGACTATGAAGAAGCGGTAAAAGTGCTGGAAGAAGGATATGAGGCTACAGACTCTAAAACAATCCGGAAGAAACTGGAGGAATTAAAGGAATCGGAAGGAAAAGAGGAAAATAATCAGGGGGCAGCAGAAAGTGGAGAGGGAGAGCCGGAACAGCCTGGCGCTGAGGCATCAGCAAACGGAGAGGACGAACAGCAGCCTGATACTGAGACACCGGAGCAGGGAAAGCCTGTTTTTGTGCCCTGGAAAGAAGCCGGTCTGGAGGATTATGTCATTGACTGGCAGGATGAGAATTTGGAAGCAGCCATGCGGGAAGTGACCGGCATCCGGGCAGGAGATATCATGCTGAGTGATGTATGGGAGATTACTGAGTTGTCGCTAAGTTGGCGAGAGATTAGTAATATCAGTGCTTTGAGTGGACTGACGAATCTGACAGAGCTTTGGTTGGGCAGTAATAATATCAGTGATATCAGTGCCTTGAGTGGACTGACGAATCTAACATTCCTTAATTTGCAGATTAATAAAATCAGTGATATCAGTGCCTTGAGTGGACTGACGAATCTGACAGACCTAGATTTGCAACAAAATAATATCAGTGATTTCAGTGCCTTGAGCGGACTGACGAACCTGACAGACCTAGTTTTGAGCTTTAGTAATATCAGTGACATTAGTGCCTTGAGCGGGCTGACGAATCTGACAAACCTTAATTTGCAAAATAATAATATCAGTGATATCAGTGCGTTGAGTGGGCTGACGAATCTGACATACCTTGTATTGCAAGAAAATAAAATCAGTGATATCAGTGCGTTGAGTGGACTGACGAATCTGACAGACCTTAATTTGTATGTTAATAATATCAGTGATATCGGTGCCTTGAGTGGACTGACGAATCTGACGGAACTTACTTTGAGCCAAAACAATATCAGTGATATCAGTGCGTTGAGTGGGCTGACGAATCTGACAAGCCTTTGGTTGAATTATAATAATATCAGTGATATCAGTGCGTTGAGTGGACTGACGAATCTGACAGAGCTTGGTTTGGGGGATAATAATATCAGTAATATCAGTGCGTTGAGTGGGTTGACGAATCTGACTGGTCTAAGTTTGGGTTATAATAATATCAGTGATATCAGTGCGTTGAGCGGTCTGACGAATCTGACATACCTTTATCTGGGAAATAATAATATTAGTGACTATTCCCCTGTATCTTTTGTGCCCAATTTATATTATTAGTTGTATGTAAGTTAAGGGTCCGAAAGATAAAGCGAGAGATAAAAAAGAATCATTATTAACAGAAAGGAATTATATATGAAGAGAAAGATGATGCTTGGCAATGAAGCCATTGCCAGAGGGGCTTATGAGGCAGGGGTAAAGGTAACAAGCGCCTATCCCGGTACTCCCAGCACGGAAGTAAGTGAAAACATTGTTAAGTACGAGGGGGTATACGCCGAGTGGGCTCCCAATGAGAAGGTGGCCACGGAGGTGGCTATCGGTGCCTCCATGGCCGGTGTGCGTTCCATGTGCATGATGAAGCATGTGGGCGTGAACGTGGCCAGTGATCCCCTGTACACCGTATCGTACATCGGTGTCAACGGAGGTATGGTAATGGTGGCTGCGGATGACCCCGGTATCTACAGTTCCCAGAACGAGCAGGACACCAGAATGGTTGCCAGAGCTGCCATGGTTCCCGTGATTGAGCCCTCGGATAGTGAGGAAGCCAGAGTATTTACCAAGAGAGCTTACGAAATCTCCGAGGAGTATGATACTCCGGTTATTTTGAGAACCACCACCAGATTGTCCCATTCCCAGGGCATTGTTAATCTGGAGGACAGAGTGGTGCCCGAGGATAAACCCTATGAGAGAAATATTTCCAAGACCGTCATGATGCCCGGAATGGCAATCAAGAGACATATCTTTGTAGAGCAGAGAATGAAGCGCCTTGCGGAGGATGCCTGCACCCTGGATCTCAACAGAACCGAGTACCGCGATACCAAAATCGGCGTGATTACCAGCGGTATCCCCTATCAGTATGTGAGAGAGGCACTGCCGGAGGCTTCCGTGTTAAAGCTTGGTATGGTACATCCTCTTCCCGGGAAGCTGATTGCGGAATTTGCCGCAAAGGTTGAGAAGCTCTACATCGTAGAGGAACTGGAGCCCGTGATTGAGGAGCAGGTGAAGGCTATGGGCATTGCCTGCACCGGCAAGGAAATCTTTACCGTGCAGGGCGAGTACAGTGCCAATATGATTCGCAAGGTCATTCTCGGCGTGGAGACAGAGGTTGCCACACCTGCCCCGGTTCCTGCGAGACCTCCCATTCTCTGCCCCGGCTGTCCTCACAGAAGTACCTTCTCTGTACTGAAGAAAATGAAGCTCCACGCAGCGGGGGATATCGGCTGTTATACGCTTGGCGCCGTAGCACCTCTGGGTGTGGTGGATACGGTAGTCTGCATGGGCTCCAGTATCTCTACTCTTCATGGTATGGAAAAGGCAAAGGGGAAAGACTATATCAGGAACTGGGTGGCAGTCATCGGTGATTCCACCTTCTTACATACCGGAGTCAATTCTTTGATGAATATGGTTTACAATCAGTCCACCGGAACCGTTTTGATTCTGGATAACTCCACTACCGGCATGACCGGACATCAGGAGCATGCCGCTACCGGTAAGATGCTGAACGGGGAGCCCACTGACCCCATCCTGTTGGATGAGCTGTGCAGAGGTCTGGGGGTAAAGAATGTTGAGGTGGTAGATGCCTTTGACCAGACCCGCCTGGAGCAGGTAATCAAGGCAGAGCTTGCCAAGGACGAAGTGTCTGTCATCATCGTACAGGCGCCCTGTGCACTGCTGAAGAGCTTTGTGCCCAAGGGCAAGTGCTTTACCATTCCCGAGAAATGCAGGAAGTGCGGTATGTGTCTCCAGCCAGGTTGCCCTGCGATTACCAAGAATGCAGACGGAACGGTAAAGATTGACGAGACCATGTGCAACGGCTGCGGACTCTGCATGCAGACCTGTAAGTTCGGAGCAATCGGACATACCTGCAATGCAGATGCAAAATAGTGCTGAGACCAGAAAGGATAAGGTTGAGATGACAGAGACAAAGAATATTATGATAGTTGGTGTCGGAGGTCAGGGAACATTGCTGACCAGCCGTATTCTCGGCGGACTTGCCATAGAAGCCGGTTTTGATGTGAAGATTTCCGAAGTACACGGAATGGCCCAGAGAGGCGGCAGCGTGGTGACCTATGTACGCTACGGAGAAGCTGTGGCAGAGCCGATTGTGGAAGAAGGGCAGGCAGATATCCTGATTGCTTTCGAGAGATTGGAAGCATTGCGTTATGCGCACTTCCTGAAGAAAGACGGAATCCTTATTATTAACGATCAGAGAATCGACCCCATGACGGTGGTTACCGGTGCTGCGGAGTACCCGGAAAATATCATTGAGGATCTGGGCTCCAAATACAAGGTAGTTTCCCTGAACGCTATGGAGGAAGCATTGAAGCTCGGCAATTCCAAGGTGTTCAATACCGTGATTCTGGGCGCCGCTGCCAGAAACATGGAGTTTGACAAGGCAGCCTGGGTTCAGGTGATCGAGTCCACCGTTCCGCCCAAGACCAGGGAAATCAATCTGACTGCTTTTGAAGCAGGATATGCATTGTCATAAATAATCAGGAACTATTACAGAGCGGAATGGCTCTGAATAGTTGCGTATTGGAGGATAACATGCCCATTACAGAGATTTTGGAAAGAAATGCCAGGGAGTTCGGCAACGATATCTGTCTGGTGGAAATAAACCCTGATGTGCAGGAGAAGAGAAGAGTCACCTGGAGAGACTATGACCTGGTGGAAAACACTTCCCTGACCAGCTATCGGAGGGAGATTACCTGGAGCGTATTCAACGAGAAGGCAAACCGTATGGCGAACCTGTTGATTTCCAGGGGAATTAAAAAGGGGGACAAGGTAGGAATTCTGTTGATGAACTGCCTGGAGTGGCTGCCCATTTATTTTGGCATCCTGAAAGCGGGAGCATTGGCGGTTCCCTTGAACTTCCGCTATGTGGCGGATGAGATTAAGTACTGCGTGGAACTGGCGGAAGTGGATGTGCTTGTCTTTGGACCTGAGTTTATCGGCAGAGTGGAAGAAATCGTTGACGAGAAGAGAATTCTTTTCTATGTCGGCGGTGACTGCCCCTCTTTTGCGGAGGACTATGACAAGCTGTCTGCGAACTGTTCCAGTATTGCACCGGATATCAAACTGACGGATGATGACTATGCCGCAATTTATTTTTCCTCCGGGACCACAGGATTCCCGAAAGCAATCTTACATAAGCATCGCAGCCTGATGCATGCAGCGGCCGTGGAGCAGAATCACCACGGTCAGACCAGAGAGGATGTGTTCCTTTGTATTCCGCCGCTTTACCATACAGGTGCCAAAATGCACTGGTTCGGCAGCTTCCTGGTAGGTGGCAAGGCGGTACTTTTGAAGGGTGTCACACCCAAGACTATTTTGGAAACTGTGTCAAAGGAAGGCTGTACCATTGTTTGGCTGCTGGTACCCTGGGCACAGGATATTCTGCTTGCCATCGAGCGCGGGGAGGTAAAGTTGGAGGACTATCAGTTGGATCAGTGGAGACTGATGCACATCGGTGCCCAGCCCGTGCCTCAAAGCCTGATCAAGCGTTGGAAGGAAATCTTCCCTCATCACCAGTATGACACCAACTACGGTCTCAGCGAGTCCATCGGTCCCGGCGCGGTACATCTGGGAGTGGAGAACATTCACAAGGTCGGTGCTATCGGTATCCCCGGTTATGGCTGGGAGGTTCGGATTGTGGATGACCGGGGACAGGAAGTACAGGGCGAGGATGTAGGAGAATTGATTCTGAAGGGCCCCGGTGTCATGGAGTGCTACTACAATGACCCGAAAGCAACAGCAGAGACCCTGAAGGACGGCTGGCTCTATACCGGAGACATGGCACGCAGAGACGAGGACGGCTTCATTTATCTGGTAGACCGCAAGAAGGATGTCATTATCAGCGGCGGTGAAAACATTTATCCCGTGCAGATTGAGAACTTCCTCAGCAAACATCCTGACATCAAGGATAATGCGGTCATCGGTTTGCCCGACAAGCGTCTCGGTGAGATTTCCGCTGCAATCATTGAGTGTAAACCGGGAATGACTCTCACGGAAGAGGAGATTATGGAGTTCTGTAAGGAACTGCCCAGATACAAGCGTCCCAGAAAGTTTATTTTTGCCCAGGTGCCCAGAAACGCTACCGGCAAGATTGAGAAGCCCAAGCTTCGTAAGCTGTATCATTCCGAGAATTTGGTGGATGCCCAGAATAAGGGTTGATGGGATAACTTGATATTGTTACTGTAGACGGCGGCGATTATCCTTTAGGATTCATCGTCACCGTCTTTTGCAACTTTTCAGATTAATTAAGGTAAATCAGGATGCGTATTGCAAAGTGTATTATTTTAATGTTTATGGTATTGTTCGGATTTGTGATGCAAAACGAAATCTTTCACAGAAATATAGGAGGAGTTGGTGCAGACCGATATCTGTCAATGACGCTATCCTACTCTTTGGAAGATGGAGGAACTGAATATGCCGAGTTAATCACCGATATAGAAAAAATTGCAAAAGAAAAGGGAGTACAACCGTATGCTATAGTGAGCGAATCAACTTCAGATATAGAACACAGAATCAATATTTATTGTGATGAATTTGTGAAAACGGAGTTACAGTGTAGGGATGGAGTTTACGAAAAAGAATACAAATCCTTTTCTTCCGGTAATTTAAAGGTCTTTTATTATGGCTTTTCCGATTTGAAAAAGAATGACAGGCAGTATGTTTCCGGTGTTTTGTTCCTTGGAGAGAAATCAGATATCATGGATGTCTATGAGAAACTCGCCCTCAAATATGAGATTTCCCATCCTGCGATTTCGGAAGGAAATGAGGCAGACATGACCTGCACAATATGGGTAACGATTGATGTTATCATGGTGTTGATGACGGTGATGCTGATTGCTGCTCGTAGAAAAGAGTTTGTCGTTAAGGTTTCCATGGGGCAGAATCCCAAAATGTTGATTGTGAAGAATATATTGACAGAAATATCTTTGGATTTTTGTGTATTCATCATCATTAAGTGGTTTTGCTCGTATTATATATCCGGCGAATACATGGAAAAAGAGTTTACAATCATATACGCTTTAGGGAGTGTCGTGTCTGCACTTCTTTATCTTTGGTTTGCAGTGTATGATATCAAAATAGCATTCTCGAATTTATTTGTCTCAAAGAATGTTTTAAAGGTGATTTATCTGACAAAATTTATCGTGACGGTCGGAACCATTTTTACGGTATGTACAAACTATGAATTGATGAATCAGAATAAACTCTCTTTGTTTGATGATAAATTGATTCAAAAATACGAAGATTATTGTTACATAACCATTTCTTCCCTAAATCCAACGCAGGTAATAAGCGGAGAAAGCTATGATAAAGTCTATGATATTGCAAACCAAATATATGTGAACGGATATGAAGAGTTTTCGCCTGTTGTCAGTACTTTGGTATTAAAAGATGATGATAAGAAAGCGGACTATGTACTCGTCAATGAGCATGGAGCAGACACAATTGCAAATTTTCTTGAAGAGACTGATAATCCCGGTGATGCTGATGTAGCTGTTTTTGTTCCGAAAAGATTAAATAATAAAGAGGTTTTGGCGGAGATTGATTATTGCCTGTCAAAGATTATTTGTGACAGGAAAGATTTGAAAATCAAAACGATTGAATATGAGGGTAATAAGACTTATTCCTATGTGGATAGAAATCTGGAGAACAATATAAACAAAATAAAAAATCCAATCATCATCTACGCCGGATTTTCCGGAAGTCAATACAAAGACTTGCTTTGTATTAGTGATATAAAAAATGTTATGTTTAAGATAGAAAACGATGTCGCTAAGCTTGAGAACGATTTTCAACTGAGAAAATGGGGATTTAAGGTTATTCTGACAAATGTAGCGGAACGATTTCGATACTATAATTCCGGTCTCAAACAAGTAATTTCCTTTTGCAGTGCCATTTCAGTGTTTATGCTTTTGCTTCAAACAATTTTGATTTATATTGTGGTTTTATTTGAATACAAGAATAATGCCATGGAATTATCCATAAAGAAGATTTTGGGATATGGATTTGGACAAAGGTGTTGGTTGCTATTGTTGAAATCCGGTATTTATGGTATTGCAGCTACTGTAATCAGTATCATGATTGGATTGTTCAGTGGATTATATCGTCCCATGAATGGTCTGATTCAAGGCGTTATCATTATTTTGGGTGAAATGATTATGGATATGTGTTTTGTTATGAAAAATGAAAGAACGGATACAATGAAAGTCCTAAAGGGGGGATGTCTGTAATGGTAGAAATTGTTAATATGAGTAAAAGCTTTCATGAAAAAACACTATTTATAGATTATAATCTTGAGATTCCCGATGGGGCATTTGCAGTGATTCATGGTAAAAGTGGCACAGGCAAAACAACTCTGCTCAACATTATCGGAGGATTGGAAAAGATAGATGATGGACAGGTCTTGGTAAATGGAATTGATATTTCAAAGAAAAAGAATAAAAAGAATTTTTACCGCTATACAGTGGGTTTCCTATTTCAGAATTTCGCACTGGTGGATGGAAAAACAGTGAGACAGAATTTAGAGATGGTGTCTCCGACTTTTCGGACAGATATTTCTATCGGAGATGCGTTAACGGGTGTGGGACTAAAGGGATATGATTCTAAGAAGGTATATACGTTATCCGGTGGAGAACAACAGAGGGTGGCGCTGGCAAGACTGATGATCAAGAAATGCGAATTAATCCTGGCGGATGAACCAACGGGATCTCTTGATCCGGAAAATACGAGAATGGTAATGAATATATTAAAAAATCTCAACAAAGAAGGAAAGACAATAATTATTGTAACACATAACGAGGAGATTGTAAGGGATGCAGAATATAAAATCGAATTATAAAATCTTATATATTATCGGATTGATTCTGGTATTAGGTTTGGTCATATATGATATTGTAAGCACTATATATCTGAATAACAAATATTGTAATGTTATTGATTACGATGCTGAACGGCGCAGATATTGTGAGGAAAGTGGAAATGAATATATTATGTCCGGCAGGTGTAATCTTGCAAGGTGGAATATTGCTACGGCAGTACAAATCTTTGACGTATATTATGATGAGCAAAATCCCAATGTCACTGTTACATTAGAGATAATGGAAGATAAATTAGGCAGAAGGGAATTTAAAATTGGATTTGACAATGGGAGTGATTATGATTGGGGAGGATATATTTATTTTGATAAAAACGGGAATCCGGTTTCAAGGCATGGTGAAAGTATAGATAAGAACTCGATCGAGATTTTGCAGTCCCTGCGTGAGGAGGCAGAAAGGGCAGTTTTTCTGGCAAACACTAAGTGGAATCTTGGTTTCTCCATCAACTATGACAGTTAAGAAGCAATCCCCTTTTTTTCGATGTTCAGAATCGAAGGAAAGGGGTATTTTTTGCTTGCCCCCAATATTGACAGTCGGGCAAAAAAAATATATCATATTACATAAAATGTAGAATAAAAAATGCGTAGATATCAGAAGAGAGCTATGCAATGAGGAGAAGAAAAAATGGCACTGACAAAGAAGCCTGTGACAGGTATGAAGGACATTTTGCCGGAGGAGATGCAGATACGTGATTACGTCATCAGCGTGATCAAGGAGACCTATGGCAAATTCGGATTTACTTCCATCGAGACTCCCTGTGTGGAGAATATTGCGAATCTGACCAACAAGCAGGGCGGCGATAATGAGAAGCTGATTTTTAAAATTTTAAAAAGAGGGGAGAAGCTGAATGTGGAGGCGGCTACCACTGAGGAAGAGGTTGTGGATGGTGGTCTGCGCTATGACCTGACCGTACCCCTGGTACGT
>SAMEA3663280__coassemble_556_pt1 | contig 13125 bp, 13 predicted proteins | sample SAMEA3663280__metabat2_low_PE_020 | metagenome-assembled genome bin SAMEA3663280 (sample SAMEA3663280) | pig gut metagenome | biome: pig gut; feature: pig-associated habitat; material: faeces | place: China | collected 2013
TCGGAGTAAAAAAGCAGGCGGGAAGTGCATAGGATGTCCATGTGCAAAGTCATGCCGGGGTGGATGCGGAAACAAAAAGTGATGGGGATGATTCCCGGGAGGGGGCTATCGGAAGGAGGTATCAAAGCCCCGTCCCTTGTGTTTTTGTCTGTCATCTGATATAATGAGTGCAATAAATATTTATTTTCAAATTGTTTGTGCCAATGGACACCGGTCGTGACAAAAGCCCCGTCCCTACAAAGGAGAAAAATATGGCATCAACTTTCTATTTGATTGTATTTATTGCATCATTGGTTATGACAATGCGTTTTACATTGAGAAATAAGAAGGCAAACTCCGTTTTTATCGTGTTTGCCATGTTGGTTGTTCTGAATAACCTGGGAAGATATCTGATATCGGTGGCAGGGACAACGGAGATGGCAATCTGGGCGAATAAGCTCATGTATGTGGGCGGCTGTTTTGTCCCTATGTTGCTGCTGTTTACGCTTGCTGATTTATGTAAAATAAAGATATCCGGACTTCTGAAGTTCTTCATGCTGCTGTTTCCTGCCGTGGTGATGGCTTTTGTTCTCACCATAGGCCACAGCGACATCTATTACAGGGAAGTGGAGCTTGTGATAGCAGAGGGGGGCAATTATCTGAAAAAGACCTATGGTCCTGCACACAGCCTGTATCCGGTTATGATGCTGGTGTCCGCGTCAGCTTTGCTTTTCTTTATCATTTATGCAATTCGTCACAGAAAGAGTACCTCCTTCAAGAACATTATCTGGATCAGTGTGCTGGGGGGCGGTACCATACTGACCTACATTTTTGAACGGCTGGTGGATACCAAGGTGGATCTGCTGTCGGTATGCTATCTGATTAGTGTTACCATGGCGACAAGTTTTTTTGAACGTATTAACATGTTTGATATGTCGGTCAATATATCCAACGCTGTAGAAAGAATGCGGGAGTACGGTTATGTGACCTTTGATCTCAAGAAGCATTTCATGAATGCCAATGCGCTTGCTTACGAGCTGTTTCCGGAGGTGAAGCAATGGAATGTGGAGGCGGATTTCCCGGTTCCGGATCCGCAGTCCTTCGGTAATACCGCCATGGAGCTGCTGGATTGGGCAGAACGGGGAGAAAAAGAGAAGAGGACAATTGAGACAGACGGGCGTTACCTAGAACTGTCCATCAGAGATATTATTTACAACAAAAGGAAGGTAGGCTACCTTCTGGAAATCATAGACAGAACCAAGGAAAAGAGATATACGGCGGCTATCGAGCATTACAACGAGGATCTGAAGAGAGAGGTGTCGGAGAAGACCGCGGATATCATGTACATCAAGGATATGATGGTGCTGGGCATGGCGTCCATGGTGGAAAGCAGGGACAACAGCACCGGGGGTCACGTCAAGAGAACCAGTAAGGTAGTGGAGGTCTTTGCAAAACAGCTGATGCAGCATGGGGATGAGCTTGGCGTTTCGGAGAGATTATTACAGCAGGTAGTGAAGGCGGCTCCCATGCATGATCTGGGGAAGATTACGGTCAGTGACAGCGTCTTGAAAAAACAGGGAAAATACACCGAAGAGGAATATTCGGAAATGAAGAAGCATGCGGCTGAGGGCGGCAGGATTGTTGACAGTATTCTGAGCGGTGTGGAGGAAGAGGACTTTGTGGAGATCGCCAAAAATGTGGCCTATTATCATCACGAAAAGTGGGATGGTAAGGGGTATCCCAACGGTCTGGCAGGGCAAGAGATTCCCTTGGAGGCAAGGATCATGGCGCTGGCAGATGTATTTGATGCCTTGGTCAGCAAGAGATGTTATAAAGAAGCTTTTTCTTTTGAAAAGGCCTTTTCTATCATTGAAGAATCCCTTGGATCTCACTTTGATCCTGAGCTTGGAAGGATATTTATAGAGTGCAGACCGGAGCTTGAAGCAATGTATAGTTATTCGTAATCAGGGTGGAAGAAGCTATGAAGATTTTGGTGCTTGGGGGAACCTATTTTCTGGGCAGGACATTTGTGGAGATGGCAGCCGGGACACATCAGCTCACATTGCTGAATCGCGGCAACAATCCTCTTTCCCTGCCGGGTGTCACAGAGTATCATATGGATCGCCATGACGGGGAGAGTCTGGAAAGGCTGAATGGCATGGAGTTTGATTGTGTGGTGGATTTTTGCGCCTATGAAAAGGGAGATATCACGAATCTCCTGGAAAAGAGTGGGATTTCCACCGGGCAGTATCTTTTTGTCAGCACCTGTGATGTGTATCGCAGAGAACCGGAGATACTGATCAAAGAGGATACCCCTTTGGAGGACAGACAGTTTCCGGGACCGGAGGGAGCTTATATTGCGGGGAAGGCAGCTCTGGAGCAGGAACTGCGGGAAGCAGGAATCAGATTCGGTTTTCCGGTTACCTCCGTGCGTCCTGCATTTATTTACGGACCGGGCAATTATGCGCCCAGAGAATCCATTTATTTCAGATGGATTCAACAGGCAGGACAGATTTTACATCCCACAGATGCGACGGGGAGCTTCCAGATGGTCTACGTGAAGGATGTGGCAGGAGCGCTTTTGTTGTGCCTCGGCAATCCCGAAGCATATGACAGGGCGTTCAACCTGTGTGCATCGGAGAGACTGAGCTATGAGCGATTTTACGAAGTGCTGACGGAGGCGGTGGATACGCCCTTTGAGCGGGTAGATATTACGGTAGAGACGGTACTTGAGAAACAGATACCTCTGCCGTTCCCGTTGTACAAGGAAGAGTCTCTGTGGTATAACGGCAGTGCTGTGGAAGAATTGGGACTGAAGTACACTGACCTGAATGAGGGGATGCGGGAGACCTACGCTGCTTTTCTCAGGCAAGGGACTTAAAGGGTCGCTTAAATGACATAAATCGGAGGAAGGACAAGATGGATCTCAATCAAATGTTACAGGAGCTGGATGAACTCTTTCGCACCGGTCAGATAGACAAGGTGGAAGACTTCCTGATTGGCAAATATGAGCAGGCAGAGGAGGAACGGGACTTCGGCGCAAGACTTTGTATTCTGAACGAGTTGATAGGCTTCTATCGGGATTTGACAAAGCACGAGGAAGCGGCCCGGATGGCAGATCTGATTCTTGCCACCATCGGGGAAGCAGGGCTTAAGGATACCCTGGCAGAGGGTACCTCTTTGATGAACATAGCCAATACCTATCGTTTCCTGGGACGATACGAGGAATCGAAGCAGTGCTATGAAAGAGTGCAGGAGATCTACGAGAGACTACTGGAAAAGGGCGATATACGCTGGGCCGGACTTTACAACAATATGAGTCTCCTCTACAATGCGATTGAGGATTATCAGGGGGCAGCGGACAGTCTGCAGAATGCATTGGAAATCGTAAAAGACAAAGGAGAAGAGAAAATTAAGCTTGCCGTTACCTACACCAATCTGGGTCAGGCTTACCTCCGGCTTCAGAAATGGAAGGAAGGGGAGGAAGCCCTTCTGGAAGCAGAGCGGATTTTTACCGATACAAGTAAGAAGGATTGCCATTACTGCGGCTGTGCAAATGCGTTGGGTGCGCTTTATTACGGTCTGGGGCGATATGAAGAGTCCGTGCGGTACTACAAGGAAGCGTTGGAGAACCTGAAGGAAACCGTAGGAATCACGGAGAATTACCGGCTGGTGCAGGAGAATCTGCGCCAGGCTGAGGCGGCACTGGGGACAGAAAGAAAAAATTAAGGTACGGAGGAGTAAGATGAGTAAGGTAACAATTTCAGAAGCAGTACGTTATATCGGATGTGACGATCATGACATTGATTTGTTTGAAGGACAGTATGAGGTGCCCAATGGGGTATCTTACAATTCCTATCTGATTCTTGATGAGAAGGTAGCTATTATGGATACTGCAGATGTCAGAGTTACGGAAAACTGGTTCCGGAATCTGGAGACGGAGCTGGGAAGCCGTAAGCCGGATTATCTGGTGGTGTCCCACCTGGAACCGGACCATGCTGCTAACATCCGCAGGGTATGTGAGAAGTATCCGGAGCTGAAGGTGGTTTCCAATGCAAAAGCCATTGCCATGCTTCCCCAGTTTTTTGATATGGACTGGACAGGACGGACGATGGAGGTGAAGGAAGGGGAGAGCTTAAGTCTGGGCACGCATGAGCTTACTTTTTATATGGCGCCCATGGTTCACTGGCCTGAGGTTATGGTAGAGTATGAGAAGAGCGAGAAGATTCTGTTTTCCGCAGATGCCTTCGGCAAGTTCGGTGCCTTGGATACGGAGGAGGACTGGGACTGCGAAGCCCGCCGGTATTATTTCAACATTGTGGGAAAATACGGAGCCATGGCTCAGACATTATTGAAAAAGGCCGGGACTCTGGATATCAAGGTGATATGCCCTTTGCATGGTCCTGTTTTGAAGGAGAATCTGGCACACTATATCGAAAAATATGATGTCTGGTCCTCTTATCGTCCGGAAAACAAGGGCGTCACGATTGCATACGCTTCTGTTTACGGCAATACCAGGGAGGCTGTGCTGAAGCTTGCTGAACTTCTGGAAGCCGGAGGAGAGAAGGTATCTGTTTTTGACCTGGCAAGGGACGATATGGCGGAGGCAATAGAAGATGCTTTCCGCTATGATAGGCTGGTGCTTGCATGTCCTACCTATGACGGTGCTTTGTTTCCTGCCATGGAGGACTTCCTGTATCACTTGAAGTTAAAGAATTATCAGAAGCGCACCTGTGCCATCATTGAGAACGGCTCCTGGGCGCCTCTTGCAGGCAAGCTGATGAGAGCCTATATCGAGGGCTTCAAGGATTGCACCATCGCGGAAACGACAGTGACCCTCCGTACCGCAATGAAACCGGCAGACGTGGAACAGCTGGAGAAGCTGGCTGAGGAACTGAGAGGCTGATGATTGAGAATATGCAGAGAATGAAGAATTTCATTTTCTGCATATTTTTTTTGTTTTTAACAGATAATAAACCATCGGATGAGAAGTGAAAGATAGTATGGAATGAAACACGTTATGGAAGCATATTTTTGCGGGGGATTCGGAATGCTGGCGGAGATTTTTATGATGGTAAGCGGAGCCTGCTACGGACTGTTGTCTTCGGCAGGGGTGTTTACGGTACTGGTAGCGGTGGGGCTTGTGCCCAGATTTGCCGGAAAGACCCATACGGCGAAAAAAATAATATTATTCGAGGAGATGGTGATTTTCGGAACTCTGGTAGGCTGTGTGCTCAGTGTTTTTTCCAGATACTGTATGTTTGGAGCCTGGTGGCAGCAGCGTTTTCCTGAATATAGGAGTCTGCTTCTCGGAATCGGGGAAGTGTTACAGGCTGTCTTCGGGCTGTTTGCCGGTATGTTCATCGGCTGTCTGGCACTGGCCATAGCGGAGATGCTGGACAGTATTCCGATTCTCACCAGAAGAGTATCCTTCCGGCACGGCATTGGACTGGTGATTCTATCCATTGCAGTGGGAAAGCTTTGCGGTTCTCTGGTGTATTTTGTTACGGAACTTCACAGAACCGTAGCAGCATTGGGAAGTGCCTTGGGATAGGAGAAGAATTTGCCGTGAAAGGAGGACCGGTATGCAGAACCGACAGGTTTATTTAAAATGTGACAGAAATGTGGAGGTGCAAAAGCCGGATGTTTTCCTTTCGGATATAGCGACGCTTCGCTGCTCTGATTCCGCTCTCAGTGCCAGGCTGAAGGCAATCAAGGTGCATCACTTCAGTCAAAACGACGTGAAGCGTTGCGTCATCAGTTCCCTGAAGCTGGTGGAGCTGATGGAAAAGGAATGCGTGGATATCAGTGTACAGATAATAGGTGAGACTGACGTGCTGGTGGAGTGGGTGCAGACCACGAAGCATAGGGGCTGGCAGCAATGGCTGAAGGCAGCGCTGGTCTGCCTGGTGAGCTTTTTTGGCACGGCCTACACCATTATGGCTTATCACAACGACGTGGGAATCAACAGTGTTTTTACGGAGGTGTACAAGATGCTGATGAATCGGGAGCCCCAGGGGCTCAATACCCTGGAGGTATCCTATTCCATCGGTCTGGCAGCAGGTATCATTGTTTTCTTTAACCACGTGGGCGGCAGGAGGATTACCAAGGATCCCACTCCCATTGAGGTATCCATCCGGAATTATGAGGAAGATGTAGACAAGGCACTGATTGCCCAGGCGGGGAGAGAGGGCAGGGAAGAGGAGGCGCAATAGCGACATCCGCAGGAAGGCAGAGGTTTGGGTAAGAAAGGAGCAGAAGGAAATGGAACGGGACGAAAGTCAGCAGCAAAAGCAAAAGGAATACGAAAAATATGTCAAGCAGGTCACGCCTACACACAATCTGTGGCTGCAGATGGTGAAGGCCTTTATCACGGGAGGTATCATCTGCTGTATCGGGCAGTTTATCCTGAATTATGCAGGCAGTCTGGGGCTGGACAAACAGACCGCAGGAAGCTGGTGCTCCCTGATTCTGGTATTGTTGTCGGTGATACTGACAGGAATCGGGGTATACCCCAAAATCGTGAAATGGGGCGGAGCCGGGGCACTGGTACCCATCACAGGCTTTGCAAACGGCGTAGCGGCGCCCGCCATCGAATACAAGACCGAGGGGCAGGTATTTGGTATCGGCTGTAAGATATTTACCATTGCGGGACCTGTGATCCTGTACGGCATTCTTGCCAGCTGGCTGCTGGGACTGGGGTATTGGGTGCTGAATCTGCTTGGCTTGATATAGAAAAGGAAGCTTCCGTTTAAAAAAAGTATTGACTCCAACGTTAGGTAATAGTTTAGACTATAATCATCGAGAGGAGGAAATGCCGGTGAAGACAGTAAATGAAGTAAGCAAACTGACAGGAGTGAGTATACGCACTCTCCAGTATTATGATAACATCGGACTTTTAAAGCCATGTAAGTATACAGAGTCCGGATATAGGTTGTATGACGATACATCCTTAGAAAGGCTGCAACAGATTCTACTGTTTAAAGAGCTGGAATTTCCGCTAAAGGAAATCAAAGAGATCATAGATGCCCCCAATTTTGACAGGAACAAAGCACTGGAGCAGCAAATCGAGCTGCTTACCATGAAAAAGGAGCATCTTGAAAATCTTATCAATTTCGCTCGTGGAATAAAAATGTTAGGAGTAAAGAAAATGGATTTTACGGTATTTGATACAAAGAAGATTGATGAGTATTCTAAGCGCGCCAAAGAGCAGTGGGGAAAAACTCCGGAGTACAAAGAATTTGAGGAGAAGGCAAAAGACCAGAACGACATGATGAATGATTTTATGAATATTTTTGTCGAGTTTGGTCAGATGAAAGAAATGGGTCCCTCCTATGAAGCGGTACAGCTACAGGTAAAGAAGTTACAGGATTATATTACAGAACACTTTTATCATTGTACGAAGGAAATATTAAGCTGCCTGGGAAAAATGTATTCCGGTGGGGGTGAGTTTACAGAGAATATTGATAGGGTTGGTGGAATTGGAACTGCTGAATTCACGGATAAGGCGATAGAAGTTTACTGTATGCAGCAGTAAAACAAACTTTAATCTCCCCTTGACATAAGAAAGGAATTGTATTATAGTCTAAGTGTATTGAGCTACTTAATACACTTAGACTATTTGCTTTATGGGTGTTTTCGGACTGGGAGAGCGAAGAATCCAAAGGAAGCGAAGGAAGGAGATTCCATGATAGTGCTTGATTACAGGGATAAAAGACCGATATATGAGCAGGTGGTGGATAAGCTGGAAAGACTGATTGTGGGCGGCGCCTTGGAGCAGGATTTCAAGATGCCCAGTGTCCGCAGTCTGGGAATGGAATTGTCAGTGAACCCCAATACCATTCAGCGGGCATATAATCAGCTGGAGCAGGAAGGATATCTGTATACGGTATCCGGCCGTGGCAGCTTTGTGGCGCCTGAGAGCGAGTGGCGGGACGGCAAGAAGCACAGGATGCTGGAGGAGTGGAAGCTGGTGACACAAAGTGCCAGAGAAGCAGGACTGACCAGGGAGGAGCTGGTTCGGGAGCTGGAAGGGATTTTTGAGGGGGTGAAGTCATGATTGAAGTGAAGAATTTACAGAAAAGCTTTGACAATATCAAGGCAATCGATAATATCAGTGCAAAAATAGAAGACGGCCATGTATTCGGACTTATCGGCACAAACGGCGCGGGCAAATCCACCTTTATGAGGATGCTTTGCGGAGTGCTGAGACCGGAAGAGGGAGAGATTCTGATAGACGGCGAACCGGTCTATGACAATCCTGCGGTGAAGGAGAAAATTTTCTATATCTCGGATGAACAATATTTCTTCAAGAGCGGCACACCGAAGGATATGCTGAAGCTGTATCAGACCTGTTATCCGAATTTTGACACTGCTAAGTGGACCGAGCTGATGAAAAAGTTTGGTCTGGATATCAGACGTAAGGTAAACACCTTTTCCAAGGGAATGAAGAAGCAGCTTTCCGTCATCTGCGGCATCAGTGCCAACACCAAGTATCTCATGTGTGATGAGACCTTCGACGGACTGGACCCGGTGATGCGACAGGCGGTGAAGGCTCTGTTTGTAAAGGAGATAGATGAGCGGGGGCTGACCCCTATTATTGCCTCCCACAACCTGAGAGAGCTGGAGGATATCTGCGAATATGTGGGACTGCTCCACAGGGGCGGTATTCTGTTGGAGAAGGACATCGATGACATGAAGCTGAATATCCACAAGCTGCAGTGTGTCATCAAGGAGCCGGAGATGCTGGAGCAGATTAAGAAGGGGCTGGATGTGGTGACGGTGGATAACAGAGGTTCTCTGTACACCGTGACGGTGCGCGGAGCCGGGGAGAATGTGGTGGAATTCATGGAACAGCTTTCCCCCGTATTCTATGAGATTCTGCCCCTGTCCCTGGAGGAAATCTTTATCAGTGAAACGGAGGTAAAGGGATATGACGTCAAAGCATTGCTTTTTTAAGATCATGAAAGAGGATTTCAGACATAAGTTATGGATGCTGGCGCTTTCGATCCTCGGGAATATGCTGGCAATTCCGGTGACTTTTTTATTGGCGACAGGGGATTCCTATGGGTATTATGCAGAGAATGGATTTGAATGGGACATTTATGCCAGGACTCGTCAGGTATACTCCATACATGAATATTTTGCAACCTATATGCTGGTTTTTGCGGCAGTAGTTGCCGTGGCAGGAGCCATGATTGTGGGGCTGGCGGGCTTCCGGTATTTATTTCACAAAAATATGGTGGATACCTACCATAGTATTCCGGTGAAGAGAAAAACACTGTTTGCAGCCAACTGGTTAAACGGCTTCTTAATCTGGTTTGTTCCATTTGCGGTAATGTACGTTTTTACCACGATTTTAGGGGAGATCCGCCTGGGAACATTGCGGGAGGAGCTGAACGCTATTCCGACTTTCTCCCAGTTCCTGGATAAAGCTGACAGTGAAAAAGTCCTGGAGCTGTTGCCTGCGGGAGGACTTGCACTGAAGGCACTCAGAAATGGTGCGGCGCTGGTCATTGTATTCCTGCTTGTATACAATCTCTGTCTGGTGGCAGTGATGCTTTGTGGAAATGTGTTGAATACACTGGTGTTTGCTGCCATTATGGGTGTGGGAGCTGTTGCGGTATACGGCATTGGGACGGTTTTCTGTATGTACTATTTCCGAACCTATATTGAGAGTCTTTATCTCGCGCTTCCGAAGCTGGTCTATGCCTCGCCGTTGGTATCGGTCATCTATTTCCTGGTACAGTGCGGACTGTATGCTTCCGGGGAAGCGGGAAGTCTGCTTGTCCCTTTTCTGGTGAACGGACTGGTAGCTCTGGGGCTGTTGGCGGCAGCCTTTGTATTATACCTTCGCAGACCCTCTGAGCTTTCGGAGCAGGGCATGAAGTGGAAACCTGTAAGGTATATTGTGCAGGGGGGTGTGACTCTTGGGGCAACCATGGGCGGGTGGCTGGTGTTCAGCTTTATCGCAGAGGAAGCTTCCAAGGGAAGAACCGGCTGGGGTGTTTTCGGAGCACTGCTTGCAGGCATTATAGTTTTTGGAGTGATGGACATTATCACAAGCATGGAGTTCAAGGCCTTTTTCAGACATAAGCTGTACATGGCGGCAACCATGGCAGCCGGTCTGCTGCTCTGCTTTGCTTTTCAGCAAGACTGGTTTGGATATGAGAGCTACCTGCCGAAGGAAGGTCTGATTGAGGAAATTGCCATTTTTATGGAGCAGGTTGACAATATTCAATATTACAATCATGATTTCACTGACAAGGATCATCCGCTTCAAAAGATGCACATCAGGGATACGGATACCGCCTATGAGCTGTTAAAGGCAATGACGGCAAATACAAAGGAGACTGACACGGACCGCTATTTCAGCGGAGAGAATGTTTATACCAAGGTAACGCTTAAGAACGGAAAAGTGTATTATCGACGTTATGTTGCCTGTGATACGGAGAGAGAGCTGTTGTATCGTCTGGTCAATACCAAGGATTACCTGGATGTCCAGTACAGAATTCCCGAGACAGAGGTTGGGAAGGATACTGTGGTAAGGGTGTCCAGGGAAGGCAGAGGCGAGCGTGTGGAAAAGACGGGCTTTGCCGCGGCTGTCTGTGAGGCATATAACAGGGATCTGGAGGAGGTACCGGAGGTTATAATCAAGGCCGATGGCAGGCTTTTCTGTACGCTGGCTGTGGAACGAAGAGAACTGAGAGTATATGAAGAAATGACAAATACCAGAGAGACCCTGAGAGCGTATGGTCTGCAGGAATATGCTGACCCCATGAAGGCCGAGGAGGTACAGGAAATCCTGCTGCATTTTACCTGGTATGGCGAGGAAGAGGACAGTCCGGAACTGGTGATCCAAAAGGCGAGAGAGTTCTATTACAGTCAGGAACAGCAAATAAGGGAAGAAGCTGCTGCAGCAGAAGAGGAGTATTGGAGCACCGTTGACTATGATCTGGATTGGGAAAAAATACCGGAAAACAACAATTTGTATCATTACTGTAGTGTCAAAATCACGAATCCGCAGGAGATACAGGAACTGCTGAATCTCGTTTCCTATGATTACGAGGGCTACAATATGTTTCGTGTGGACAGAGTCTATGGGATAAGTGTTCTCATGAAAGAGCCCGATGCGGAAGGAGAGACGGTGAAATACGATTTGTCCATGATGATGGATACTTTACCGGAGAAATACATTCTCCGTTTCGGAGAGCAGTGGGAGGAAGTGACAGAAAAATGAACAGCAGTCAGAAGGGGAAAATATTGATATACGGCGGCAGGAACAGTGCAGGGGTTTCCGAGAACCTCTGCAATGGCTGCGGCTATGAGGTGATCCGGATCGGACGTAAAAATGCTCTTCGGGAAATGATGGAATGGGAGGAGACAAAGCTTCTGCTCTTTGATTTCCAGGGAGCGGAGACCGGCGAGGCCTCCATGCTGAGCCTGTTGTCGGAGCTGAGGGAATACACCGGAAAGCCAGTCCTTGCGCTGGTGGACAAGAGAAACGAGATGCTTAGAATTCTTGCCTTGAATGCAGGGGCGGACGATGTGTTGGATCAAAAGGAAGAGTCACCTATGGTGTTCATGGCACGGATTCAGGCGAAGATTCGCAGTTATCGCAGACTTTCCGGTCAGGCGGAAAGAAGCAAATCCATCAAAATGAGGGATCTGGAGATGGACGACGGGGCAAAGCTGGTACTGGTAAAGGGCAACCGTGTGGATCTGACACCTACAGAGTACAAAATTCTTCACCTGTTGATGGAACAGCCCGGAAGGGTATTGTCCAACAAGCAGATCTATGAGAGTATCTGGAAGATGGAGCCCATCGGTGCTGACAATACCATCGCGGTACATATCCGGCATATCCGGGAAAAGATTGAAGAGAATCCACAGAATCCCCATTATCTCCAGGTGGTCTGGGGCCAGGGCTACAAGGTGGGATGAGGACACCCTGACATGAGGACACCCAAACATGAGGATATGGTAACATGAGGACACGGCAAGATGGAGCCGGTCTACGATTCACAGATAGGACGTACAGGGATGCGGACAGGAGTCCGCATCCCTGTACTTTTGTATTGAGTGATTCAGCGGAAGCGTGACGAGGAGCCTGAAACGCAGAAAATGAATTCTTATTATGGTGGAAAAATAGAAGAAAATGTGCTATTATCAGAAAGACTACGAGAAAGCTTTGAAGAAAAATAATCAACATAAGAAATGTGAGGCTGTGACATGAAGAAGAAACTGACATGGTTTGCGAGACCGCCTAAATTTAAGAACAGACTGATTATGATGCTGCTGGGAGTGCTGTTGCAGGGCATGGGACTGTCCCTGTTGATCAGGGTAAATCTGGGAACGGATCCCTGCTCCTGTCTGACCCAGGGAGTAATCCGCTATATTCCGATCAGCTTCGGAACAGCACAGCTTATGTGTCATATGGTGACTTTTCTGTTCGTTATTATGTTTGACCTGAGTCTGATCGGCTTCGGCACCATCGGTAATATGGTGTGCCTGGGCTATATTGCGGACTTTTTCGGGTTCGTGTGGGGTAAGGTGCTGCCGGAGGGCTTCTTTGAGCAGCAGGCAGTGCGATACGGATTGCTGGTGCCTGCACTCCTGGTATTTATTTTGGGAGCGTCCACTTATATGACGGCAGGACTGGGCACCTCTCCCTATGACGGACTGCCCTATATTATTTCCCGGCATGTACACAGATTTTCCTTCAAGGTAATCAGAATGACCTGGGATATCTGTTTTATGCTCGGAGGACTCCTGCTGGGCGGTGATGTGGGAATCGTGACCATAGCGGTTGCTTTCTTCCTGGGTCCCGTCATCACCTGGATGGGGAAGAAGCTGGAGCGATTTCTGGGTGAGCCGGAAAGAAATGAAAACGGAGCAGCAAAATGATGGACGGTATTTTTTCGCGCACAGAGGCCCTTCTTGGACGGGAGGCTGTGGAGCGGTTGGGAAAAGCGAGAGTGGCTGTTTTTGGGGTAGGCGGCGTGGGCGGATATGTGGTGGAAGCTCTGGCCAGAGCCGGGATTGGGGCTTTGGACTTAATCGATGCCGATGTGGTGTCGGACAGCAACAGGAACCGACAGATTCTGGCTCTGCAGAGTACACTGGGACTGCCTAAGGCGGAGGTGG
>SAMEA3663280__coassemble_557_pt1 | contig 13116 bp, 12 predicted proteins | sample SAMEA3663280__metabat2_low_PE_020 | metagenome-assembled genome bin SAMEA3663280 (sample SAMEA3663280) | pig gut metagenome | biome: pig gut; feature: pig-associated habitat; material: faeces | place: China | collected 2013
AAACAGCTTACCTTCCTTCTGTTCACCGGACTTTGCCAGAATCTTGGAAGACATGGCAGGAACCACGGTCATGGCAATCAGCAGGCTGGCCATCAGGGAAAATCCAATAGTCAGACCCATATCCACAAACAGCTGCCTGGTGATTCCTTCGGTAAACACGATAGGCAGGAATACGCATACAGTAGTCAGGGTAGAAGCGGTAATCGCACCTGCCACTTCCTTCGCACCCTCCATGGCTGCTTCCTTCACGCTGTATCCGAGTCCTCTCAGACGATAGATATTCTCGATGACAGCGATAGAGTTATCCACCAGCATACCGATACCCAGTGCCAGACCGGAGAGAGAAATAATATTCAGGGTGACACCGCTGAAATACATACATACCACTGCAGTCACCAGACTGATCGGCACAGACACCGCTACTACCAGAGTAGGCCTCAGGTCCTTCAGGAACAGAATCAGAATCAGCACTGCCAGACCAAAGCCCCAAATAATGCTGCTGAAAATAGAATCCTTTACCAGGTCAATATAGATACCCTGATCCATCAGCGTAACAAGGTTCAGTCCATCATACTGCTCCATCAGCTTCTCATATTTATCAGCCAGTTTATCAGACACCTCACCTGTCGAATATCCTGTCTGTTTCTGCAGAATCAGCATTACGCCGGCACTTCCGTTTACATTGGCATAGATGTCGGCGGAGTTGTCTGTATAGAAGACATCTGCCACATCCTCCAGGGTAATGACGGGAACTCCTTCCATATGCAGGTTCAACAGAGGCAGTTCCTTCATCTCATCCACGGTAGAGGGCTTATCCCCCAGACGCACCAGATAATCCACACCCTCCTCTGTCACATAGCCTGCCGGCATGGAGAAGTTCTGTGCGGTGAGCAGTCCTTTCACGGTATCTACCGTGAGAACCCCGGACATGTCTGCCTGGGCGTGAGCTTCTGCCTTTGCCTCAGCAATCTGTTTCTCGCCTTCCTCCAGCTGCGCAAGATTCTCCTGCAGCTGTTGTTCTGTTGCTTCCAGCTGTTTCAGGCTTGCCTGCAGCTGCGCATATTGAGGCATTCCGGCGGTCATCTTGCTCAGATTATCCTCAAGCTGCTTCTTATTCTCAGCAAGCTCTGCCAGTCCGCTTTCCAGCTCTTTTTTCCCATCAAGAATGGGCTGTTCCGCTTCCTTAAAGCCTTCATCGATAAGCGCATAGATCTTTGCATTAATCTCCTCGATCTTTTCCCGGCGGATAATGACATTGACGCTCTCCTCCAGCAGACCGGCGGCACTGACACTTGCTACGCCTTCAATACTCTCCAGTTCAGGCATAATGGTATCTTCCGTAAATTCACTGATCTGCGCATTATCCATTCCCTCTCTGCCCACTGCCGTGATCATGATGGGCATCATATCCGGATTCAGCTTCATGATAATGGGATTTCCCACGGAATCATCCCAAAAAGACTTAATCTGATCCAGATTCTCCCGAATCTCCAGAGATACCGCATTCATATCCGCTGTCTGGGAGAATTCCAGCACAACCATGGAATAATTCTCGTTGGAAACCGACATAATGTTCTCAATGTTGCTGACAGTAGCCATAGCCGATTCCACCGGCTGCGTTACCACTGTCTCCACAGTCTCCGGGCTGGCGCCGGGATATGTAGTCATAACAATTACATAGGGCAGATTGATGTTGGGCAACAAATCAGCCGTCATCCTGGTGAAGGATACCACGCCGAGAATGATGGCAAGTACTACGCCAACCAATACTGTATAGGGTTTTTTGACACTGAACTTTGATATCATTTTTTCTCCTTTTCCTTGCCGTCCGACCAGTCAGTCGGTTTTTATCTTCGTTGATTATATGATGCAGATTTCATTGCGTCAATAAAAAAAGAGACTCTAATTTATTAAAAAAAATTAAAGTCTCTTCTTTATCTTGGATTTTAATCGCTGCAGGGCATTATCTGTGGCCTTTTCATCCCTGCCGAGAACCTTCGCGATCTCCGTGTATGTCATCCCGGTAAGATACAGATCCAGTACCTGACGTTCAAAATCACTGAGTTCTTCCTCAATTGTTCTTTCAAGGTCGGCAACCCGCTCCTTGTCCAAAAACAATTCCTCCGGGCTCTGCTCCGTTCTGTCTGTCAACAGCTCACTGAGCAGCAGGTTCTCTCTCCCATCATCATTGTTGGTGTTGCTGCTGTCCAGCGAAACATAGGTATTGAGGGGGCGATGCTTCTGACGCTTGGAAGCCTGCACCGCCGTATACATCTGTCTGCTGATACACAACTCCGCAAAGGTGTAAAAGCTTGCATCCCGTCCGGCATCAAAATCTCTCACTGCTTTAAACAGTCCGATCATCCCCTCCTGGATCAGATCCTCGTTATCTGCGCCAAGGATGAACATGGACTTTGCCTTGCTTCGCACCAGATTCTTATATTTTTCACAGATATAGTCCATAATGGACTCTTCTCCCCGACGAAGTCTGTCAATCAGCTCTCCGTCGGAGCAGTGTCTGTAATCCGCATATTTTTCCGCCATACCTGATTTTCCTGTCTCCTACATGCATTAAATACACAATCACTGTCATATCCATCGATGTACAAGTACTATTTGCACAGATGCAGATAGATACTCCGAATCCGCAATGACTACTGCAGACGCTGGCGCACGATTTCATAGGACAGTACCCCTGCTGCCACGGAGGCATTGAGGGAATCAATGTCCCCCTTCATGGGAATGGAGGCAATCATATCGCATTTTTCCTTTACCAGTCTGCCTACACCTTCCCCTTCGTTTCCGATGACCAGACCGATAGGTCCCTTCAGATCCAGGTCGTACATCCTGGTGCCCCCCATGTCTGCGCACACAAACCACAAGCCTTCCTTCTTCAGGTCCTCAATGGTTTTCGCCAGATTGGTCACCTTGGCAACGGGAGTATAATTCAACGCCCCTGCGGAAGTTCTCGCCACAGTGGCTGTCAATCCCACCGCACGGTTCTTGGGAATAATGACACCATGGGCTCCCGCCAGATTTGCGGTACGGATGATTGCTCCCAGATTGTGAGGGTCTTCAATATTGTCCAGCAAAATAAGAAAAGGCTGCTCTCCCTTCTCCTTTGCTGCCTTTAAGATGTCATCCACCTCTGCATACTCATAGGCAGCTGCCATAGCAATGACGCCCTGATGCTTACCCGTTTCTGACAACTGGTCCAGCCGCTCCTTGGCAACGAACTTTATCAGCGTATCATGCTTCTTTGCCTCACGTTTGATTGTCATAATCGGACCATCCTGGCAGCCGTCCAGCACATACAGCTTATCTATGGTCTTGCCGGAGCGAAATGCCTCAATCACCGCATTACGCCCCTCTATGGTAAACTCCTGATATCCCATTCTCTGTTCCTTCCTTTCAGATTTGCATGCCTGCCGCTTCGATACCGGTGCGAATCAGTTCCAGCATCCGCTCTGTCTCGCCCTTGAGATACAGGTATCCCATCACGGCCTCAAAGCCGGTGGCTTTTCTGTAATCCGCGGGAGTCGCATTCTTCGCCATGGTATGGGGCTTGGAATTCTTGCCCCGGCGATAGACGGTCTGTTCCTCCTCCGTCAGCTTGTCCTGCAAGGCCTCAATCATTTTCGCCTGAGCTCCGGCATTGACATACTTTACGGTAATGTGGTGCAGATCACCGTTGGGTCTGTTGGCACGCTCCACCACCACCGTACGAATCACCAGGTCATAAATCGCGTCTCCGATGTAGGCAAGGGTCAGGGGTGAATAAGTGCGGATGTCCTGCTCCTTACCGGGGAAAAAGAATCTGATTCTATCCAATAAATTATTTATGCCTTCTTCCATTTTACCCCTTCTCTTGTATCCTCAAGAATAATCCCCTTCTCCAGAAGCTCTGCGCGGATGGCATCTGCCTTTGCAAAATCCTTTTCTTTCTTGGCAGCCTTTCTCTCCTCAATCTTTGCGAGCACGTAGGCTTCCAGCTCTGTATCAACATCGTTATCCTCTGTCTTTTCTTCCCTGACAACAGTCAGATCCAGAGACAGCACCTCGTCAAAGCTTGCCGCCAGCGCATATTTGGTGGCATCGGAAATCTCTGCTTTCAACATATCATAGAGTACCGTGATGGCCATGGAAGAGTTGAAATCATCGCAAAGAGCGGCTTCAAACTTCTCCCTGTATGCCTGAAATTCTGCCTGATTCACCTCACCGTCCTTCTTCAGCCCGGTGATTCTCTTGACCAGCTTGTCATAAGCCGCACTCATATTGTCCAGAACCTCATAAGAGAACTCCAGCGGCTTACGATAATGGGACTGGAGGCAGAAAAGCCTGTAAACCAGGGGATTGTAGCCTTTGGACTCCAACAGGGATACGGTCAGGAAATCTCCCTTGGATTTACTCATTTTCCCGGATTTATCATTCAGATGATGCACATGGAACCAATAATTACACCACTTGTGTCCAAGATATGACTCACTCTGTGCAACCTCGTTGGTATGATGAGGGAAAATGTTATCCACACCACCGCAGTGGATGTCCATGTATTCTCCCAGATGCTTCATACTGATGCAGGAGCACTCAATGTGCCAGCCGGGGTAGCCGACGCCCCAGGGGCTATCCCACTTCAGCTCCTGGTCATCAAATTTGGACTTGGTAAACCAGAGTACGAAATCGCTCTTATTTCTCTTGTTATCGTCCTCCTCCACATCATCCCTGACGCCCACCAGGAGTTCCTTCTCGCTCTGGTTGGAAAATACATAATATTCCTTCAGCTTTGAGGTATCAAAGTAAATATTTCCGCCCGCTTCATAGGCAAAGTCTTTCTCCAGCAGTACCTCAATCATATGGATAAATTCAGGAATACAGTTGGTTGCAGGCTCAACCACATCCGGTCTCTTGATATTTAATTTCCTGCAATCATCGAAAAAGGCGTCGGTATAAAACTTCGCTATCTCCATGACGGTCTTATGCTCTCTCTTTGCCCCCTTGAGCATCTTGTCCTCACCGGTATCCGCATCGCTGGACAAATGACCCACGTCGGTAATATTCATGACACGCTTCACATCATAGCCGATATACCGCAGTGTTTTTTCCAGCAGATCCTCCATGATATAGCTTCTCAGATTGCCGATATGGGCAAAATGATATACTGTGGGTCCGCAGGTATACATGGCTACCTTTCCGTCCTCGTTTGGTACGAACTGCTCTACCTTTTTGGTCAGCGTATTGTAAAAATGCAGCTTGTTTTCCATTTCTTTTCCTCCGTTTCTGCTTCTTTCTGTGTCTCACCCGAATCCCGGTGCTTACTCATCTGTTTGTACCGGCTTATTGTTTACGCAGTGCCCGCAGCTCCTCTTCCAATGCCAGCAGCCTGTTGGTCAGTTCCGAATTAGCCCTCTGCAGGTTGGCAATATCCTCCCTCACGGGATCCGGTAAATCTGTCTGATTCATGGTTTCCTGGGGCAGAGCCGTATTGCCCCGCTTCACCACACGTCCCGGCACACCCACCACTGTAGAATTGGGAGGTACTTCACTCAAGACCACACTGCCTGCGCCTATTTTGGAATTATCCCCGATGGTAAAGGAGCCGAGTACCTTCGCTCCGGCACTGATCATTACATTATTGCCGATGGTAGGATGACGCTTTCCGTGTTCCTTGCCGGTTCCTCCCAGAGTCACCCCCTGATACAGGGTAACATTGTCCCCGATAATCGTAGTCTCACCGATGATAACGCCATTCCCGTGGTCGATGAACAAACCCTTTCCAATGGTTGCACCGGGGTGAATCTCTATGCCGGTCTTTCTCACTGCCCTCTGGGATATCCATCTGGCCCAGAAAAAGTGACCGCTCTTATATAGCTTGTGTGCCAGCCTGTAATGTAGCATCACCTTAAAGCTGGGATACAGGAACACCTCCATGGAGGAATGTATGGCCGGGTCACGCTCCCGGATGATTTTGATTTCTTCTTTGATATTCTTAACGAAGCCCATGATAACACTCTTTCTTTAACGACTTCTGCATTTGTTTCGTGTACGCTCGGGTGAAACCAAATGCCGGCTTCGCCGTCGCTTGGTTTCCTTCCTCGCTAACAAAAAATCGCGGAATATTCCTCCATAGAGACGAAATATTCCGCGGTTCCACTCTGTTTAAGGGCTCAAGCCCTTCCCTCAATGCGTTTAACGCACGCCTACGGGTCTGCCTACCTGTCTTTCGACTTTCACCGGACCTGCTCCCGGATGCACTTCCTTTTCCCGTGAATGAAATGCGTTTGCAGCCGATGACGCATTCTCTCTGACATTCCTTAAGGAAAACTACTCTTTCCGTTCTCTGCATTTATCATGATTGCTAATAACAGCATATGCAACTTCTTCTCTTTTGTCAATATCCATTCTCACATCTGACTTCATCCCTACATCTGTCTGCAGTCTCTTCCTATAAACATCTGCTTATACTCTGCTTCTCCTGCAGTTTATCGAATGGCCTCAGCAGACGCATTATCGTTGACAACCGCCACAGCCCTCACAGCCTCCGGACACCTGTCTTGCAGTGAGATCATAGGGACTGGTCAGCAGACATACCGCCTGCGCGGCAATCCCTTCACCGGAACCGGTAAAGCCAAGCCCTTCCTCTGTCGTAGCCTTGACATTGACACAGCTAAGGTCCATCTCCAGAGCTTCTGCAATATTCTTACGCATATCTTCGATGTATGGTCTCATCTTCGGTGCCTGGGCAATGATGGTGGCATCAATATTCTCTACCAGAAAACCCTTTTCCCCAAGTAATTCTCCTACCTTTTTCAAGAGCAATACAGAAGAAATCCCTTTGTACGCCGGATCACTGTCCGGAAAATGTTTTCCGATATCTCCCAATGCTGCCGCACCGAGCATGGCATCCATGATCGCATGTAAAAGCACATCTGCATCGGAATGCCCCAGAAGCCCCTTTTCATAAGGTATCTTTACACCACCGATTATCAGGTCTCTTCCCTCAATCAGTCTATGCACATCATATCCGGTTCCGACTCTCATATCCTATCTCCCTGTCCGATATTGCGGACTTTAAATCAATCCTGGTTTTCTTTTCTCTTCTTCGGTTTTGCAAAGGCCAGACTGCCATATCTCTTCCTGTCGCCAGACTTTTCCCTGTCCCGATTATTTCTACGGCTTCTGTCGAACTCTTCACTGCGATTACGTTCGCGTCCGGTCTCCTCATTTTTTCCGCGATATTTTCCGCGGCTTCTGTCAGACTCCTCACCCCGGCGACGGCCTCTGCCGTCCTCTTCCTCTCTTCCGCGACGGCCTCTGCCATTCTCTTCCTCTCTTCCGCGACGGCCTCTGCCATTCTCTTCCTCTCTTCCGCGACGACCTCTTCCGAATGCCTCATCTCTGCCATGACCTTTGCCACGACTTCTTCCGCCTTCTTCCTCTCTGCCTCGTCCTCTTCCGAAGCCTCCGAAACGACGTTCTCTTACTATAGGCTTATCTTCTTCAATCTCCTCGCCCTTATCACCTACCTGAAGCTTCAACATAGTTGCGGCAAGCTCCAGGGCATCGCAGCCTTCCTCTTCCATCTTTTTGGAAAGCAACTTTTTCATCAGCTCAATGTCTTCATGCTCATGCAGTTCCCAGGCCTGGCACAGGTATTTGTGCGCCTTGGACCTCAATACCTTGGAAGCACCGGGCAAAGACTTCTCTTCAATGGTGGTATTACAAAGCTTTTCAATCTGACGGATTCTGTACACTTCTCTTGCGGGTACAAAGGTAAAGGAACGTCCTGTTTTTCCCGCACGTCCTGTTCTTCCGATGCGATGAACGTAATATTCAATGTCCTGGGGCAGGTCATAGTTGATGACTGCAGCTACATTTTCAACATCGATTCCTCTTGCTGCCACGTCCGTTGCAATCAGAATATTGGAGCTTCCGTTGCGGAATCGTCTCATTGCCACATCTCTCTGATGCTGGGACATATCTCCGTGGAGTCCCTCTGCTCGGAAGCCTGATTTCTTCAGCACCTCCGCCAGCTCGTCCACCTTCATTTTGGTATTACAGAAAATCAGCGCCAGCGCCGGCTGATAATATTCCAATAATCTGATGCAGGCGGCATCCTTATCCTGATTCTTCACACGATAATAGTATTGTGTTACCAGGGGAATGGTCAATTCCTCCGCTGCCACTTTCACGAACCTGGCGTCTTCCTTCTGGAACCGGTCTGTGATTTCAAGAATGGGCTTGGGCATGGTAGCGGAGAAAAGTGCAGTCTGGTGTTCCCTCTCGATCTGACCCAGAATCAGCTCCATATCCTCCCGAAATCCCATGTTCAGCATCTCATCCGCCTCATCCAGCACTACCATATTGATGTTGTCCAGCTTAATGGTATGACGGCGCATATGATCCATGACGCGTCCCGGGGTACCAACAATGATCTGGGTTCCCTTCAGACCCATAATCTGCTTCCCGATTTCCTGACCGCCATATACCGGAAGCACCTTGATCCCATGCATGTACTTTGCAATCTTACGCAGCTCCTCCGCCGCCTGAATCGCCAGTTCTCTGGTAGGGCACAGAATAATCGCCTGTAACTTCCTTAATTCCGGATCAACCTTCTGAAGAACGGGAATCCCGAAAGCGGCGGTCTTGCCCGTTCCGGTCTGTGCCTGCCCGATCATATCCTCGCCATTCAGGAGGCAGGGGATTGCCTGCTCCTGAATCGGTGAGAATTTCTCAAATCCCATCTCCTTAACGGCACGCAGGATTCTCTCATCGATCATGTCCTCTATCATCTTCTCCGTTGTATTCTCAGGAAGCTCCTCTGTTGTGTCCTCATGAGCTTTCTCTGTTGTATCCATAAACATTTCTTCTGTCATGTCTTCCTTCATCACATCCGCCATGCCTTCCGTCTCACTCTCTATGATATCCCTTGCTTTCAATATTTTATCCACATTAAAATCCTTCAATCATCTATATTTCAATATCTCTATTTACTAAATATCAACATTGAGCGATTCAGTATAGCATAAAAACACTTCAATTACAAGTTTTTCTTACCTACATTCAAATTCACATTGCTACTTACCATTGAATAATTTTATCCCGAATTGTACCGTCGTATCCACAATAAAGACGGCAGGATACCGTACCGGTACCCTGCCCATAATACATCATCCTGTAAGAGCGCATTTTCAATCCTGTATACGGAATCAGTCTTCCTCAGTCTCTGACTCCTCATCCTCGATTTCATCCATCAGTTCTTCCAGTTCATCCAGCAGCTCTTCTCTGTTATCCAAAAACTCTTCTATGCCGTCCAGTTGAGCCTCTATACCGTCCAGCAGGCCCTCCGCTGCCTCAATAGGTACATGCTTTCCGGAAATCATATCCCATGCGCAGGAGAGTTGGGCATCCAATGCCAAAAATGCAGAAAAGCCGGAATCCCATTCCTTGGTTTGGTCAAACTCTGCGTCTAAACGGAATTGTTCCTGCTCCCCGATAGGATATCGGTCTCTCAGTTCCCCGTAACGTGTCTGCAAATCATAACGTCTTTCCGACAGCTCCTCCTGACGATTGTTCAGCTCAGCCTGTCCCTCTTTGCATTCCTCGAACTGTTCGGACAATTCCGCCCATTCATCCGTCTGATTTTTCTGCCGCTCCGCATTTTCCTTGTAAAACTCAGCCATCTGCCGGGTACTCTGTGCTTTTTTCCTGCGAAGTGCTTCAGTGGAATACTTGTCTCCACCGTACATATGAATGGCAGGCCAGCCATCCTCAAATACCAGATTGTGCCTCTGTGGGCGGCTGTCTGCAAATTCGTCCGGCTCATCCTTCCATTCCTGATAGAAGGAAAGCTCCCTGGCAGGCTTTACCGCCATGGGTGCATTACCTGAGACAAAAGAAAACCTGGTATCTACCGACGCCTGAACCGAAGCCGGTGTTCTGAAAGGGATGGAATACAATTCCCAGCCCCGCCTGTGCAGAAGCGGCTTAATGTAATTGCGGTTCAACTTATAGGTATAACAGTCTGCCGAATTGCCGAAGAATGTAATCTGCAATTGGCAGATCTCACTGTTCTTGTCATTCTCGCCGTTCAACCAGAACACAAAACAATTCTCTGAATCCGGAAGAAGGGGCAGGGCTCCCGATGTCACCCTGACATAAGCTTCATTCCAGCCCCCAAGCATCAGACTTTCCACCAGACTGCCGTCGAAGTCATTGATAAAGCTGCAGTCCGCGCTGACCTGTCTGTTGGGATTCTGCTGGAAATACCCAAATCCGTTGCCGTTTTGATACTGTGTGTCAAACTGTGTCTGTTCCAAAGACCATTCCCGTGGATTGAAATATATGTAATTCATTTGTTTTACCTCCGATTGAATTAACGTATCATCGGACGGTTCCGTTTTCCCGGACAAACGAATGGTACAGTCGTCCACGAAAAGCGCCCGTCCATTCTTGACCAGCCCCTTAGCCCGTTTCGGGTAAGTGGTGCCTACATATGTTCCATTTTCATCTGTTACCGTTACGTTTTTTGTCATGGGTGTCTCCCCCTCTTACAGAAGTACGCAGTATGCCGTCTTTTTGTTATGGGTGCCATCCCCGATACCGCATAGCGGTCCCTATTCCAAACATGGAATCTCAGACCCGATATACCAAAATCTTCCAATCACATCGGCATTTCAATATATCATCTTACTAATAGCATATTGAACTCAGCATTGTCAATGGTTTTTCTCATTACCGTAATCCTTCCCTTCCTCCCTGTTTGAGCTTTCTTCCGGTCCATAGTTATCCAACCACCAGGTCCACACACCGACAGCCAGTGCAGCCACACATAACACTCCGACAAAAATATCCTGACCCATACAATCCTCCATTCCAAAGCAAACACAAATAAGCCCACGTTTTCCCGGGCATGTTAAATAGGGATTTTATGAGATTCGTTTTTTTCCGTCAGAATTGTGAATGTAATTAGTGATAAGTTCCTGCTGGTTCTCAGAAAGGGACTGTATCTCCTCAAAAACCGAACAAAAGCTGTCCTCCTCCGGGCATACGGTGTTCTGAGACAGAAAATCCGGTCTTTTTCCGGTGTCCCTACGCAGAAGTGACAAACGAAATGTAATCTGTTCCCGGCTCCTGTCTCCACGGGAACTCAACATTCCCGCAGTACATACATGTGTATCGGCAAAACCGGAAGCTACTGACGCGATACAGGAACTGTCCATGTCGCCGACAGCATACAAAAAGGCGGAATGTACCTTGAAAGTATCAAGGTACATTCCCAAAACGAACAGAAACAATATGATAAAGACACTGATTTGTTTATTTCTCTTATTGCCCATACTGTTCACTCCCGTTTTCTATTTTACCATAAAATATCTTATCCGGACTCCTCTTTTCATTTCTATTTTTTTGCAAAAATCTCCAATTTCGCTATCAAATCCTCCAGAATATACCTGGAATCCACGTCCCTGTATACTCTGATAAGCGGTCTGCCTTCGCCGCCTTCTTTTGATGAGGTATCCTCCATAACCACCGGTGCCGGAACGTAGGAAAAGTGTCCGCATCCGGGATTGATTGCAACAGCGATAGCCGGAGAATCCCCAAGAGACCAACTCTCACCCTGTGTCCAGGAAGCCTGCTCGGACATATTGTAATTTATCATGTTTTCAAAGAGATGTCTGCCGATCTCACCACAGGGTGCGATTCGTCTCTCAATCTCCGCCAGTCCAATGGTAATCGTTGTGTATACATAGGAAGGAATCAGCCAGATGTCCGCACCGCCAGACAGTACAAGGTTTGCCGCCTCAATGTCATTTCCGGAATTAAACTCCCTAAACGGTGCCTCTCCATAGTGTACTCCATGGGTACCTATCCAGACAATGGTCATACGATTCTTAATCTCAGGCTTTACCAGTAGTGCCTTTGCAACATTGGTGATTGCCCCCTGGCAGAGGACAAACAAAGGCTTGTCAGAATCTGCCATCGCTTCCTCAATAATAAAACGGACTCCCTCCGATACTTGTTCATCCTCACTTAATCTTCCTGCCTGCCCCATATACAACGGCGTATCCATTTTCATAAGTGAAACAATGGTTTCCATCTCTTTGTAGCTTGCCTCTACTGAGCCCGGACAGGCAAAGTGCTCTGCCACGATTCCCCTCACGATCAGCTTCGGACTGAGTAATCCCTGAACTATGGCAAAGGGATCATCTGCCTCACAGGCCGCATCCGTATCAATGATTACTCTGATTTTCTTACTCTCCACAACATCAAATCCTAAACGCATATGCTATCCTCCCCAAAGCTGTAATCATATAAAAACAATATCATCCGGCCGCTCTTTTGACAAGCAGCTTTTCACGACATGAGCTGCTATGAGATAATTGTTCTTGTTGCCATTGCTGAAACTCAAGAATATATGCGTAAAGTTGAACTAAAATTTGCTGAAATCAATCGTCTGCAAGAAGCTATTGACAATTGTTCTGACAAGGAAGAAAGACAGATTCTTCTCAACAGACTTTACGCTCTTCTTGATTCTAAATGACCTCGTCCTTCTTCCATCCGTTCTGCTGAGCCTTTAGCTCCATCATGTCAAATATAAATCTTGGAGCACACATCAGTGTCTCCCAGATAGAGAATCCCACCGGAACCGCCATGCTAAGAATGGCAGCCCTGGTGGGTTTACTTTTTTGTATCATATTTTTGTTGTTCCTCGTTGCTTTTCATTTCATGAAATCATAACTTCGTCAATTGGGAGTCCCGACTTCATATGACCCTTGGAAATTGGGTTTTGGGAGAACAATCTCCGATATAGACCTAACATTTTTAATGCAAACTGCAGAAATAGAATCTTTTCAGCAAACTCTCCCAAATAGACCCAACATTTTCATTTGACTTCTGGATATTGGAATCTTTTCGGCACAATTGCTGAAATAAACCTAAATCTTTCGTTGGGTTTCCGGAAATTCTTAGTTGTAGCTTTCTCCAGTCCGTACAATTAGCCTATGGTCAATTGACACCCCTCGCTGCGAAATCCTAAACTGATGTCAAACGATGCAATCAGAATTTATAAAGCCATGCAACACGAAATGCAACACAAAAAATACACCAAGACAAACA
>SAMEA3663280__coassemble_598_pt1 | contig 12508 bp, 14 predicted proteins | sample SAMEA3663280__metabat2_low_PE_020 | metagenome-assembled genome bin SAMEA3663280 (sample SAMEA3663280) | pig gut metagenome | biome: pig gut; feature: pig-associated habitat; material: faeces | place: China | collected 2013
AAGAAAGAGCAGACCGGGGAAATATTCGTAAAGGTATACCGCAAGAAGGGTTATGATGCACTTTCGGTCCGCAACAGAATCACGGAATCGGTGCTGGAAGGTAATCCCGAGCTTGTGACCACAAAGCAGGAAAAGGCTATTCACGGGCTTGGCGTTTCACAGGTAAAAGAAATTGTGGACAAAAACGGTGGAATGTACGACTTTTACGAAGAAGACGGCTACTTTTGCGTTAATATTTTTATCCCACAATAGATATTGTTTGTCCCACCCCCCTTGTGCCAAATAGGTGCAGGGGGGTATTATTTTGGCAAAAGAGGAATGGAGAATGGTTATTTTTCAAAACGTGAGCAAGTTTATTTTGTCCAATGTGAATGTACATATTCCAAAAGGAAGCATAGTAGGAATCATTGGTGCTTCCGGCGCAGGAAAAACCACCCTTTTGAAGCTCGCGTGCGGACTGCTGGAGCCCCGGGAGGGAATGGTATACACCATGAGAAAGCCTGCGGTAAAAGCAAAAAGGGAGATAGCGGCGGAGATAGGCGTCTTATTTGCGGATATTCCTGTTTTTCAGGCAGAGCAAACCCTTGCCCACAGTTTTGCAGAGAGTACCCTTGAGAATAGTTTTAGCGAGCGAAAATGGGCGTATGGAATGAAGGAAGAGGAGTTTCAGGCTGCATATGAGTCGCTTGGAAGACGTCTGGGATATCTGGATTATCAGGATGTCTCTCCCAAGGCGCTTTCCCTGGGGCAGAGGAGAAGGGCGGAGCTGGGGGCGGTATTGCTGCATAGTCCGAAGCTGATTATCCTGGACGAACCCGATATCGGATTGGACCGGAAGGCCAGGACTGCTTTGCGCGAGCTACTGGAGGAGAGGAAGAGGGAGGGAGCTACGATTCTGATCAGTTCACATGACATGGAAGAGATTTCTGCTCTGTGTGACAGAATCCTCCTGCTTGACGGGGGACACAGTATTTTCTACGGGGCGAGAGAGCTTTTGCTCAAAAAATATGCACCTATGGATGTCTGTGAACTTGTTTTCGAGGGTAAGTGTCCGGATTTTGGAGATTTGCCAATAGAGAACTATTGCATCGACCATGAACATCTGACATTTTCTTATGATTCAAATCATATATCTGCCGCTGAGATACTGGCTCACATTGTGCCGCAGACGAAGATACTGTCTGTGCAGGTGAAAAAGGCTGGTCTTGCAGATACGATAAAAAATATTGTTCGGGAGGGGAAGACATGAGTTTTATCGAAGTAAGCAATATTACCAAGTCATTTCGAGTCAGCAGGAGAAGCGCGGGAATCCCGGGGATGCTGGCAAATATGGTCAGACCGAAGTTTGAAGAGAGGAAGGCTGTGAAGGATGTAAGCTTTTCCATTGAAAAGGGGGAGATGGTAGGGTTTATCGGACCCAACGGTGCGGGAAAATCTACCACAATCAAGATGCTGTCAGGCATCCTTTGTCCGGATAAGGGTAGTATCGTCGTAAACGGGTATGTGCCCTATCGGCAGAGAAAAGCGTATGTGGCTGGAATCGGCGTGGTGTTCGGACAGAAGTCACAGCTCCAGTGGGATCTGCCGGTGATTGACAGCTTCGAATTATTAAAGGCAATTTATCGGATACCGGAGGAGAAGTATCGGAAAAATCTGGACAGGTTTCTGGAGATGCTGGATATGGGCAGCTTTGTAAATCAGCCTGTCCGACAGCTTTCCCTCGGTCAGAGAATGCGTGCCGACATTGTGGCGGCGCTGCTTCATTCTCCTCAAATCGTCTTTTTTGACGAACCCACCATTGGCGTGGATGTGCTGGGAAAGGAAACCATTCGTGAATTCATCCGGGAGCTGAATGCACAGGACGAGGTCACGATGCTCTTTACCACCCATGATATGCAGGATATTGAAAAGACCTGCAAAAGGCTGATCATTATTGACAAAGGAGCAAAGATGTACGATGGCACTCTGCAGGAAATCAGGGAAAAATACGGCACCTCAAGGCAGCTGGTGGTGGAATTCGGAGAAGAGGCTGTCGTCCCATCCATGGAGAATGTAGTCATCACAGACATAGAAGACCGTAAGAAGAGCTTTGTCTTTGACAATGCAAAGGTGAATATCAATGAGCTGATGAGTCACCTGCTCAGCCGGTACAACATCCGTGATCTCACGGTGACAGAGCCGGAAATCGAAAGCATTATTCAAAGAATGTACAACGGGGAGGTGTAAGTATGCGTTTATCTCCGTATCTTGCCTTTGCGAAAAAGAGCTTCCTGCAGAAAAGTGCCTATCGTTTTAACCATCTGATGAGCATTTTAAATACGATTATCAGAATCTTTATCTTCTGGGAGATTTACAGAACATTATACGGCGGAAGAACTGAAGTCGACGGTATCACCATGTCAATGGTAACTACAAATTTTATCCTTTCCCTTGGGCTTGAGGCGGTATTCGGTGTGGATGATTATTATTTGCCCAACAGAATCCGGGATGGCAGTATTGCCACGGAGCTCTTGCTTCCCGTAAGCTTTCACGGAAGGATGTTAGCCGGCAATCTGGGCAATGCCTTGTTTCAATTGATTTTTCACTTTATTCCGGCATTTGCGGTGACTGTTCTTGCAATCGGTATGGAAGCACCCGCAAGTCCGCTTGTTTTTCTGGCATTTTTATTCAGCGCGCTTCTTGGGTATGGTGTGCTGTTTGGAATCAGTTTTCTGATGCAGATGCTTTCCTTCTGGCTGTTGAATGTATGGGCAATCATGACAATCAAAAACGTGTTTGTCAATGTCCTCTCCGGTGCCATGATTCCGCTTTGGTTCATGCCGGACTGGATGAGAGGTATCATCCGTTTTTCCCCGTTTTCTTCCATTTACTTTACCCCGGTTCAGATTTATCTGGGACAGTTGTCAGGCAGGGAGATATTGTTCCGTTTTGCAACACAGGGGTTCTGGATTGCCGTTCTGCTGGCCGGCGGTGCCGTATTATGGAAGAAGGGTCAGAGAAAGCTGGTTGTACAGGGAGGGTGAGGATACAAAATGAGAGTAAAGAATGATACGATGCACCTTGCCGGTGTATATACAAAAATGATTTTCAGATCCTGGTTTCAGTATAAGGTGGATGCGATCCTGCGTTCCCTGGCTGTGTTTTGCAGAGAGGCAACGGGCATACTGGTGATTTATTTTACTTTGACGAAATTTGACAACCTGAATGGGTGGAATATTTATGAATTACTGTTTCTGTTTAGTCTCTTGTTTGTGACCTATGGGATTTTGATCATTTTTTTCACGGGACTGCGGGACTTTGGTGGAACGGTCAGAAACGGTGGCTTCGACCGCTATATACTGCGTCCCAGAGGGCTTTTGTTCCAGCTAATCTTCTCCAACGCGGACTGGTTTGCTGCCGTTGGGCATGGAGGACTGGGAATTCTGCTGTTTATTCTTTCAGCTGGCAAGGTCGGCGTGGTTTGGAACGGAATCACCATAGGATATTATATTGTGACGATTATCGGTGGTGTCCTGATTCAGGGAGCGGTGTTTCTGTTTCTGGCAACCCTGAATATTTACCTTTTGGAGACGAACAGCATCAAGGAATTGTTTTACTGGAATGCCAGGAAATTTGCAGGCTACCCTATCAGCATTTTTCATAAGGCAATTCAGTTTGTGATGATTTATGTGGTACCCTTTGCCTTTATCAACTATTTTCCGGCACAGTTTCTGCTCAGAAAGGAAGATATGGCACAGTATCCGGAGGTTTACATGTATCTGACTCCGTTTGTGGGGGTGGGGATGTATCTTCTGGCATATCTGTTCTGGAGGAAAAGTATAAAGCATTACAAGAGCTCCGGAAATTAGTTGGTTTATAAATATTTTAGAATTTTTATTAGCACTCGTACTTGACGAGTGCTAATTTGCGTGTTATAACACAGATAGAACAAAAAAGAAAGGAAGGATGACATATGTTGATGCCTAGTTTATTTAATGAAAGTTTTAAATTATTTGATCGTTTCTATCAGGATCCGTGGTTTGGAATGAACGACCATGAGAGGAAGGACTTGGAGAAGAAGCTGTATGGTCACAGAGCTCAGAATGTCATGAGTACAGACATTAAGGAATCTGAGACTGGTTACGAAATGGTAATTGACCTTCCGGGCTTTTGTAAGGATGAAGTTACGGTTGAACTGGATAATGGTTATCTGACCGTAAGCGCTGCCAAGGGACTTGATCAGAACGAAGCAGAATCTGGGGAGGAGGCAAAGCAGGGAAATTACATTCGCCGCGAGAGATACAGTGGTGCATGTCAGAGAAGCTTTTATGTCGGTGAAGAGCTTACCCGGGAAGATATCAAGGCAAGCTTTCAGCATGGAATCTTAAAGCTGAGCATTCCGAAGAAGGCTGCGAAGCAGGTAGAGGAAAAGAAATACATTGAAATTGAAGGGTAGTGCAGATTCTCTGCCGGGGACGTCTCCCCGGCAGAGACAGAAAAGGTCAAAAGAGTATGTAACAAGTAGCTTATTACTTCATAAGAGGTAGTAGGCTGTTTTTCATAAATGGGAGATGAGAACTTATGGCAAAGAGAGACTACTATGATATTCTTGGAGTTTCTAAAAAAGCGACCGGTCAGGAACTGAAAAGTGCATACAGGAAGCTGGCAAAGAAGTACCATCCCGACACGAATTCCGGAGATGCAAAGGCAGAACAGCTGTTTAAGGAAGTCACGGAAGCGTATAATGTCCTATCCGACGAAGAAAAGAGAAAACTCTATGATCAATTCGGGCATGCAGCATTTGACGGAAGTATGGGAAGTAATCCCGAGGAGTATACGGCAAATGGCGCCAAAGGATATGATTGGAGAGGCAACGGACCACAGGGAGCCCGTACAGAATACTATTCCCGGGATATGGATGATTTTTTCGGAGATATGTTTGGGGATTTTTTTCACAGGAGCAAGCAACATACGCACTTCGGAGAGAATTTCGGATTCGAAGAGGAAGGTGGAAATGACCTTACCGGTGAGATTACGATTTCTTTTCGGGATGCAGCACTGGGGTGTGAAAAGATAATCCGGGTTGACGGAAGCCGATTGGATACATTAGCGATTAAAATACCTGCCGGAATAAATGAAGGACAGTCTGTACGGTTAAGGGGGAAAGGCAGAAAGGACTCTTCCGGTAAGGCAGGTGATTTGCTGATAAAGGTTCACATCCTTGGGGACAATAAGTTTACCAGGAATGGTCAGGATGTTTATACTACGGAGGCTATTCCTTACACAACGGCTATCCTTGGGGGAGAGGCAGATTTTGATACCCTGTATGGACCTGTAAAATGCAAAATACCGGCGGGCAGTCAGGCTGGAAGTAAGCTTCGATTGAAAAATAAGGGTATTGTTTCCATGAAGAATAAAAATACCTATGGGGATGAATATGTCATATTGCAGATTCGGATTCCCGGGAAAGTATCAGAAAAGGAAAGGGAGCTTTTAAAGCAACTAAAAGAAATAGAATCAAAAAAGATTTTTTGAAATGAAATAATCCTGCAAGCATCATCCTTAAAAAGAGAGCCGGCAAAACGCCGGCTCTTTATGTAAACAGGAGAGGAATCCTGGTGTGTTTTGGCGAAGCCGGTCAGCATCGGATAAGCTATCGGCACCGGCGGCTTCATTTGATAGTTATAACTATACCCGGAAAATGTGTCTAAAGTGTTTCTGAAAAAGAAAGAAAAGATAAAGAAAAGATAAAAATAGTAAGTAACATATTTAAGGACGAATATGCGGCTGATTTATTAGGGGAAAATGAATATGCTGCGATCTCTTCTAACATGGCGGAGGGAATTAAGTTTTTTGCACCGGGGTTTGAAGGGGATAAAGAGCAGACGTTGGAGTGGATCGTGAACAATCAACTGGCACCGTCTGTGTTGGCAAGAAGTGCGTTTAATGAAACGCATTTATGGAGTGAGTATGGGACAGGAATGAAGCAATATGTGCTTTTTGCAGCCGGTTATGATACTTTTTCCCACAGAAATACCTTTGGGGATATCAGCATCTTTGAACTGGATCTTCCCGGTATGATAGAAGACAGGCTGATCCGTGAAGCCGAAAGTGGTCTTCACAGTCCCGCAAATTGCCATATGATTCCATGTGATTTGGCGGAGGAAGGCTGGAAGGGGCTATTAGCGGAGAATGGTTTTCTGCCGGAACAGAAGTCGTATGGAAGCCTGTTGGGAATCAGTTATTATCTCAGTAAGGAAGCGTTTGAAAAGATGCTTGGAAACATATCGGAAGTATTTACGGCAGGTTCGGCAATATGTTTTGATTATCCGGCATCAGAAGGTTCACAGGAAACAGTAAGAAATGAGAAGCTTGCAAAGGCTGCAAAGGAGGAAATGAAAGCAAAGTACAGTTATCCTGAACAGGCATTGCTGGTCTATCATAACTATCTGAAACGTGGAATGTCTGAGGAAGAGGCCGTTGAAATCTCAGGCTTGAAGCTTCAGTAACCTGTCAGCGCGAGAAAAGAGACTTAATTTTTTTACCGGGGCATTATCTGTCCCGGTGTATTTTTTACCATAAAAGGGGAATACTGGATATAAATTCTCGTTCGGAGGTAAGCTTTATGAATCAGAAGTTAGGAAAATCCAGTATGAGACCGGAGCAGCCGGTCTATATCTTAAGCAGCGGAAGTGTAGTAGGAACCAAGGAGGGAGAAGGACCTCTGGGGTTGCTGTTTGACATGGCCGGAGAGGATGACATGTTTGGCTGTGAGACCTGGGAGGATGCGGAGAGCAGCCTACAGAAGGATGCAGTTTATCTGGCCATGACTAAGGCTGAGTTAAAACCGGAGGATATTACCTATATTTTTGCCGGTGACCTGCTTGGTCAATCGATTGCTACGTCCTTTGGTATCTCTACTTATCAGATTCCTTTGCTGGGGGTATACGGAGCCTGTTCCACCTGCGGGGAATCCCTGACGCTGGGAACCATGAGCATCGCCGGTGGTTTTGCGGACAGGGTAATCTGTGTGACCTCCAGCCATTTTGCCAGTGCGGAGAAGGAATTCCGTTTTCCCCTGGACTATGGCAACCAGCGTCCTCTTTCCGCCACCAGGACTGTGACCGGCAGTGGTGCCTTTGTTCTGGCAAATGAAGCTGCCCTGCAGCAGTTTTTAGGCAGGGAGTGGAAAGGCGGAGAAGGATTAAGCATAAGTAATTCCCATGTCGAAGAGAAGATAACAGAACATAAACCCAGAAAAGCAAGGGCTAAGATTACAGGCATGACGGTGGGGAAAATCGTGGATTTCGGACTGAAGGATTCCATGAATATGGGCGCCTGTATGGCGCCTGCAGCCGCATCCACCCTGGAACAGCATTTTATTGACTTTGAAAGTCAACCGGAGGATTATGATAAGATAATTACCGGAGATCTGGGAAAAGTAGGACAAAGGGTTCTTTTAGATTTGTTGCGGGACAAGGGATTTGATATTTCGGACAGGCATTTGGACTGTGGTATTGAAATCTATGACGGGCAATCCCAGGACACTCATGCGGGCGGGAGCGGTTGTGGCTGCAGTGCCGTGACCTTGTCAGCTTATATTCTGAAGCAGCTGGAGGAAAAAAGCTGGAAGAAGGTGCTGTTCATGCCCACCGGTGCCCTTTTATCCAAGACAAGCTTTAATGAAGGGAAAAGTGTTCCGGGGATTGCTCACGCTCTGGTTCTGGAGAGTGTGTAGGAAATAGCCGTACAGAACCATATTCGCAAAAAACTACATCAAGATGAGCAAAAAAATACAAGACAATTTCTTATTCCTCTGGTATACTTTTAATTAGCTTTTTATCAACTGAAGTAGATTGGTTGTTTGAAATCAAATCATCAGGGAATGGAGAAATGCATGGAAAATTTTGAGACAAAGCAGTACAGAAACTTATTTTTGGAAAGCGGAAAAACACAGGAAGAAATTGATGCGAGACTGGAGAAAATCTGGAATACCTTTTTCTACGGCTCTGAGGAGGAGCGCATCTATCATCCCGTGGGAGAGGACATGGGATATCTGGAGGACACCGGTAATCATGACGCGAGAACGGAAGGTATGTCCTACGGTATGATGATGTGTGTCCAGATGGACAGGAAGGAAGAGTTTGACAGAATCTGGAAGTGGGCCTGCACTTATATGTGGATGCAGGAGGGTTGGAGCGAAGGGTATTTTGCCTGGTCCTGCGGAGTGGACGGAAAGCGCTTTGCAGACGGTGCGGCACCTGACGGAGAAGAGTTCTTTGCCATGGCTCTGTTCTTCGCCTCTCACAGATGGGGAGACGGAGAAGGCATCTTCTGTTATTCGGAGCAGGCTAAGAAGATTCTGAGAGCCTGTCTGCATAAGGGAGAGAACGGCAGACAGGGTCACGCCATGTGGAACAAGGAGAACAAACAGATTCTCTTTGTGCCCGGAATTGATTTTACGGATCCTTCTTATCATTTGCCACATTTTTATGAGCTGTTTGCCCTGTGGGCCGACGAGGAGGACAGACCCTTCTGGAAGGAGGCAGCCGAGGTCAGCAGAAAGTATCTGAAGACAGCCTGCCATCCCGTCACCGGTATGAATGCAGAGTATGCAGAGTTTGACGGAAGTCCCATGAGCAGATCCCTGCCCTGGCAGAGCGACAGGCATGACTGGTTTTATTCCGATGCTTATAGAACAGTAGCTAACATCGGACTTGACTACGCATGGTTCGGCGTGGATGAGGGGCAGGTTCAGGCCGCAGAGAAGCTGCAGCATTTTCTCGGTGAAGTGAGGAAGGACGATCCATGGAAGGTATATGAAATCGACGGAACCCCCTTAGACCAGGATGCACTTCATCCTGTAGGTATGCTGGCAACCACTGCCCAGGGTTCCCTGGCTGTCATCGGACATACCGATGACGAGGCTGCAATACGTATGGCATATGACTGGGTCAACAGATTCTGGAATGAGCCGCTCAGAAAGGGCGACAGAAGATATTATGACAACTGTCTGTACTTCTTTGCATTCCTTGCACTGAGCGGTAACTATAGAATCTGGTAAACAAATCCGGAATGTAGCTTCTGGAGCCATGATATCGGCGGATTCGAGAGTACTTCCACTCCGGATGTTTATAAGAGATGGTGTGCCTTCGGTTTGCTGTCTACCCATTCCAGACTTCACGGCTCCAGCAGCTACAGAGTGCCCTGGACTTATGACGAGGAATCAGTGGATGTGGTACGTTTCTTCGCACAGCTGAAGTGTTCCCTGATGCCTTACTTATACAGGAATGCAGTGGAGACCTCCAGAACAGGTATTCCCATGGTAAGAAGCATGGTATTGGAGTTCACTGAGGACAAGAACTGTGCATATCTGGCAAATCAGTATATGCTGGGCGACGGACTGTTGGTAGCACCTATTTTCAATGAAGACAGTATGGCAGAGTATTATCTGCCGGAAGGAACCTGGACCAACTACCTCACCGGTGAGGAGAGAGAAGGCGGTAAGTGGTATCGCGAGAAGCAAGGCTATCTGAGCATTCCCCTGTATGTAAAGGAAGGAAGCATTGTGGCAGAGGGCGCCCACAAAGAGAATGCGGTTTATGATTATGCTGACGGAGTAACCTTCCGCGTATATCGTGTGAAGGACGGTCAGGAACTGTCTACTGTGGTATATGATGGTGAGGCGAGGGAAGCAGCTTCCGTGAAGGTGCAGAGGACAGGAGATACCTGCAAGGTAATCGTGACAAACGACAGACCCTGCACAGTCAGATTGATGAATGTCACAGAACCTGCAAGCGTTGCCGGTGGCACATTTATGAAAGAATATCATATGAACAATAAAGATCTGGTGCTTACCTTTGAGGGAAGCGGTGAAGCAGTGGTGAAGTTCTAGGCAAAAGTGTATATTGAAAGAGAAGCCGGAATGTGGTAGTATCCCAGTGATCAGACCGGGATACTTAAGCCTTAAAAGAAGGTCAGGAGAAGCACAGCCGTTCCGGTCAGAATCAGCAAAAAGACCAGATTATATATTGTAAATGTCTTCAGATAGGCGCCTTTCGAGGCGCCTTTGCTGTTGCCGTAAAGCTTGAAGGAAATGACGCTTGCCAGGGAGGCGATGAGGGTTCCCAGACCACCCAGGTCGATGCCGTAGAGCAGGGCGCGGGCATCGGTAGTAAATCCGGAGAGCAGGATGGCTGCAGGCACATTGCTGATAAGCTGGGAAGAAAGAATTCCCATCAACAGCTCGCGTTTTTCAATCAGAGAACGTAGCAGCTCCGTAACTGCAGGAAGCTGTTTGACATTACCGATGAACACAAAGAAGCATACAAAGGTCAAGAGAAGTAAATAGTCTGCTTTCAGGAAGGATTTTATATCCAGGAACAGGACGGCAACCACAAGAATAGCAAGCATCACAGGCCAGGAAAGTACCCGGATGACACAGGCGATGCAGACAGCAAAAAGGATCAGGTAAGCCGTCAGCTTTACCTTGGGGATGACCTGCGGAATCATTGTTTCGGGAGTTGGGTCGGGCAGGCTTTCGGGCAGGGTACTTAAAGGCTGATTCTTCATCAGGTAAATGGAAAAAATCAGGAGCAGCGCTGCCACTAACGTAAGAGGCAGCATATAGAGCAAAAAGGTGCCTATGGAAAGCTCAAAATAAGAATAGAGATAAAGATTCTGGGGGTTGCCGATGGGAGTCAGCATACTACCCATATTGGCGGCAATGGTCTGCAGTGCCACGGAAGGAATCAGAATCGCTTCCTGTCCGGCCATGGAGAGAATCATGATAGTAAAGGGCACAAAGGTAATCAAGGCCACATCGTTGGTGATAAACATGGCGGAGAGAAAACACAATGCAGTCAGCAGAAGAATCAGCTGGCGCGTGTTTTTGACTTTTTTGAGAAGCCGTTGGGCAAGGGAGTCAAAAACACCGATGCTTTGCAGTCCGGACACTACCAGCATGAGACAGAAGAGCAGCGCCAGAACGCGAAAATCGATATAGTCTATGTATTCCTTAGAAGGAGGAACAAGAAATCCCGAAATCACAGCCAGTACTGCTGCAATGCAGAGAACGGTTTCTTTTTTGAAGAATGTAACGATTGAGGTGAATGCTTTTTTCATATGAATTACCTCCTTCTTATGTAAAATTTATTATACTTTGTTTATACTTTAATTTTACCCGGAAAAGAGCTGTTTGGCAAGTCGGGAAAGGCATTAGGCGGAGTAAATTGGCGGAGGAAAGGACAGCCGGTGGAATAAATGGCAGCGGTGGAACAAATCCCACTGAAAATTGTGAAATTTAACTCAAAATTGTGGAAATACGGATGCCGGGATGCTATAATGAAGTCTGTTCGAAAAACAAAACGGGGGTGAGAACTATGCGAAGCATGGAGTTTAAGATGGAGCGTCCCGGACTTTTACAGGAGGGAGAGAAGATCACGGTGACAGAGGGAGTGCTACCCAGCAACTATTATTACACCATTGACCCTTCCCTTGCCATGTCTGCAAACATTCCCTTCCGCGACCGCCTGAAAAGTAAAGAGGGGATTATTACGGCGGTGGTGGAGAATGCCAGGGGCTTTTATGTCACGGTGGAATTTGACGAGTGAGGATACATATTCAAATTCAAAGTAGGAATACAGGAGGATACTATTATGTTTCAGGTGATTTCAACAAAGGATGCCCCTGCGGCAATCGGACCCTATTCTCAGGGGATTGTGGTAAACGGTATGTTATTTGCGTCAGGGCAGATTCCCATCCACCCGGAGACCGGGGAGCTGGAGACCGGAGATATCAAAGCTCAGGCAGAGCTGGTCTGCAAAAATATCGGCGCATTGCTTGCTGCTGCAGGTACGGATTATGCCAAGGTGGTAAAAACAACCTGCTTTCTGGCAGATATGGATGATTTTGCCGCATTTAACGAGGTTTATGCGGGATATTTTACGGGAAAACCGGCCAGAAGCTGCGTTGCAGTGAAGACTTTGCCAAAGAATGTACTTTGCGAAGTGGAAGTGATAGCAGAGGTATGAAAGACAACATCGTATTGATTGGTATGCCCGGTGCGGGAAAGAGTACAGTGGGCGTTGTACTGGCAAAGAGACTGGGATATCGTTTCGTGGATTCTGACCTCGTGATACAGGAAAGATATGGAAAGCTTCTGCATGAACTCATAGAGGAACATGGCGTGGAGGGCTTCTGGGAGATTGAGAATGCAGTCAATGCCTCCCTTGACTTACACAAAAGTGTCATTGCCACAGGCGGCAGTGCCGTGTACGGAGCCGAAGCCATGGAAGCCCTGAGAGAAAGAGGACTGGTGGTATATCTGAAGCTTCCGTATGAGGAGATCAGGGAACGACTGGGGGATCTGAATGCCAGAGGCGTGACCTTGCGTCCCGGACAGACTCTACAAGATCTGTTCGAGGAAAGAATTCCACTCTATGAAAAATATGCCCATAGGACTGTGGAATGCAGTGGAAAATCACTGCGTGAGATCGTGACGGAGCTGCCAGAGATATTATGAGGAACA
>SAMEA3663280__coassemble_599_pt1 | contig 12507 bp, 10 predicted proteins | sample SAMEA3663280__metabat2_low_PE_020 | metagenome-assembled genome bin SAMEA3663280 (sample SAMEA3663280) | pig gut metagenome | biome: pig gut; feature: pig-associated habitat; material: faeces | place: China | collected 2013
TTTTGATAAATTGACACTGGATGTATATACCAACGGAACATTGGCTCCCGATGAGGCTGTCAGCCTGGCCGCTAAGGTTATGAGTGAGCATCTGAACCTCTTCATCGACCTTTCCGAGAATACCAGAAACGTTGACGTTATGGTTGAGAAGGAAGACGATGAGAAGGAGAAGGTTCTTGAGATGAGCATTGACGAACTGGAGCTTTCCGTTCGTTCTTATAACTGCCTGAAGAGAGCCGGAATCAATACCGTTGAAGAACTTTGCAACAGAACCTCCGAAGATATGATGAAGGTTCGTAACCTGGGTCGCAAGTCCCTGGAAGAAGTTCTTGCAAAACTGAAGGAACTGGGTCTTCAGCTGAATCCTTCAGAGGAATAAAAATGTTGAGTTTTCCACGGATGATAAATCCAAAGTGTCCATCCGCGGTGAATCTCTAAATGGCGTAAAATCGACTTAAGCGTCGAAACATTCGGTAAGTAAGTCCAAGGTGCGTGGCCGGATGTACCATGAAAAGAGAAAGGAAATAGAAAAATGGCAAAGTACAGAAAACTTGGAAGAACTTCTTCCCAGAGAAAAGCATTACTCAGAAACCAGGTAACAGCTCTGCTTTACAAGGGCAAGATCGTTACAACCGAAGCTAAGGCTAAGGAAGTAAAGAAGATTGCTGAAGGACTCATTGCACTGGCAGTGAAGGAAAAAGACAACTTTGAGACCGTTAAGGTTTCTGCTAAGGTTGCTGTTAAGGACAAAGACGGCAAGCGTGTGAAAGAAGTTGTTGACGGCAAGAAGGTTACCAAGTATGAGACCGTTGAGAAGGAGATCAAGAAGGATCTTCCCAGCCGTTCTCATGCAAGACGTCAGATGATGAAGGTTCTTTATCCTGTAGTATCTGTTCCTACAGAAGCAGCAGGAAAGAAGAGAAACACCAAGGAAGTTGACCTGGTTGCTAAGCTCTTTGATGAGTATGCACCCAAGTATGCTAACCGTAAGGGTGGTTACACCAGAATCGTTAAGATCGGTCTTCGTAAGGGCGATGCTGCGATGGAAGTTGTTCTTGAGCTGGTTTAAGAATGACATTTTAAAGGGGAAAGCGAAAGCTTTCCCCTTTTTTGGAATTAATTCATGGTTTTGATTTGTAAAAATGTCCGTATTCTTTGCGACTGTTCCAGTTACCGCCCCAGAGAAAGCCATGAGCGGTAAAGGTTTTATAACATAAATCATTTTCATCTATTTTGTAAGCAAAGCTGCGTGTGCGATCCGCATAGTCTATTGCGTCGGAAGGAATTATTTCAGGAGAGCCATCTTCCCTGTATGCGATATTCGGATTGTAGTAAGGATTGATATTCACAGCCAGTCCGTAACTATGACCGGTCTGCTCAAAGGCTTTTCCGTCTGCTTCGCAGGAATTAAAACAATAGCTGTTGTTAGCTTCCGCTGCTGTAATAGCATCTGCGTCAAATTCGTCCACCAGACGAACACTTCCTAACTGATATTCATTTCGATAAAGCGTGTGAAATATTTCCACCAAATCCTGTGCAATGTATTCGTTGCAGATCAACTCGCCCTCTGAGGGATTCCCATTAAAATCAAAATACCAGATATGAACATAGCGCAGGTTTTCGGTTGTAAGATCCGGAAGAGGCATCTCACTTTCTCCACTGTTTCCGTTGGGAAGCATCTCATCTGACGGAAAAGAGATTCCCCGGATATATCGGCAAAGATGCTCCGATAAGGGTTCATAATAGAATCCATTGGAATAAGTGACTCGTCCTTCCTTTTGGGAATCTCCGTTCAAGGTTGCACCTATCAGGGATGAGATGTATTCGTCAGCATCTGTTGTCGAGGACTCTGGGTTCCCGGGAATGGAACCGCCTGTGTCATCTTCATCTGAATGCCCGGAAGACTTGTCGGCTGTCGGCATACTGTCAGAGGGGACGTTTTGCGACAGACTTTTATTTTGTTCTTCGTATTCCGCCAGACTTAGGGAATTGCGTTGCATGACCCTGATGAGTCCGGATGCGATTACCGTGATAGCAGCCAGTAGGAATACCATTTTTATGATTTTTGCTCGATCCATAACCTTCTCTTTTTACTCCATCGTTCTTAATCTTTTATTGTTTCCTTTGAAATGGAGTTACTTACCATGATATATCTAGCTTACCATGACACTCCGGTTTTGTAAACGTACTTTCCTGTTATGAAGTCAGCAGGTTTGCAGAAAGATTCTTGTAATTCCCACTGTTTTCTAATATAATACACAATGGGTTAAGTTATGCAGAGAAGAATAAGGATATCGATAGTATGGGTATTATAAAGACAAAGGATCTGACATTTGAATATATCAGACGTGATGAGGAAGGTAATGTGGAAGGCATTACAACTGCAGTGGATAACATAAATCTTGATATCAAAGCAGGTGAATTCATTGCGATTCTCGGACACAACGGTTCAGGTAAGTCAACTCTGGCGAAACATATGAATGCTATATTCAGTCCCACAGAGGGAACGGTATGGGTGGACGGAATGGACACCGCAGATGAGGAAAAAATCTGGGAGATACGTCAGACAGCAGGCATGGTTTTTCAGAATCCGGATAATCAGATCATCGGTCAGGTTGTGGAGGAAGATGTAGGCTTCGGACCTGAGAATATCGGTATGCCGACGAAAGAAATCAGGGAGCGGGTGGAAGAGAGCCTGAAAGCGGTGGGGATGTATGAGTTCCGCAAGTATTCACCCAACAAGCTTTCCGGTGGTCAGAAACAAAGAGTCTCCATCGCGGGTGTGCTTGCCATGCATCCCAAATGTATCGTGCTGGACGAGCCCACAGCCATGCTGGATCCCAATGGACGTAAGGAAGTGATTCGTGCCGTGCGTGCATTGAATGAGGTTGAGGGTGTGACGGTTATTTTGATCACACACTATATGGAAGAAATCATCCATGCAGACAGGGTATTTGTCATGGATCAGGGCAAAATTGCCATGCAGGGAACACCGAGAGAGATTTTTTCACAGGTAGAAAAACTGAAAGACCTTCGACTGGATGTGCCGCAGGTAACCCTGGTTTCATATGAACTCCAAAAGAGAGGGCTCCCTTTGCCTGATGGTATTCTGACCTGCGAAGAGTTGGCGGATGCACTGGAGAAGCTTCGAAAAGATTGGAAAGAGTGATACAATGTCGATTATTTTAGATCATGTGAGCTATAGATACGGTTCGGATACAGAACTTTCGGTAAAGGCGCTGGATGACGTATGTCTGCAGATTCCGGACGGGCAGTTTCTTGGAATCATCGGGCACACCGGCTCCGGCAAATCCACGCTTGTTCAGCATTTGAACGGTCTTATGAAAGCAACCTCGGGTCATATTTATTATAATGGCGAGGATATCTACGATAAGGAGTACAGCCTGAAAAAACTGCGGAGTAAGGTGGGACTTGTATTTCAATATCCGGAGCATCAGCTGTTTGAAACAGATGTGTTTACAGATGTATGCTTTGGACCCAAGAATCTGGGTTTGGACAAGAAGGAAGTGGAGCTGCGTTCCTATGATGCGCTGAAAAAGGTTGGTTTTCCGGACGAACTGTTTTATCAGTCCCCCTTTGAGCTCTCGGGCGGACAGAAGAGACGGGCAGCCATTGCCGGAGTACTGGCCATGAAACCGGAGGTATTAGTGTTGGACGAGCCCACCGCGGGACTGGATCCCAAAGGACGTGACGAGATTCTTCAACAGATTAAGAGACTGCAGCGCGAGACCGGTATAACAGTTGTGCTGGTATCTCACAGTATGGAGGACGTGGCGGAATATGTCGACCGTATCATTGTCATGAATCACGGCAAAGTGATGTATGACGATATTCCCAGAGCAGTTTTTCGTCATTATAAGGAACTGGAAGAGATCGGTCTGGCAGCCCCCCAGGTCACATATATCATGCATGAACTAAAGCACAGAGGTTTTGATGTGGATGTGGATGCCACAACGGTGGAAGAGGCGGAAGAGAGCATTGCTGCTGCGCTATTGGGTCGCAGATAGAGAGAAAATCGGCGACGAGATTAACAAAAGATGAAAGTTAAGAAAACTGGATTTCGTATTAGAGGAGTAAAATGCTTAGAGATATTACTTTAGGACAATATTATCAGACTGAGTCTGTGATACACAGGCTTGATCCCAGAGTGAAGCTTGGAGGTACATTACTGTTTATTATCTCTTTGTTTTTCTTTCGCAATTTTGTCGGATATACGGTGGCGGTGATTTTTTTGGCGGTGGTGATTTGCCTGTCCCATGTGCCATTTAAATTCATGGTAAGAGGAATGAAGGCGATTGCATTTCTCTTGGCAATCACGGTGTTATTTAACCTGTTTCTCACACCGGGCGAGGTAGTGCTTACCTTCTGGAAGCTAACGATTACCAGGGAAGGCGTCAGCACGGCGATAACCATGGCAGTGAGACTTTCCATGTTGATCATAGGTTCTTCCATCATGACCCTGACAACTACTCCCAACAATCTGACTGACGGAATGGAAAAGGGACTGCGCCCGCTAAAAGTATTCAGAATTCCCGTACATGAAGTGGCTATGATGATGTCCATCGCTTTGAGATTTATTCCGATTCTGATGGAAGAGACCGATAAAATCATGAAAGCACAGATCGCCAGAGGAGCAGACTTTGAGAGTGGTAACCTGTTGAAACGTGCAAAGGCGCTTGTGCCCCTGCTGGTGCCATTGTTTATATCTGCCTTCAGAAGAGCAAATGACCTGGCTATGGCGATGGAGGCTCGCTGCTATCGCGGTGGGGAAGGTAGAACGAAGATGAAGCCTTTGGAGTACAAAAAGAGAGATGCCATTGCATATCTTTGTATTTTTTGTTATCTGATACTTAGCATCAGCCTTGGAAGAATGAAACTGCCGTTTGATATCATCTAAGCAATCAAACGGACTATTCAATGTGCGTAAACCGCCGTAAAAACAGTTGACAGGAGTGACCGGATGAGACGAATCAGATTAACGGTAGCCTACGATGGAACCAATTACCATGGTTGGCAGCTGCAGAATAACGGGATTACCATAGAAGCCGAGCTGAACAGATGCCTGACGCAGCTGCTCGGAGAGCAGATTCAGGTAATCGGTGCCAGTCGGACGGATTCGGGAGTCCATGCTCTGGGGAATATAGCTGTGTTTGATACAGAGACGAGGATGCCTGCCGATAAGGTGTCCTACGCGTTGAATCAGCGTCTGCCGGAGGATATTCGGATTCAGAAGTCGGAGGAAGTGGCTTTGGACTGGCATCCCAGGCATTGTGAGAGCAGAAAGACATACGAATACCGTATTTATTGCGGAGAGTTTCCCGTGCCCACAAAAAGACTTTACTCCTATTTTACCTATCATCCTTTAAATGTGGAGAATATGCGGAAGGCAGCAGCACTACTTGTAGGAGAGCATGATTTTAAGAGCTTCTGCCAGACCGGCGCACAGGTGGAAAGCACAGTGCGAACCCTGTACACGGTAGAGATAGAAGAACAGGGAGCAGAAGTAGTGATACGCGTCTGTGGCAACGGTTTCCTCTACAATATGGTCAGAATCATCGCGGGCACCCTGATGGAGGCAGGTTGGGGAAAGCGTCAGCCGGAGGAGATGAAAGCAATTCTGGAGGCAAAATCACGCAGCGCCGCCGGACCTACGGCTCCGGCCTGTGGGCTGACCCTTATGAAATATGAATTTCTGTGAACTAAGGACCTTCTACTTCCTTAACACAAATTCCAGCTGACTGATGAACTCTTCGTATTTTTCCAGGAAGAGCGGGAGATGTACCCTGATAAAATCGTATTCTCTATTCCGGGATGCATGCTCCAGTTTTTCGGCAAAGCTGCCCAGACGGGTATGACCGATATTGTTCAGCTGCCCTTTGATACCGTGTATCAGGACAGTAAATTCCTCGTGTTTATCTTCCTCAAAGAGAACCTGCAGCCGTGCGGTCTGTTCTTTGCCCAGCTCTGTCTGTAACTGCAGGATTTCCAGAAAATTGTTCTCATCTCCGCCACATCTTTCCATACCCAGATCATAATCCAGTTCCCGGGCATACACGGAGAGCGTTCCGCGGATGTCTGTCATTAAAGTATTCATTCGTTCCCCTGAGACAACATTTTTCCCGGCTTCCTTTTGACTCACATCTGTTTTTTCGTAAACATATCTATCCTGAGGAACAAAGGTGGTAAGTATATTTTCCAGTATAGGGAAGCTTATGGGTTTGCTGAGATATTCATCAAAGCCTTCCTCCATCAGTTTTTCCCTGGTGCCGGAGATGGCATTTGCTGTGAGAACGATTATTTTGGCAATTCCGCCCGGAGCGTAATGAGAGGATAGCCTGCGAATCTGATTCATTGCTTCAATGCCATTCATTCCGGGCATCATCTGATCCATGAATATCAGTTCATAATCCTTTTGCCTGCACAGCTCCACAGCCTGCTGACCACTGGAGGCCGTGGCAACATGCAGACCATAATATTCAAAGATTCCGGTAATAACCTTGAGGTTGATCAGATTGTCATCTACAACCAGCACATCGGTGTCCCTGATCTTTAATTTATTGGTATTGAGAGCACTGGCCTGTGCGGAAGAATTCGCAGTGAACTCTTCCATGGGAGAGGCATCCACAATTCTTTGAGGAAGTTTTATGGTAAATGTGGTGCCTTTTCCATAGGTACTCTTCACATCAACGGTTCCGCCCATCAGTTCCAGATATCCGTGTACGATGGCAAGACCAAGACCGGTACCTTCGATGTCTTTATTTTTCTTTTGGTCAAACTGAGAGAAGCTGTCAAAGAGGTGCTCCATGGCACTCTCTTTAATGCCGATACCGGTATCGGAAACAACAAACTGCAAAGTAATACTGTCCTGATTCCGGCTCGGAATTTTTACAAGACAGGTCACTCCGCCTTCTCTTGTGTACTTGACCGCATTGTTCATTACATTGATTAAAATGCTGCGAATTCGGGTCTTATCTCCGTACAGTACACTGGGAAGAGAAGGATCCACCTCCATGATGAAGCGCAGTCCTTTCTTTTTAGCCTGGATACTGATGATGTGGTAGACATCCTGATAAAGCGAATTCGTATAATAATCTTCTTCCACCAATTCCATTTTGCCGGATTCCAGCTTGGAAATATCCAGAATGTCGTTGATGACGGCTAAGAGGTTCTGGCAGGACAGCTTGATATCGGAGACATAGTCTCGCACGATGGTGGAAATATCCTGCTTCAGTACCAGCTCCGAGAAGCCCATGATGGCGTTCATGGGGGTGCGAATCTCATGGGACATGCTGGCCAGGAAGGTACTTTTGGCCATATTGGCTGCTTCTGCCTCCTTCTTGGCTTCTTCCAGACGCTGAATATACTTCATGCGCTCGGACAAATCATTCACAATGATGATATAGCCCATGATGTCACGATAACGGTCATGAATCTTACTGATGGAAATATTACAGATGATACCGTTGCGTGTACAGAGGACATCCATATCCTGATGATTCTGTTCAAAGTTGTAGGCGTCCCGCTCCTTCAGATCAAAGAGCTGGTTCAGACTGCAGGGAGTCTCAGAAAGTGTCTCCTGCTCCAGTCCGAAAAATTCAGCCGCCGAGTCGTTAATAATCTGAAGTGTTCTCTGGGCATCATAGACAAGCACAGGCATGGAGAGAGAGTAGTATATATAGCTGGACATGTTTTTGACATTGATTTTGGAGCGGTTGTCCGCACGCAGGGCATAGTAGAGTGCCAGGGTGCCTACGAGCTGCATCAGTGTACTTCCGGGGATTGCGGAAAGGCCCAGCAGAGGCAATACGGTATCCAGAACCATACCGAAGATCACAAGGGAGGTTACAAGCAGAAGATTTCTTCCAAGGGCTTTGATACGCCTTGACTTGGAAAATTTTATCATATAGATAGCCAGTCCCAGTGTGATGATTCCGAACAGGACGGAATAGCCGGTATAGAGATTGTTGATAAGTCCCGGCTTGAAATTATAGGTCATTCCCTGTTCGCCCATGTAATATACAGCCTGGTCTCTCCGGATAAGTAGAAAATACAGAGGGATACAGGCGGTCGCAAAGCCGTGGAAAAAGAATCTGGTATGTCGCGGAACCTCGGAGAGATAGCAGACCAAGATAAGGGAAGAAAAAAGATAAATAAATGTACCTGCGAGACCGATGCTGCGGCAGTAATAGGCGGCTTCCGGGTCAGTCTGCGCAAAAAGCTCGCCAAAGCCCAGACTCCATATGCCGCTGCCCACACACTGCAGGGCAAAAAGCTTGTTTACGGAAGATTTCCAGTCCTTGGATAATAGTATTTTTATGGCGGCATACAAAGCATAGATACCGCCCACAAATAAGACTCGTGTGACTAAAACATTCATCAGAATTCTCCTTCAAATAGCTGTTTATAGTATATAATTTTCGACAAAATATTTCAATCCATTTCGGAATTTGATAAGAATTGTCATTACAATATTATCGGAAGAAGCCCGGAACGAAACATGATTGAGTTTTTCCATAAATTGAGATATAATTAATATAAGTCAACGCGGGCGACGCTGAAAGCACCACAGGACATTCTGGTCCAATGACGAACAGACAGTCTGCGGACAGATAAAGTTAAAAGGAGAGGAACAAATGTTAAAAAATCAGAAACTGAGTACCAGTATTACCTTGCTGATTACAGTCATCGTCGGAGCATGTATGATGATGCTGTTTTTCATGTCGAATTCCAACATGACCTCCGCTATGAAGGATGCAGCGAAGGACAGTATGGAAACATCCCTGAATGCGAAGATTCAGATTATCAATCAATATACGGACAGCGCCGAAAAGGTGTTGATTGCCTTTAGTCAGAGCGGTGAGCTCAACGCCTTTGTCAGAAATCCCTCTGACGCCGATTTAAGGAAAGCTGCCCAGGAGTACAATGAGCGGTACTATGCGGCTATCGGCAACTGGGAGGGAATATATCTGGATACCTGGGATTCTACGGTCATTACCCATTCCAATCCCAATGTACCGGGAATGGTGATGCGGCAGGGTGATTCCCTGAAATCATTGCAGGATAGTATTCTGGCTGCCGACGGTGTTGAGAATATAGGTATTTTGGAATCTCCGGCATCCGGTCAGATCGTAATGTCCATGTATTATCCGATTTATGACGGGAAGACACCGGTGGGCTTTGTGGGCGGTGCCAAGCTTGTGGATGAGCTGGGGGTTTTATTGGATGAATCCGTGATTGAGGGAATGGAACACGCTACCTATTCACTGATTAATCTGAAAAACAATACCTATATCTTTGACAGCAATGCAGAGCTGGTGAGAACGGAGGTTACCGATCCCCAGATACTAAGCATAATCGAAGATATCAATGCCGGGAAGGCAGAGGGCAATAAGGAATATACCGGAGAGGACGGCAAGGACTATTTTGCGGTATATACCCATATGGCCGATAAGAACTGGGCATTGGTGATCAAGGATGAGACACAGGAGATCTACGCCACAGCGATTCGTAATAGGACCGTACTCGGTGGAGCGTGTGTATTGGCACTGGTGTTGATTGTCGGCATTTCATTTGTTGCAATCCGCCTCAGTGTGCGTCCTCTGAACCGTGTTGTACATACAATCGAACAGCTCAAGGATCTGGAGCTGTCAGAGGGTGAAGGAATCAAGGATTATGTGGGAAGAAAAAGTGAAGTGGGACTGCTGGCAAGTGCAGTGGATACCCTGTCCGGTGTCTTCCGCGAGATAGTGAATACACTGAATGAATGCTCTGAATCCCTGATTGACAGCTCCAATACCATGTCTGTCACATCCAAGGATTTGATGGAAAGTATAGAAAACAATGCAGCGACAACGGAAGAGCTCTCCGCAAGCATTATCAATACCAATGCATCCATCGATGCTGTTACCGGCGAAATCTCACGAATGAATGATATGGTTGCCAACATTGAGGATAAGGTTCGTGATGGTAATGTGAAGAGCAGTCATCTCATAGAGACGGCAGATGCCATGAGAAAGCTGGCAGATGAAACCCTCATCGGCAATAGCAATAAGATCGAGAAAACCAAGGCAGACATTGAGACAGCCATGGAGAATCTGCAGGCATTGTCCAAGATTAACGGAATGGCTACGCAGATTCTTGATATCACCAGTCAGACCAATCTTTTGTCTCTGAACGCATCCATTGAGGCGGCAAGGGCAGGAGAGGCAGGAAGAGGATTTGCTGTTGTGGCAGGGGAGATAGGAAGTCTTGCCGAGAGCTCATCCAAGACAGTAAATGAAATTCAGACCATTTGTGCGGAAGCAAATCAGAGTATCCAGAGCGTTCGGGCATGCTTTGAGGATGTTGTGGCGTTCATGGAAAGTGACGTATCCAAGCAGTTCAAGGAATTTGCGGATATGGCGAAGGAATACGGACAGGCGGTCGGAGAGATTCGGAAGGCCATTACTTCCATTGAGGAAACGTCCTCAATGTTTAGTGAATCGGTTGAGAGTATTAACAGACAGGTGGATGTTGTAAGTGCGGCCTCCGGTGATAATGAAGCAGGTGTGGAGGATATTATTGAGAAGAATAATGCAACTACATCTACTGCGGACGAAATTATCAGGATTGCCAATGATAACCAGAACAATGCAAACGCGATCAGGAATATCGTGGAACGGTTTCACTAGTGCAGAGATAGAAAAATAATATATTAAACCACCATCCACAGGATTTGTGGATGGTGGTTTTTTTGTGTTGGTTATAAGAAGGGCTTATGACAAGTTCTAATATTTGAGTATTGGACGAAAGCTATCGGATATGATTATAATAGCAACAACACGAAAGGAGGTATCCGATGGCGCAAATCAGATTAAACAAGGTGACGAAACGATTTGAAGATGTAGTGGCATTGAAGGATGTCAGCCTGAGCATTGAGCAGGGGGAGATTTTCGGAATCATCGGTATGAGCGGTGCAGGCAAGAGTACCTTGGTTCGATGTTTGAATTATCTGGAGAAGCCCACAGGCGGCGAGGTCGAAATCGAGGGAGTTATCCTGGGAGAGCTGAGCGAAAAGGAGCTTCGGAAAAAGAGAAAAAGTATTGCCATGATCTTCCAGCATTTCAATCTGCTGATGCAGAAGAATGCGGTTGACAATGTGGCATTTCCCCTCAGAATACAGGGTGTCCGTAAAAGAGAGGCAAGAGAGCAGGCCTTGGAGTATTTAAAGGTGGTAGGACTCACGGAGAAAGCAAAGGCTTATCCGTCAAAGCTCTCCGGGGGACAAAAGCAGCGGGTAGCCATTGCAAGAGCCCTGGCTTCAAAGCCCCACATCCTGCTTTGCGATGAAGCCACCAGTGCCCTGGATCCCCAGACCACCCAGTCCATTCTGGAACTGCTGAAGGGAATCAACAGACAATACGGAATCACCATCGTCATGATTACCCATCAGATGGAAGTGATTCAGAAGATATGCCACAGAGTAGCCATCATTGAAAACGGCGAGGTGGCGGAGGAAGGAATGGTGGAGAAGGTGTTCCGGCATCCGGAGTCGGAGGCTGGCAGGAAATTGATTCTGAAGGAGCAGCTCAGGGAAGGAAAGGAACCGATCAATATACTCTATGCCAATACCCGTGATGTGAACGGTACGGCAAAGGGGGAAATGATACTTGGAGTATCAGATCAGTCAAAAGAAAGCGTAATACAATATCTGCGGGACAGAAATCTGACAGTATGGGAGGTGGATGATGATGTGGACAAAACAGGTGCTTGAAATGATATGGCAGGGCGTTTTGGAAACCTTATATATGACCGGGCTTTCCACGTTTTTCGGATATGTGCTGGGACTTCCTCTGGGAATCATCCTTGCGATTACGGATAAAACCGGAATTTGTCCCAACCGGTTCCTGTACCGGACGCTGGATATCGTGGTCAACATATTGAGAAGTATTCCCTTCCTCATTTTGTTGATCCTGCTGATACCCTTCACCAGATTGCTGGTGGGAAGAAGCTATGGCTCCACCGCTACCGTTGTTCCCCTGGTGGTTGCGGCAGCACCCTTTATCGCCAGAATGGTGGAGAGCTCCGTAAAGGAGGTGGATGCCGGAGTGATTGAAGCAGCCAGAAGCATGGGGGCAGGAACCTTTACCATCATTACAAGGGTGATGCTGGTGGAGGCCAGAACGTCCATCGTGGCAGGAGTCACCATTGCCCTGGGAACCATCCTTGGCTATTCGGCGATGGCCGGAACGGTGGGCGGAGGCGGTCTGGGAGACATCGCAGTCCGTTACGGTTATTACAGATATGAGGAAGGAATCATGTTTGTCACAGTGATATTGCTCATTGTATTGGTTCAGATTTTCCAGCTTACGGGCATGAAGCTGGCGGCACGGATCAATCATAAGTAGAAAACAAAATAAGTAAACCAACAGAAAGCTAATAAAATATAACAGATAGGTAATTGCGAAACTCACTGACGTTCGTTCGCAATCTTAATTAAAAACGATG
>SAMEA3663280__coassemble_609_pt1 | contig 12423 bp, 11 predicted proteins | sample SAMEA3663280__metabat2_low_PE_020 | metagenome-assembled genome bin SAMEA3663280 (sample SAMEA3663280) | pig gut metagenome | biome: pig gut; feature: pig-associated habitat; material: faeces | place: China | collected 2013
AGGGACGGCTATGTGAATCTGAATGTTAAGGTATCTCCGGAATGGAGAGATTTCTGGCGAAACGCTTATGCTGCCGTGATGCCGGGGTATCATCAGAATAAAGAGCATTGGAATACCATCATCCTGGACGGTTCCCTCCCGGATGAAGTGGTAAAGAGGATGATTGCGGAGAGCTATGACCTGGTGACGGACAGCCCTTCCCGGAGGATCTATGAGGCTGTGAAACAGATTCCCCGGGGAAAGGTAGCCACATATGGTCAAGTGGCGGAGATGGCCGGAGACAGGAAAATGGCAAGAGCGGTAGGCAATGCACTTCATAAAAATCCGGATCCGGAGCATATTCCCTGCTTCCGGGTGGTCAATTCCAAGGGGGAGCTGTCAGGAGAGTTCGCCTTTGGAGGCGCAGGAGCCCAGGCAAGATTATTGGAAGCTGAGGGTGTGGAAGTGGTTGACGGAAAGGTAGACTTGAGGAAGTTTGGAATATGCTGAGTAAATTAACAGAGTATATTTATTTGGTAGGGCAAAAAAATCTTGCGTTTTGCGCCTGAATCACTATACTAAAATTAGTTGCTTTTGTGCAATACACGGTCGCAGAATACATAGAGAGGAAAGATACAATGGAGAACTCCGGTGTAAATTTAATTCAGTTTGAGCATATCAAGAAGGTCTTCGACGGGGATACCGTGGTGGTGGAGGATTTTAGCCTGGATGTGAAAAAGGGGGAATTTGTCACCTTTTTAGGTCCCTCCGGTTGTGGTAAGACTACGATTCTGCGCATGCTGGGAGGCTTTGAAATTCCTACCGCAGGTAAAATTCTGCTGAATGGCGAGGACATCAGTAAGCTTCCTCCCTACGAGAGACCTATCAATACCGTTTTCTAGAAATATGCGCTGTTTCCGCATCTGAATGTTTATGACAATGTGGCATTCGGTTTGAAACTGAAAAAGCTGGACAAGAAGACTATGGACGAAAAGGTGAAGCACGCTCTGGAAATGGTTGATCTGGAGGGCTTTGAAAAGAGAAGCATACAGACCCTGTCCGGCGGACAGCAGCAGCGGATAGCCATTGCCAGAGCCATTGTCAATGAGCCGGAGGTACTGCTGTTGGACGAGCCCTTGAGCGCCCTGGATTATAAGATGCGTAAGGAGATGCAGCTGGAACTGAAGAATATGCACAAAAAGCTGGGCATCACCTTTATTTTTGTCACCCATGACCAGGAGGAGGCGCTGACCATGTCGGACAAAATCGTGGTTATGGCAGATGGTGAGATTCAGCAGATCGGCACACCGGAAGAAATCTATAACGAGCCTAAGAATCTGTTTGTGGCAGACTTTATCGGTGAGAGTAATATTTTTAAGGGCGAGATGATCGGTCACAGAAAAGCGAGCTTCTGCGGAAGAACATTTGATTGTGTGGATGATTATGAGAGTGGTACCGTCATTGATGCGGTAGTGAGACCGGAGGATGTGGAGCTGGTATCGGAAGAAGCGGGAATGATTACCGGAGAGATTCTTTCCTCTGATTTCAAGGGTACATTCTACATCGTAGCTGTGCTTTCCGGCAGGAATGAGATAGAGGTACATTCCCTGAAATATTATGAGCCCGGCAGCAGGGTCGGTATCAACATTGCACCGGACAGCATTCATATTATTCCCTATGATGAAAGCATCAACCATTATGAGGGTGTGGTCGGTGAATATGTGGAAGGTCAGGGAGTGAAGGTTGTCTTTGCTGATTTTGAGTGGTTTGTGAATCCCAAGGAGATTTTCGGAGACGGGGAGATTATCGAGGGTGCAAAGGTGGAGGCTTCCTTTAAGCCGGACTGTGCGGAAATCAGTGATGATGCGGAGGCAGGTGTTGTCACGGGAAATATTATTTCCTTCATCTATGTGGGCGATCATTATCGGTATACCATACGCAGTAAAACAGAAGAAGATTACATTGTGGATGACGAGGATTTGTGGAATCAGGACGACTATGTATCCGTGAATATCCCCAAGGATAAAATGTCATACAGATTGGTGGGAGAGCAGTGATGAGAAAGCCTGGATTTTCGAGAAAGCAGCTGGCATTACCTTATGCACTGTTTCTGCTGCTGTTTGTCATATTGCCCTTGTTTGTGGTTATCAGGTATGCGTTTACGGACACCGCAGGGCATATTTCGTTTCGTAACTTTATATCCTTTTTTCAAAGCAGTAAGACCATCGGAACCCTGATATACAGTCTGGTGGTGGCTGTGCTGACAACGGTGGGATGTCTTCTGCTGGCATATCCCGTGGCTTATATCCTTGCCAAGGGAGCCTATGTGGGAAGACATACCTTTTTGATGCTGTTTGTACTTCCCATGTGGATTAATTTTACCCTGCGGATCACGGCGCTGAAGGAAATACTGACACTGTTGGAGGGGAACCTGGCACTGTATCCCTTCCTGAATACCATTCTCTGTATGATATATGATTTCCTGCCGTTTATGATCCTGCCGTTATACAATTCTCTTACCAAGTTGGACAACAGTCTGCTGGAGGCGGCAGCAGATCTGGGTGCCAGGAGATGGCAGATATTTGTCAGAGTGGTTCTGCCCTTGTCCGTGCCGGGAATCATCAGCGGCATTACCATGGTATTTCTGCCCAGTATGACCAACTATGTAGTTTTGGATATGATTTATAACAGCACCTATATTGTTGGCAGCCTGATCGGCAGCTATTTCAGCTCCTATGACTGGCATAACGGTTCCGTGGTCTCCATCATTCTGCTGCTGATTATCTGTGCCATAACCTGGATATCCAACCGGTTTGCCGGTGGAGAACAAGAGAGAAAGGCAGGTGTAGCTCTCTGATGAAAAATGTGATTCAGCATCTTTGTATCGGATTTGTATTGCTCTTTTTGTATGCGCCGATTCTGATCCTGGTAGGGTATAGTTTCACGGACGCCACCATGATCGGAACTGCAGGAGCTCTTTCTCTGCATAACTTTGAAACACTGTTCACCACAGAAGAATTGTTGGGGATGATTAAGGGGACTCTGCTTTTGGCACTTGGAGTGGCGGCTTTAGCTACGATTCTTGGTACGATTGGAGCAATCGGTGCCTTTTATTCCGGGAAGGTGACACGAAGTGCCATAGAGCTGGCAAACCGGGTACCTGTGGTGAATGCAGATGTTGTAACGGGTTTCTCCATCTGTATTCTGATGATTGCACTTTTTCATGTAAAGAAAGAGACCTTTCTTCCCCTGGTAATTGGGCAGACCGCACTGTGCGCACCCTTTGTGTATCTGTCTGTTTTACCCAGATTGCAGCAGATGGACCAGCAGCTGTATGAGGCGGCGCTGGATCTGGGATGTCCTCCTATGAGGGCATTGTGGAAAGTAACCCTGCCGCAGATTATTCCCGGTATTTTATCCGGATTTATGACTTCCATAACATTGTCGCTGGATGATTATTTTATTGCAACCTACACCAAGCCTGCGACCTTTGACACCATCAGTACCTACGTGGTAAATGCGACCAGAGGTTCACAGACGGAGATTAAGACAGCACTGTGGGCATTGTCCACTTTGATATTTGTAGCTGTTGTGGGATTTGTGGTTATCATGAATATGAAGAACGGAAATTCACAGAATGGAGTAGCCGGTGAAAAGAGAGATTAAGAGAATAAAACAACTTTTTTCAGGTTTGTTTTTAATATTAGCTTGTCTTGCCGTATTTGTGGGATGTGATCAGGAGGATAAGGATGTTATTGTCCTGAGAGTCAGCAACTGGGAAGAATACATTGACCAGGGAGAGTGGGATGCGGAGGAAGCAATTGAACTGGAAGATGGCACTGTGATCCTTGGAGAGAGCAGTCTGGTGGAGGATTTCGAACAGTGGTTTTTTGAAACTTATGGGAAAAGGGTGGTTGTGGAATATTCCACCTTCGGCACCAATGAGGAATTGTATAACCAGCTTACCATGGGTGACAGCTATGATCTGGTCTGTCCCTCCGAATATATGATTATGAAAATGATGGAGGAGGGTATGGTTGAGCCCTATTCTGCTGAATTTTTTGAAGAAGAGAATGAGAACAACTATTATGTGAACAATGTTTCTCCCTATATTCGTGAGATGTTTGGCAATCTCGCTATCGGTGATAAGATGCTTGGGGACTATGCCGCAGGGTACATGTGGGGTACCTTGGGAATCGTGTATAATCCGGAGTATATTTCAGAGGAGGAAGCAGCTCACTGGCGTTTATTACTCAATCCGGCTATCAGTAAGCGGGTTACCATTAAGGACAGTGTGAGAGATGCTTATTTTGCCGGAAACAGTATCTATAATGAGGCACTGATAGGCTCACAGGAATTCATCAGCAGTGATGAGTATTATCAGAGACTGTCGGAGATTCTCAATGCCACGGATAAGGATACTGTGGATGCAGTAGAGGAAATCTTAAGCAATATCAAGGATAATGTGTATTCCTTTGAAACAGACAGCGGGAAAGCGGATCTGGTGACGGGTAAGGTAGTTGCAAATCAGCAGTGGTCCGGAGATGCGGTATACACCATGGATCAGGCGGAGGAGGATGGCGTATATCTGAACTATTCTGCTCCGGAGGAGGCGACCAACCTTTGGTTTGACGGCTGGGTGATGCTGAAATCGGGAATTGACGGGGATGAGGACAGGAAGCTGGCGGCGGAAGCATTTGTAAATTATCTTTCCAAGCCTGAGAATGCAGTAAGGAATATGTATTATATCGGCTATACCTCTGTGATCGCCGGAGATGAACAAGGAGCAGTCCGACAGTACATAGACTGGTGCTATGGCGCTGAGGAGGATGAGGAAGAGGTGGCAGAATATGATGTGACCTATTTCTTTGAAGGGGCGGATGCTGCGGCAGCGGAAGAGTATGTGCTTACAGTGCCGGAGGATCAGACAAGAAGACAGCTGTACGCCCAGTATCCCACCTTTGATGTAGTGGAACGGAGTGTGGTCATGGCATGCTTTGACAAAGAAGGCAACGAACGCATCAACAGAATGTGGACCAATGTGAGATGCTTTGATATTGTGAAGTGGTGGGACGGAGTGTTCTCGAAATAAGCCGTGGATGGAAGAAACGGCGTTTCGACAGGAGGACTGTTCATGGCAAAAAAGAAAAGCGGGAAAAAGAGTCATCCCTTATATCGGTTCATTCGATTCATGGTCTGGGTGGTTTTTCCGAAATATACCCTGGAGGGAACAGAGAACCTGCCGGAGGAACCGGCTGTTCTGATAGGCAATCATTCCAAGGCAAACGGTCCGGTAGCACTGCAATTGTACAACCCCAGAGAGAGCTATACCTGGTGTATCTCACAGATGATGCACTGCAAAGAGGTGCCGGCTTATGCATTCGAGGATTTCTGGTCCGGGAAGCCGAAATATACGTTATGGATGTACAAGCTGCTGTCCTATCTTATCGCACCGCTCGCCTCCTTTATTATGACAAATGCGAATACCATAGGGGTATACAGGGACAAGAGGATTCTGCGTACCTTCCTGGAGTCTGTGGAGTGTATGCAGGAAGGGGCGGATGTGGTTATTTTTCCGGAGTGTTACACGGAACACAACAATATCGTGCATGAATTTCAGCGCGGATTTGTGGAGCTGGCGAGACTGAACTATAAAAAGACGAAAAAGAGTACTCCTTTCGTGCCAATGTACGTGTGTCCTTCCCTGAAAAAGCTTGTCTTTGGGAAACCGGTATATTATAATACCGAGGCTGACCCGAAGGAGGAGGCTGACAGAATCTGCAATGAACTCATGGCTGCCATTTCGGAAATGGCTTATGCACAGCCCAGACACAAGGTGGTCACCTATAACAATATCAGAAAGAAGTATTACCCTGAGAACGTGAGAGAAGATGAAAAAGAAACCTTATGATTATTCCAAACTGAGTCTATCCACCATTACCTCCCCGGAGTATCGTCATTTGTTGCTGCTGCTGGGATGGGTGTGGTATTTTGCAATGTATTTCCTTACGGAACGATTGATTCCCGAGAGCCGGTGTCATGTCATTCACTGCGTTGTGGATGATTGGATTCCCTTTGTGGAGTACTTTGTTCTGGCCTACGTATTTTGGTATTTTCTGATTGTGAGTACGTTGCTTTATTTCCTGCTCTATGATGTGGACAGATTCAGGCGGCTGCAGATTTTTATCATCACGACCCAGGTGGTGGCGGTGATAATCTACATCTTCTGGCCCTCTGTTCAGTATCTGAGACCGGAGGAGTTCGTGAGAGATAATCTCTGCACCAGGATACTGAGTGTGATATACAGTGCGGATACACCGACCGGTGTTCTGCCTTCCCTGCATGTGGGATATTCCCTGGGAATTGCCTCTGCATGGGTGAAAAAGAAGGATGCAAGGGTATCCGTGAGGGTGTTTGTGGTTGTCGCCGTAGTGCTGATCTGCATGTCTGTGAACTTTGTAAAACAGCATTCTTTCCTGGATGTTGTGGCGGCGATTCCGGTTTGTCTGTTGGCTGAATTGATTGCTTTTGGCAAGAGCTACTGGTTGCCGAAGTGGAAGAATAAGAGAGGTACCTGACGATATGAGACGATGGGGAGACAGAAGAGACGGGAAGCTGTTGAGAGATATTGATTCCATGCATTATATTATGCCCTTGATGTATCCCAACCGATGTGATAATGAGGCATATATCACCATGGACATAGAGCTTGAGGGCTTGGAAAGCTTTATTAAGAAGAATAATGAGGGGCGTCCTGCGGAGGAGCAGTATTCCATTTTTGGAATCATTATTGCGGCCATGCTCAAGACCATATACAAGCGTCCGCAGATGAACCGCTTTATCGCAAATAAGAATATGTATCAGAGGAATGGTCTTTCTGCCGCTTTTACAGTAAAAAAGGAATTGTCTGATGACGGGGAAGAGACACTGGCAAGAATCGTTGCGGATAAGGATGATACGCTTGAAACCATTCAAAGGCAGGTTAATGAGCAGATCCGACAGTGCAAGATGCAGGATGATGCGTCCACGGAAAGCATGAATTTTATTCAGAAGCTTCCCTTTAAGCATTTTATCGGCTGGATAGCAAGGTGGGCAGACCGACATGGTCTGATGCCTGCCTCTGTGATAGCTACGGATCCTTATCAGTGTTCCGTGGTATTGACCAATCTGGGCTCTATCGGAATGAATATCGGATATCATCATCTCATGAACTGGGGCACCACATCCATCTTTGTCGTTGTGGGCAAGAAGCTTACGGTGCCTTCCTTCGACCGAAAAGGGAATCTTACGATGAAACGAATTATGAAGCTTTCCTTTACCATTGATGAGAGAATCTCTGACGGATATTATTACGCCAAGAGCTTAAGCCTTCTGAAGAAGCTGGTAGAGAATCCGGAGCTTTTGCAGAGGAGGATAGAAGAATAATTTACGAACAGCATAGGACATAGGGGGATTGATATGTATTATGCATTGTTAACCATTCAGGCAATCAGTATTGTGGCTCTGTTTATCGAGTCGGGATACGTTTTTTCAAAAATGAATACCAAGATACACCGGTATCTGTTCCTGAACTGTATCGCTACACTGCTGAACAATACAGGGTATTTTCTGATGATGATAGCCAACTGCGAGGAGCAGTATCTGGTGGCGCTGAAGATGTCCTACATGGGAAGGGTATGGATTCCCTTTTCACTTATCGTCTTTGTCTTTGAAATATGTAAGAAACCCATAAAGAAGCCGATTGTGCTTGGAATGGTGTTTTTTCATGTCTGGATTTTCTTTCTGGTATTTACCACCCAGTGGCATACCCTGTATTACAAAAGCATGGTTTATGAGAACAGCGGTCTCTGGAGACATTATAATTCCAAAGCAGGTATCTTCCATGATATCTATTCCCTGTTCCTGGTCGCCTATATCATAATAGGTATGTATCTGCTGATTACAGCAACTGTCAAGGAGAGGAACCCCATTTCCAGAAAAAGGATGAGCTGTTTGACCATGGCAATCGCTGTGGAATGTGCTGGTTTTCTGATTCATCTCACCGGAGTTGCAGGTTACTATGACTGTACTGTTCTCGGATATACCATCGGTACCTTCTTCATGTATATCGCTATATTCTGTTACAATCTCATGGATACGATGCAGCTGGCAAAGGATTACGTGGCGGACGAGCTCACGGAAGCGGTGCTGGTGGTGGACCAGAACGACAGGATGGAATATATGAACAAGCCAGCAGCGGAGATTTTTGCACATTGCGGCAATGATTTACTCAAGTGGATTGAGGAAATTGAGGTATCACTGGAGGGTGGACAACCCATCGAAGTTGAGGAACGGATTTATACCCCGCACGTGAAAAAGCTGGTTCAGTACGGAGAATCCCGGGGCAAGGTATATGTTCTGGCAGACGATACGGAGCACTATACCTACATGCAGAACCTGAAGGAACAGAAGAAGATAGCAGAAGAAGCCAATGCCAGTAAATCGGCTTTTCTGTCGGTGGTGTCCCATGAGATACGTACTCCCATGAACGCTGTGGTGGGAATGACGGATATGCTTTTGAAGGACCGGGAAAGTCTCAACGACAAGCAGGAGAAGTATCTGAAGAATATCAAGAACTCCGGATCCGCACTGGTAATGATTATCAACGATATCCTGGATCAGTCTAAAATAGAAGCGGGGAAGATGGAAATCGTGGAACAGCCCTATGAACTCCGCTCCATGACAGAAGATGTCAAAATGATCATTGAGAACCGCATCGGCAGCAAGCCCATACACCTGATTTATGAGATTAAAGAAGAGGTACCGCAGTTCCTGGTGGGTGACAGTCTCAGAATCAGACAGATTCTGATCAATCTGATGAATAACGCTGTAAAGTTCACGGAAGAGGGCTATATCAGGCTGAAGATTGAAGTAGAGGAGGAAGAGGACAATCGTAAGAAACTTCGATTTGGAATCAGAGATTCCGGTCAGGGAATACAACCTGAGGATCTGGAAAAGCTGGGGCAGGCTTTCACGCAGGTAAATACCAAGCTGAACCATGGCAAGGAAGGAACGGGATTGGGGTTGTCCATTTCCCGAAACTTCATCTCCCTGATGGGAGGACAGCTTGAGGTGACAAGCGACTATGGTCAAGGGTCTGAGTTCTATTTTTCTATCTGGCAGAAGGTGGCTGACGGGGTAGGACAGGAGAGCGCTTCCGGTGTTACCAAGCAGGCATGGCAGTCAGAAGAAGAGTTTACGGCTTCCGGAGCCAGGGTTCTGGTGGTCGATGATAACGATATTAATCTAATGATTATGGAGGAGCTTCTTGAGCCTGTCAAGATGACGGTAGACACGGCTCATTCCGGTGTGGAAGCATTGGAACTGGTTCGGAAGAATCATTATCATACAATCTTCATGGATTATATGATGCCGTATATGGACGGCGTGGAAGCCACGGAGAAAATACGGAATCTTGCGCGAACCGAAGAGGGAAGCGAAGAAGATGAGAACGCAGTGTATTATAGAACAGTACCCATCATTGCCTTGTCCGGAGATACTTCAGAACAGACAAAGGAGAAATTCATGCGTGCGGGAATTGATGATTTTACGGAGAAGCCGGTGGAACTTGGAAGACTGAAAAAGCTATTGTTAAAATGGGTGCCGGAGGAGTTGATTGACGTTGAAAAATAGTGTGGTGTGTATTGTTTAGAACGGGAGAACTATATGGAGAATCAGGATACCGGACACAAAAGAAGGGTTCGTTATAAAGGAACACATCCCAGATATTTTCATGAAAAATATAAGGAGGCACAACCTGAAAAATATGGAGAAACCATAGAGAAAGTCATTCGGAAGGGAAGTACTCCTGCCGGTATGCACATTTCAATTATGGTAAATGAAATACTGGATGTGCTTAAGATTCAACCCGGAGAGCAGGGACTGGATGCCACCCTTGGTTATGGTGGACATACCAGGGCCATGCTTGAAAGGCTGGAAGGAAAAGGCCATATTTATGCGCTGGATGTGGATCCCATAGAGATTAAGAAGACGAAGGAAAGACTGGCTTCACAGGGGTATGACGAGAATATTCTGACCGTCAGACAAATCAACTTTGCGGAGATTGACAGGGTGGCTGAGGAAGCCGGAAGGTTCGATTTTGTATTAGCTGACCTGGGAGTATCCTCGATGCAGATTGATAATCCTGACAGAGGTTTCTCTTATAAGGTGGAAGCGCCGTTGGATCTACGCCTTGACCCGGAGCATGGTGTCAGCGCAGCAGAGAGACTGGCAGAATTGTCCGAAGAAGAATTCATCGGTATTATGATGGAAAACGCTGATGAACCCTATGCGAAGCAGATCGCCGGGGAAGTAACGAAGCGCAGGAAGAAAGGACAGGCTGTAAAGACTACTTCAGAGCTGAAAAATGTGATTGAGGAAGCGTTGAATTTCCTTCCCGATAAGGAGCGGAAGGAAGCTGTGAAAAAATCCTGTGCCAGGGTGTTTCAGGCTCTTCGGATAGAGGTGAACAGTGAGTTTGAAGTGTTGTACGATTTTTTGGAAAAACTTCCGGAAGTATTAAATCCCGGAGCAAGAGTGGCGATACTTACCTTCCATTCCGGAGAGGACAGACTGGTGAAAAAGTCTTTTCGGGAGCTAAAACGATTGGGAGTTTATTCTGAGGTGGCTGAAGAGGTAATCAGACCTTCGGAGGAGGAATGCCGCAGGAATCCCAGAGCGAAATCCACGAAGCTGAGATATGCAATCAAGGCATAGAAGAACCGGACTGATTAAATCAGTCCGGCTTTTTTTAACCTTATTTTTATCTGGGGTCCCAGAATGGCAGCCAGGACAATCTTAATACAGTCGCCCGGCAGGAAGGGAATGACACCGTTTGACAGTGCCACGGCGAAGCTGTATCCGGCCTGATAGGCTAACCATGCGGTACCAAATACATAGCAGACAGCAGTACCCAGAACCATTCCCAGAATACAGAGAAGTCTGCGGTTGGGAAATTTGTCTATAAAGAATCCTGCTATGATTGCCATGAAGATAAATCCGATCAGATAGCCTCCTGTGGGACCGAAAAATTTCCCCGCACCTCCAGTGAAATGTGAAAAAACAGGTAAACCCACCAGACCAATCAGGAGATAAATCAGGTAGCTGATGGTTCCATGATTCATTCCGATGACATAGAGAGTAAAATAAATCACCAGGTTGGTCAGCGAGATGGGAACCAGGTTGCCGGGAAGGGGAACGGAAATGGGACCCATGATACACATTATCGCAGACATCAGTGCAATCAGCACGATCACTCTAGTTGTTTTGTTGACATTCATGATTTTCTCCTTTGTATGGTAGTGTTTTTAGTTCAAATCCCATGGAAGTAAGCATCTCACGATCCTGTCGGGTCTGATTGCCTATGGTGGTGAGCAGATCACCTGTCAGAGTCGCATTGGCACCGGATTCAAAGAGAGTTTTTCCGCCATCTTCAAAATAGCACCGTCCGGCGGAGATACGGAGAAATGCAGTAGGATTCAGATAACGGAACAAGGCGACAATCCGAAGGATCTCATCCTGAGCCAGCATGGGACGACCGCCCAAAGGTGTCCCGTGAATCGGAATCAAAAAATTCAGGGGGATGGAAGTGATTCCTAAATCTGCCAGGGTTAATGCCATATCAATGCGATCCTGCCAGGTTTCGCCCATCCCAAAGATTCCTCCGCTACAGACTGTCAATCCTGCTTCGGTGGCGCGTTTGATCTCCTCCAGCTTGTCAGCGAAGCTGTGGGTCGTACAGATATTGGGGAAGAACCGCTCGGATGTTTCGATGTTGGAATGATACATGGTAACACCGGCTTCGACCAGTTTTCTCAGATTCTCTGTGCTCATCAGACCATGAGAGGCACAAAGAATCATGTCCGGGTATTCCCGGTGCAGGGCGGCATAAGCAGCAATGGCTTTCTCCAGGTCTGAACCTTCTAAAGCGCGTCCGGCTGTCACGATGGAAAAATGATTCACACCCTGTTCATACACATGCTTGCAATCATCAAGGAATTTCCCGGTATCCTGAAATCCATACTCTTCACAAGCAGTATAATGGTGTGCTGATTGTGCGCAGAAACTACAGTTCTCACTGCACCTTCCGGCGCGTCCGTTGACGATGCTGCATAGGTCTATGCGGTTGCCGCAAAGACATTTCCTGATCTCGTTGGCTCCCTCGCAAAGTACACTGAGGTCTGCGGTGATAAGCTGTGATAAATCGTCTTTTGCGGTCAGACGACGACCGTTTATAATCTCTCTTGCAAGTTGCTTCATTGTCCCTCTCCTGTGAAATGTTAACCATGAACTAAAAAGAGTTTACAATAAAGCGAAAGGTTCGTCAAGTAGATTTTGCTGTAGGGACGGGGCTTTTGTCACGGGGAGCGCCCATTGTCACGCAACTTACTCCGTGACAATGGGCGC
>SAMEA3663280__coassemble_616_pt1 | contig 12313 bp, 10 predicted proteins | sample SAMEA3663280__metabat2_low_PE_020 | metagenome-assembled genome bin SAMEA3663280 (sample SAMEA3663280) | pig gut metagenome | biome: pig gut; feature: pig-associated habitat; material: faeces | place: China | collected 2013
CAAACGCTTTGTTCTTCCGATGCTCCCTATCTTGTCCCACAGAAGCTCCAACCTGCGCATCAGTACATTCACCATAAAGGCAAAACAAAAACCCAGCAGGAATGGCGATATCACAGATATTCCCTTCCCCAGAATCTTAACAATCGTATCCACATGATTGATCCCCCAGAAAATGAGAAACGCTCCTGTCAGTATCAACATTATCTTTTTTATATTTTCCTTGTCCAATTCCATTTTGCGTTTATCCTTTCCGTCAGACATCAGTGTCCCTTTCGACAAGCAACAGTGTCTGTCTCCTACGACCGGAACATGCTCCTCACTTACTCTCCGTAAAACTCCGTCAACGCCTCAATCGCATACCCGGTATCCTTTGCCCCTGCAGTCTCAACCGCAGAATGCATTGCCAACTGCGGCAGGCCGATGTCTACACTGGAGACTGAAACATGAGCTGTTGAAATATTTCCCAAAGTTGAGCCTCCGGGAATATCGGAACGATTCGTATAGGTCTGATAGGGCACCTTTGCCTTCTCACAAATCATCTTCATCTTCGCTGCAGATACCGCATCTGTGGTATACTTCTGGCTACCATGATACTTGATCACGATTCCGCCGTTTACATAAGGACGGTTGGTAGGATCCGCTTTCTCCGGATGGTTGGGGTGAACCGCATGGGCGTTATCCGCTGAGATCAAAAAGCTGTCAGCCACCAGACGTAAATATCTGCTTTCCGTCATGCCGAGGGTCTCAGCGATTCTCCGCAGGGTATCCTCCAAAAATGTGGAATCCGCTCCCTGTCTGGTACCGCTCCCCACCTCTTCATTGTCAAACACCGCACATACATTGATATACTGTTCCGATGCAGTCGCCAGAAAAGCCGTGGCAGAAGCATAGACACACTGTAAATCATCCAGTCTCGGCGACAATACAAACTCTCCGTTTTCTCCAATCAGACGCCCCTTTTCCCTGACATATAGAAACAGATCGTGAGCCAGTATATCCTCCTGCTTTACATTTGCGGCCTTTGCCACCTGCTTCATCAGCAGGTTCTTCTTTTTGCCATCGCTGCAGTCCGCAAATAAAGGTAACATGTCCACCTGGGGATTGTATGCCACACCGTTGTTCATGTCACGATTCATATGGATAGCCACATTGGGAATCACAAACAGATCCCTGTCAACGTTGACCGATTTGGTTACTACTTTTCCCTTCTCCCTGACGGATATCCTGCCCGCCGCGGAAAGTGCCCTGTCCAGCCAGGTGGAAAGTATCATACCACCGTACTTTTCCGTGTTCAGCTTCACATAATGCTCATCCACAAAGATCTCCGGCGATTCCTTTATCTTAAAGCAGGGGGAATCACTGTGAGAGGCTACAATATGGAACCCCCTGATTTCCTCAGTACATACCGGCATCACCTCTTCTTTTCGGGAAGGCAGTCGAAATGCAATGACCGAAGAATCATTACGAACCACATAGTACCCCTTCGGTTGATTGTCTTCTGCGCCATTGTCGGTCAGCCTCCAGTCATCCGCTTCCCGCAATTCCACAAATCCCTGTCCGGACAGTTTCCTCGTGATATTCTCCACTACCTGATAGCAGGTGGGACTCTCGTTGATAAATTCCAACATTTCCTTGGAACACTTGCGAAACTCTTTCATACTTTCTCTTCTCCCGACATGCGATAACTGACATCCTGATAGATTATGGCTTTTGCTATTCTCTGCGCCATTTCCTGTCCGCAGAAAACGCCGAGAATGGCAAGACCAAAGTCAATCGCCGTTCCCATGCCCCGGGAAGTGATTACATTGTCAGATATTTCTACAGGTCCCGAAGTAACTGCCGCCCCCTCCAGCTGGTTCTCAAAGGTTGGATAACTGCAAGCCCTGCGTCCCTTTAAGATTCCCTTATGTCCAAAGATACTGGGTGCCGCACAGATGGCGCCTATCTTTTTTCCTGCTGCATAAAACTCGTCCACCTGCTGCATCAAAGCTTCGTGTGCTTCAAGCTTCAAGGTGCCCGGCATTCCCCCGGGCAGAATCAGCATGTCGTAATCTCCGATTACCGCATCTTCAAACAGTCCGTCAGCCTTTACCATGATACCGTGAGAACCGGTTACCTCCGTCTTTCCCATGATCGATATCATATCAATCGTCAATCCGCCTCTGCGACAAATATCCACTACTGCAAGGGCCTCGATTTCTTCAAAACCATCCGCCAGAAAAATTGCCAGTCGATTCATTTGATATCCTCCTGCTTCTTAATTTCTTATCAACCCAAATTCTTAATTATTCTATACCTTTGCCTGCGTTTCCCGCTTCTTGTTTCCTATCATCTATTTCCTGTTGGTTTAAGTATACACAGTTTCAAATTTTTTTCAATTATTTATAAGTATTTCATGGTATTACCAACGAATTTATGTTATTATGATATCATCCATTGCAGAACCTTAATCAGCAGGAAGAAATGGGGCGCGCCCCCTGTTGCCGGTACCGGCAACACAATCAAAATATGTTACGGAGAAATAAGAACAGCTATGGAAATCGAAAGAAAATTCACAATTAAGGAGCTTCCCGAGAATTTGGAAAGCTACCCTTTTCATCATATTGAACAAGGTTATTTAAACACATCTCCCGTGGTTCGTGTCCGCAAGGAGGATGACGAATATATCCTGACCTACAAGGGTAGCGGCATGATGGCAAGAGAGGAACATAATCTGGCGCTGAACAGCGAGTCCTACTATCATCTCCGTGCAAAGGCTGACGGTAATATCATCTCCAAGAAACGATACCTGATTCCATTGAAGCATCCTTCTTTCCGGGAAGGATTTCCTTTGCCTCCTGCCGACTATGAACTGACTATTGAGCTGGATGTTTTTGATCCGCCCTTTGCTCCGCTGATTACGGCAGAAGTAGAATTTGGCAGCCGTGAAGCCGCAGAGGCTTTCGTTCCCCCCGCCTGGTTTGACGAGGATGTCACCTACCGCAAAGAATACCACAATTCCTACATGGCAGCTCAACCCTTAATCGAACGGAACACGAACACAGAATAATGTGCTGCTCCATCAGAAACCCGAAATATGACGATATATGATAAGCCCTTTGTCACCAGCGTGACTCAGGGCTTATTTTTCGTCAATCTCCTTGCTTTCTGCTTTTTTTCATGTAATCCCGGTCTGACCTTACGAGTCCACTTTCAACTTTATCGTTTCTTTCATAGAACCGGGCAATACTCTTCCGCCCGCCCTCCTTCCCGTCCTTCCACATGCACTTCCGCATGCCTGCGATTACCTCCGTTCAAGGCGGCTCAGCCTCTCGCTTTACTACAGGTCAGATAAATAATCTGGTACTCTCCGGCTATCTCTCCGATAAACCTTCTTGCAGCCTCCAGTTTCTCATCATCAAAATTGGAAAAGGGATCGTCCATCAAAAGGAAGGGTTTCTCTTCCGTATACATCGCCTCCACCAGCGCCAGTCGCATGCAGATACCCACAATATCCCTGTAGCCCAGGCTCAGGGTGTTGACCTCACGCTGTTTTCCCAATTCATCCATGGTAAGCTTTGTGTTTGCATCAAGGTGGAAGTGTTCTGCCGGAGAAGCGGTAAGCATTTTATAATACTTGTCAAAAGCATTTAACAAGGGAGCAGTATATTTCGCTGTCAGACTCTCCTTAGCTTTCTCCAGATACTTTTTGGCAAAAACCAGACAATGATAACGCTTGATTTCCTCCTCCTGAGTTTCCTGCAGCAGCTCAAGGTCCCGCTTCTTGTCTTCGAGTTCATCCAGATCCTGCTGAAGTAATTCCAGTCTCATGTTATAATTGTCAATCGCTTTTTTGCTTTGATCCCGTTCTTCCGTGATCCTGTTATTCTCCTCTGCGAGTGCGTCCGGGGAAGGCAGTTCTCCTGACTCTGCCGCCTGCTGAAGCAGCTTGTCATCACAACCTTCCTCAAAGGTCTCCAGCTCTCTCTTTGCCTTTTCCATGGACGTTTTCTTTACGGAGTATTCGCTGATATCCTCTCTGATCTGTGATAGCTGGACCTTGAGTTTTTCCGTCGGACGATATCCCAAATGTACAAGATACTCCTCCAGCTCTCTCCTGACAGAATCAGCTGTTGCCATTTCCCGGGTATAGGTATCCCTTTCTGTAAGCAGGCGTGCATACCTCTTCGTGGTATCCTTCAAGAGATACAGGGTACTGATATCATCCTTACCTGTTCCCACGAACCCATATTGCTTCAGGAAAGCCTCCGTTTGATTCGATAATTCCCTAATCTTATCCTTGCAGGAGTCCTTCTGCAATCTCTGTTCTTTTTCCATAAGACCGGCATATTCTCTTTCCTCAGACGCAATCTCTGCCAAAAGAGAAGGAACCATATATTCCTCAAAAACCTTCCCATACCTCTCAAGGAAGTCTTTGACCTCGCCATCGACCTCTGCAATAAATCTCTCGTCTTCGTCCAGCGCCCGTCGCATATCCGTCACTTCCTGTGACTCCCTGACCTCTCTCGGTTTCCTGTTTTTCTTTGCCATGACCGGTCCTGACAATATCAGAACGGCACCCACAGCCACAACGGAACCCCAGAGATAAACAGGCTGATGAAATACCGAAAGCAGAATTCCCAAAGCCACAACCGCCGCGCCGACAAGACAAAGAACATACCCTTTGTTATTCTTCTCCTCCGGTCTGACCGCCTGAAGCGTGGACAATGCAGCCTTCTGTGTCGGCAATGCTGTCTTTTTCGCACTTCGCTCACTCCATTTTGCCGAAAGGATACCCACACCACTGCTTTCTTGCCCTGCATAAACCTTTTTCAGAGACTCCAGCCGTTGCTTCTCGTCTTCTGTCATCGCCATGGTCGCCAGCTTCTGCTTCAATCCGGAAATATCCCCGGCCATTTCAATAAACCGCTCCATTTCCTCTTCCGATGCTATCCCGTTTTCAAAGTTTGCGGCATGGCTGCTGACAAAGCTTTCTTCCTCCGCTGAAAGTCTGTGTTCCCCGGCTCTGTCCAGCGCTGCTTCAAAGACATCGCATCTGTCCAGCTTTTCTATCACCTCTTCCAGAGAAGGGATATCTCCCGGAAAGCTCTGTCTTGCTTCCTGCAGCTCTCTGTCGGCGGTTTTCAGATTCTCATTCAGCCTTGTCCACTCGCCTTTTTTGGCAAATGCCTCCTGCAGCTTTGAGACTCTGAGCTGTTCCTCCTGAATATTTTTCAGCTGCTCCTTAAACTGCTCATATTGCTCTGACTCCTTCGCCAGAAGCCCTGTCACCTCCGTCAGAGATTTCTCGATGGATGCTCCATCCTTGATCTCCCGCTGCAATTGCGCAATCTGCTCCTTTCTTTTCGAAGCGGTGCCCGTTGCCCTGTTCGGCGTAATCTCTGCCGCCAGCTTTTTCAAGGTCTCCCCGGCACTGACAAAATTGTTGATATCATTGGAATCCTCCACCAGATTGCCCAGCTTTGCATTGATGTCATCCGCGGTTTCCGCCCCGCGATAGGTCTGATCGATGAAAACCGTCCTCATAAAGGAATCATGCCCCAGCTGAAACAGCTCTTCTCCCAGGCGACTGGAATAATCCCGGGACTCCATGTTTGTCTCAGCGTCCCGCAGTTCAAACTCATCATTCGCATCCTTGTCATGAAAAATGCGGGTAACCCTGTATTTTTTCCCTCCGGTCTCAAAGGTCAGCCAGCCGCCGAAGGCACCACCCTGCCACGGTGCATAGCGCTTTCTCTCGTTATCTTCAATCTTCTGTTTTTTGGAACCCTCAAGTCCGTAAAACATTGCCCGGATAAATGCAGCGAAGGTACTCTTCCCCCATCCGTTGTTTTCGCAGATAATATTGGTGCCACGGGAAAAATCCATGGTATAATCATGTATTCTCCCGAAATTCTCAATATGACAGGACAAAAGCTTCAATTTACTGTACCTCCTCTCCGGCCAACGCCTGCAGACCGTATCTGATGACAATATTCTTTAACTCCTCGTCCATATCGGTAGCAGCCATAACCGTTCTGACGAATTCCCCCTTCAGAGATTCATCCAGAAGAAACTCCTTCTCGTCAACGGACAACTCCGTTCTGTCATACACCTTCACATAATAAAACCGATGGGTGAAGCTCTGCCTGAAATACTCTACATCCTTCTCACATTCCACATCAATGCTGCCCAACAGTACGAATTTGACAAAATCCTCCCCACTGCATCCGGTAGCTTTCACCTCTTCCTCTGCCCTGACGATCATTTCCGCGGTTCCGGGACACCCTGTCACATCCACTTCCACAGTGAAAAGCTTTCTCTTTGCAAAGGGTACAAAGGTGTGCTCCACCGTACCCTGCTCCTCGTCAATCTCCAGCACCACAAAGCCATGTTCCCCACACTCATCAAACCCTCGTCCCTCCAGACACCCGGGATAACAATACACCCCGCGGGAATCCAGAACTTCCTTTTTGTATGCGTGAACATGTCCCAATGCCAGGTAATCAATCCCTTTGTTCCGCAACGCCTTCAGGTTGATAATCTCAGCTTTGTCCTTGCTGTCACTTACCGCTTCCTGTCCATGCAACATGACGACATTACATTTCTTTTCATTTAAAACAAGACTTAAAAAGGCTGAGCTGGAGTTCTCCTCTCCCAGTTCAATCCCGGAAACCACTATATTACTTCCGATTTCATAGCTCCTCCAGGAATCGGTAAACATATATAGATTCTCAGGAATCTCCTCCATTCCCGTAAGAAAATTATCGCTGTCGTGATTGCCCTTCAGATAAAAAAACCGAATACGGTTATGATGGATAATCTCACTCATAACCGTATTTCTTACCGTAGCAGAAATGTTCTTTTTATCAAATAAATCGCCTGCAATCAAAATCGCGGATACCCGGTTTTTATCGGCATAATCCACCATTCTCACAAAGGAATTCAACAGTTCCCCCTTGCGTTCCTTCAACTGTAATCCCTCCAGATTCGTATTCATCTTCGAATCCAGATGGAGGTCGGCACAATGAATCAGTTTCAATATTTTCCCCCTCTACTGTTCTCCATAGGTATTGTAGTATTCTGTCCGGGCCGCATTGGCTTTGCTGTCTCCCTTGCGGCACCGGGGAGCCAGCAGGCTGCAGTGCCTGCCGCATCCGTTACAAAATAATCCTTTCAGGTATTCCTCCAAGGTAAGTACCTCTGCATCTCCTAGTTCTTTCCCGCTGCAACCACAACTGTGGTCTCTACGCGACTGATTGCCTGATTGACAGCCATTTCCTCCGTCATATCCAGAACCGGCTGACCATCCGGGTCAAAATGCACCTGCCTGATACCGCTGCAGCGGGGCGCGTCTACCCCTGGTCTTGCATGGTAGGTATTCCAGACGTCTCCATTCTCATCCTCCACATAAGCATTATGCCCGGTTCCGTATTCTCCCGGAACACTGCGGGAGGTAAGGATGGGATAGTTTGTTTTCTTCCAGTCGGATGCATCCAGAATATCCTTTCCCCGTTCCAGGGTCAGCAGCCCTACTACATAGGAGGTATCCACAGCTGCTGCCGAATAGGTGACATAGAGTTTGTCTTCTCTTTTCAGTGCAAAGGGTCCTTCCACCACAAAGGTATGATTATTTTCCCAGCCATACTCCGGCTTTGTAAGCAGAACCGGTTCACTTGCCAGCTTCCAGGGCTCCCGTGGATTCAGCCTGGCGATATACAGCCATGCCCCCAAATCCTTTGGCAGGAACTGTCTTTGGGACCAGATGACATAATCCTCTCCCTCCCAGATAAAATGAGTCATATCCAGGGTAATCACCTTTCCTGCCTCGCAGATATCGCTTCCGTCTGCCCTGACAATCCGTCGCGGTCCCTCCCAGTCTTCCTTTACCGTAGGATTACCGCCATCCTTCAGAATCATCACGCGGCTCTCTTCCTCAAAGAAGGGATCCGGAGTAGCGGCATGCATGATACACAGTCTGCCACCGATAATATGTAGCTCCGGTGCCCACAAGAGTCCTCCGATTCCTTCATAGGTGGTGCTGTCCAAAATCAGGTTTTCCTTTGCATGCACCAGCTCCGGAATGGAGTCTGCCTCACGGATATACATGGTATGCTCATGATCAGCATCATAGGTTGCGATAAAATAGTATTTACCGTTCCACTTTCCGATACAGGGATCCGCGTGGTTCTCAGCTACCGGGAACGGAAAATGATCCTGATGGAGAGTACCTTCTACCCGATATTCTCCCGGTGTTGCAAAATCCACTCCATCCGGATTCCAGTCCACGACTGCAGTACCTTCGGTTCCATCGGAGAAAACCTTCTTTGCCTTGATCCCGCAAAGTTCCTCCCGGGAACCGGCAAGTACTTTCTCCGGAAATATCGTTTTTACATGATAGGGAGTAAGCAGCTTATTCTTTAAGCGCTGTGCCGCCTCATCCGATATTTCAATATAATTACACAAATGCGCTCCCTCCGGAAGCTCTTTTATCCCCTGTGCTTCCTCTATCCCCTTTCCGGAATCCCAAAGGGCTGTCAGCGCCAGGTATTCTTCCGTAGGTTTCTGTAGCCCCTGCTCCGTATAGGAGATAAAATCCTTCGTAATAAAGGACAGCACCTTTCCTTCACTCTCCTCATCCGGCTCCCCGTCTGCCAGAGTACGAATCGCCAGGATTTCATACTCTCCATTTCCCAGGGAATGAATATAGGGATACCTGATACTTTTTGGATTCAGGGAACCATCCTCATTCTCCGTGGCTTTTGCAAACAAAACACCGCTGTTGTGATTCAGCACAGTCACTTCTCCGTCCTCTTCCAGCATCAGGTGCATGCTGTAAGCAAGTCTGGGATCGTAATACACCTCGTCAATAGGCTCTCTGGTATAACTCCATAGCTTTTTCATAACTTGTCTCCTTTGCTTCATACTTCATATCGATAGTTCTATTTTAATCAATTTGAATGCCAAATACAACAGGTCTTTCGTATTCCCCTTTAATCTTATGGGAAGCTGAGTTAATTATACCAGTTTTCAGCGGATTATGCTCTATATAATTCAATAAAATCAAGAATTTTAAGGACAAAGTTCACCGTCTATTGCCTTCAGCTCATAACCCTCCGGTTTATTTTTAACCAGCTCTTCATTGGGACCTCTTTCCTATGGCTTATCAATGTTCTTCACTGTTCATAAAATCCTGATGATTTACTATGGTATCGTAAACAACAAAGACACTTCCTGTCAGCATAAGTACCAATGCTATAAAATATACCCATGTAAGCCTCTCCCCATGAACAATAAATGCAAGAAATGCTCCAACAAATGGTGCAATCGCATAGTAAGCACTTGTCTTAGACGCACCCAAATCCCTTTGAGCTCTAATATAAAGAAAAATACTAAGCCCATATGCCACAAAGCCCAATATCATTGCAGACAGAATATATCTTACATCCGGAAGCTGCTCTCCTTTCACCATGGCTATCAAAAAAGAGCCTCCGCCTGAGAAAACGCCTTTCAATACAACAATCTCATAGGTACTCTTATCAGAGATCATCCTCGTGCAATTATTCTCCAGTCCCCAGCACGATGTTGCTAAGATAACAAATAGTGAGCCAAAAGAAAATTGAAAGCTTCCAGCTCCTTCCAACGAAAGAATAATACTTGAAAGAGTAATAAAGGCTATCGCAGTCCAAAGCTCTCTTGATACAGCTTCCTTGAAAATCAAAAGCGCTATAACTGTTGTCACAACAATCTCAAAATTGCCAAGCAAAGAGGCATTCGATGCAGTGCCGATGTTGATACCAAGCATAAGGAATATCGGAGCCAGAATATCCAAAACTATCATGCCGATTGTATAGGGCAAATCCTTTTTGGTAAGTCTCTCAGTTTTATTTTCCTTCCTGATGTGGAATAAATACATGATTCCAACGCCAAAGCCTGCTCCCATGTATAGAAATGCCGCCATGAATGTGGCCGGCACATCATGAAGCAAAATTTTTGAAAAAGGCGTATTTATTGCATAAAATACCGCGGCCAACAGGGCATAAATAACTGCTACAACACTTTTATTCTTTGGCACTTACATCATCTCCTTTTTTACCGGTTCTGATAATCGGGTAATTATCAAAAGCACCTTCATTCAAATACTATTATCTCAAAATCTTGCCTTCAAGTGGTGTAAAATCATTTTTCAGCATTAACGTTAATTCGTTTGTTTTCTTCATTTGTAAGCCTTACTGCATTGGAAATTTGTACGAAAGAGGGATGATTGCCATGATGACAATTGAAGGTCTGATTGCTGTTGTAAGTCTCGTACTTACCGCATTCAGTCTCGGATATACAATCAGAAGTAATAAATCACAAAAATAATCGCCTCAGTCTGGACCACTAGGCGATTATTTTTAATCAACTATAATCCGGGCCAGCCGTCTATCGGTAGTGCCCTTTTCTTCTTTTATACTAATCCGAATACGTATTATTGTCAACTACTATTTGCCGACCTTACTTCTAATCAATCCACTGCATATAATTTTTGCTGTTTGCCATAGCTTAACCCTCCTCATTAATCAAATCTTTCATTCCCCATACAGCTCTTTCTGAATTTCTTTTGCTTCTTCCGAGAACGTAATGGTATGGAGATAATCTTTTACCTGAATCTCCATCACTTCCACAGGCTTTACCTCTGTTCTTGAAATCCATTCCCATTCGTCAACAAGCTCGAAGGATTCCGACGGCAAAACATAAATGTACCCTTTTCCCTCAGGGTTAATGGAACCATATCGCAAATAACTCCTGATACCATCTGAATCAAAGGCAAGTCTCCCCTCCGGCGAATCCGGGTACCATCTGAAGGGCAGTGCAAAGGGAATCACTTCCTCCATTGTTGCTGCGGCATAGATAGCCAGTTGTGCTTCCGCTTCGCACATTCCATGTGCTTTCCGGGGCTTAACAATATCAAATCTGTATTGGCTGCCATGATATAAATACTTTGGTTTTTGATTCATATATAAATGCCTAAATCCTCCTTATCGTTCAAATATCTTTTTGAGCCTTACCCAAAAATCATTTGACATATGTGGCATAGATGGAATGTGAATTAACAAAACAGAACATTTCATTTTTCTCATCATATAAAAATATGCCTCGTTACATAAATACGTAGTAGGGATTTCCGATATAGTATATGGAACATCATGCTGTTTTGCCCGATATAAATATGGTGTCAGGTCCATTCCAGTGAAGATTTGATCACCATTCTTTTGTGCAACTCTCTCGAATCTTATCGCTTCATGCAAATCCTTATCTAAGCCAAACATGATTATTTTTTCATAGGACGCTGGTAAGCTATCAATATCACGTCTAACCCCAGCAAATGAATTGGTAATATAAAATGCCTCCCCCTTCATTTGCCTGACAAGCTGATATGATGAATTATTTATCCCTCGAAATGCAACATATAATACCTTCTCCATCCTATAAGTTAAATCTCCCCTAATAATACTCTCTTCAAATCCGCATAGGCCTCTTTTATCCATTGATGAGGCATTAATAACAGCTCATGGTCAAATTGATATTTTATATAAAAGTAACAGGCTTCATCCAATGATTCACCAGCCTTACTTTTTAGCAGATCATAATATGGCGGTACACCTTTTTGATCCCAAGATATTTTGTCCGCAATGAATAGTACCTTATCATACATACCGGCATTTTTCTTTAAGGTTGTATGACACTCTATCGCATCCAATATATCCTTGTCTCTGATATCAAAATATTCTCTTGCTATTATTTTGGAAATCCTTTGATGTAACAGGAAATGATACTTTTCTTCCGCAGGATCAATTTCTAAATTGCGTATTTTTGCTGTTTCATACATTTCCTGCGGAGTCATTATTGCACTAATATCGTGAAGTAGTGCAGCGAGTTCTACCTTCACAATATCTAAATCATATATTTTTGCTAACCATACTGCTGTATCTGATACCTCTTCCACATGCCTAAGTGTATTCTCTTTATGACTGCTTAGGTATTTATTTTTAATCAACTCAATTGCGGCATATTCTGCCATATTAATCTCCCTTCCTCACTACTGCTCCATTATAACGACATCTGCAATAATCGATTTTGCTCACCTTCCCGTTATCCCCATTATAATACCATTTTGAGTAAGAGAGTTGATAAAAATTACGAATTGCCCTGAATAACTTTTATCATACTTATTCTGTACAAGCTTGGATTCCTTTCCACCACCCCAATCGTCTACGATAAAGCCAGGTGCATCCATTCTGGTAACCGCCCCATTAGTGTATAAAAATGGCGGGGGAAATCCCCGCCAGCC
>SAMEA3663280__coassemble_619_pt1 | contig 12263 bp, 14 predicted proteins | sample SAMEA3663280__metabat2_low_PE_020 | metagenome-assembled genome bin SAMEA3663280 (sample SAMEA3663280) | pig gut metagenome | biome: pig gut; feature: pig-associated habitat; material: faeces | place: China | collected 2013
TTCCGGCACCGTTTTCTCCAATGAGAGCTGTGGCGTATCCCTTCGGCAGCACAAGCTCCGGAACAGACAGCTCGAAGTCCTTATATTTTTTATATAGATTCTTTATCTTTACAACACTGCTGATTTCCATCACAGTCTCCCTCTACACGCAGCTTTCTCTAACTGTTATTCTTCGATATTCAACAACGTGGCCAAAGTCATCTGAAGCTCCGTTCCTGACAATCCCGCAACTTCCGCTGCGCGGATTGCCTCAAGCAGGGCCTCCTCCACCCTTCGCATATGCTGCTCCTTCAGCATCTCACTATCCTGGGCATTCACATAAAAGCCCTTGCCCTGAGCCGCTGTGACCAGCCCCTCGGCTTCCAGCTGTTCATATGCCTTCATAGTGGTGATTACACTGATTTTCAAGTCTTTCGCCAGACTGCGGATTGAGGGAAGATATTCACCTTCCCTCATTTTTCCCGCCAGAATATCTGCTTTTAACTGTTCTGCGATTTGCTGGTATATGGGGACTCCTGAATTTTGTAAAAGTTTCAAATCGTCCTCCTGTCAAACACTTACACCGTTTCTCCGATTGACTTCTTCCTCTTCATTTTCATTCTTGCGAAGAAGGATTCCCCTCTGTGGAACAGCTGATTCTTGTACACCTTTCCGGATACCAGAATCAGTACCAGAGTTACTGCCAAAAGAAGCAGGGTATACAAAATGCTCTCTGTCAGCGTGATATTTCCTATCAGGGTGTCACCGGGCAGCATGAAAGCACTGCTCAAGGGGAAAAGTCTGGCAAGGTTGGTCATCCAGGGCTTCTCCTGCATGGGAATCAAATAAGCAGCCATAAAGCCAATCACTACGACGATCTGATAATATCCCATATTCTGGGCAACCTCCTCCGTCTTCTCTGCCAAAGACCCGAAGGTAGCCGCCAGCAGGCAGAAGAACAGGAAGCCCACGCAGATCTCAATGGCAACCATAACACATGCACCGACGGAGAAAGCGCTGCCGCCGCCCTGTTCTCTAATCAGATGGAAGACTTCCATGATCACATTGTTGTACTCAGGATATACGACAGTCTTTGCCACATAGTCTCCCAACAGGAAACCTCCTCCGAAGCTCACCAGCCAGACAAGCATCTGGGTCACCGCTGCTACAGTCAGTGCCAGTATTTTGCCGGTAATCAGGGCGTAGGGCTTGGTCAGTGTGAGCATCATTTCCATCAGCTTGGAGGTCTTCTCCACACTTACCGCATTTCCCATGGTCATACCGTAGGTAAGGGTCATGCTATACATTACCAGAACAAAAATCATAGGTAGAAAAACAGAGATTAATTCCTCTCCGATGCTCTTTTCTTTTTCCCCTGCATCCAGGCTTTCTATCCTGACTGAGCTGAGTGCGATGGTCAGCTTCTCCATGGGAATGCCGGAGTAAATCATCTTTGCCGTCTCCATGACATTGCCAAAGTCGTCCAGAAAGCTCTTTCCGTCTCCCTCGGTGACCTCGCTGTTCTCAGGGAGAATCAGGATGACTTCATAGCCCTCCCCGGCGTTGGAAATCTTGAGAATGACATCACCGGGCTTCTCACTGAGGGTTGCGGCTACCGCTTCCGCACTCTCCTCTTCTACGGCAAATGTCACATCGGGATATTCTGTTTCATTCATAGCCAAAAACTGCTGCCAGGGAAGAAGCTCAAGGTCACTTTCATTGACCACATGTACGACCTGAATAGGAGAAATCTTCTCACTGTCGCTCTTCTGTACCAGCGCCATGATCACGCTGATCGCCATTCCCACCAGTAATATAACAACGGCCACACCCATGGTGGATTTACGGAATTTTCCTTTGGTATCCTGCTTGAAGGTAAAAGAGAAGACATCCTTCCAGCCGGTGAACAATCCTTTATTCATGATTATTTCCCCTCCTTTTTCTCGGCACGACGGTTCTTGGCAATCTGCAGGATATCCTTCAGCTTTAACACCTTACCGTTGTAGAAAATCATGGATTCATATACCTTTGCGGTAAAGGAGAACATGAATACCGTGATAAGGAATAAAAGGGCGATTGCTACCAGTCCTACCCAGAGAGACACCTTTCCCAGCAACAGATTGGCGGGCAGGATAAAGGGGGCACTGATGGGAATCATGCACAGTACTTCCAAAATCAGAGGATTTACGCCGCCTATCATCTCTACGATGCAGACTCCGATACCGATATAGCAGCCCACAATCAACAACAGCTGATAGATTTTCATGCCCTCAGCCAGCTCATCCAGCTTGCTCACCGATGCTCCTGCGAGACCTGCAATGATGCTGAAGAACAATACACCCAGCAGAATCACTGCAAGACAGATTACCAGACTTGCGGGAGTAATCTTGCCCATCATCTCCAAAAACAAGTCAAGGGCTCCCGGCTCTTCCCCTGTCTGCACAGCGGCGGGAGGGAACAGATTACTGCTGATTATTTTTCCTCCCAGGAAGGCAACTCCGATGGCCGCCATCTGGATGACTACCAGCAAGAGGGAAGCCAGAATCTTACCAACGATCAGGGCCATAGGACGAATATTAATCATCAGATACTCAACCACTCTGGTGGACTTCTCTGTCACGATGCCGTTGGCAATCTGACCGCCCGCCAGGTTGATAATCATCATGACCACCATGATTCCTGCAAGCAGCACTCCGTATTCCTGCTGTGTAATGCCTTCTGTCTTGTCTTTTGCATCAATGGTAATGTTGCCATTCTCATCCACAACGGCAAATTCCACGCCGGTGCTTACTGGCTTGCTGATAAATACAGCCTGCTCAGGAGTCACATCGATGGCTTCTCTCTTGGCATCATCAAAGTAAACGCCGAAATCCTCGGTCAAGGCTTCATAGTCGTCATCAGAAAAGCCTGCTTGTACTGCTTTCACAAAGGTCAGTTGAAAATACCCGCTCTCTTCCAGGGTTACCTTCAGAAGAATATCCACGGGCTTTTCCGCCTCCTCCAACGCCTTGGAGTTCTCCTCATAGGTCTTATCCGGTGTCTTTTCAATCACCAGCTTCTGATACCTCTCTCCTGTGGCAAACCCGGTATAATCAATCTCCAAACCGGTTTCGTCATATACAAATATTTTCTCCACAGCGGTTGCGCCCAGGTCTTTCTCCCCTTTGTTCTGCAGCCATCCCATAAACGGAACTCCCAGGAGAACCAGCAACGCAAAAATCACCAGGGATATCTTATAGGCGTTCGCTTTTACACCCTGTTCAAAGGAAAAGCGAAACACATCCTTCCAACCGGTATAATCGTGTTTATTCATGGTCTCCTCCTTCCGTTGCGGCCGCATCCTCCTGTACACTGCCTGCCATCTCAACAAAGATTTCATGCAGGGAAGGCTCTCTGAGCTCGAACTTTACAACAGAACGACCGGCACTCAGAAGGTCATCAAGAAATGCACGTGCCTGTTCCTCTCCGGTCACCTTGATCTGCTTACCGTCAGGAGTATCGGTAAGCACCTTCAGCTGATGCTTTGCAATAATATCTGCAAACTCCTCATCACACTTTACGAACATATTGACACGGCCATAGCCCTTCTTAATCTCATTCAGGTTGCCCTGGAGCACTGCCTTACCGCGATTGAGAATCGTGATATCCTCACAGAACTCCTCTATGACCTCCATCTGATGAGAGGACATAATCAGATACTTTCCCTTTGCCACTTCCTCGCGGATAATACTCTTGAACAAATCGGTGTTCACGGGATCCAGACCGCTGAGAGGCTCATCCAGAATCAACAGCTCGGGATCGGACAAAAGAGCTGCCATCAGCTGAATCTTCTGCTGGTTACCCTTGGAAAGCTGGTCTGCGGTCTTGGGCTTCTCCTTCTTCACATTTCTGCCCTTTCCCGTAGGCTGGGGGGGATACAGATACTCCTCCACCTCCAGACGACCTGCCCAGTACTTGATCCTCTTCTTGGCTTCTTCCTTCGACACGCCTTTAAGCTTTGCAAAATACAACAGCTGGTCCATGAGCGGGTATTTGGGATACAGACCTCTCTCCTCTGCCAGATAACCCACATTTACCTTCATGGCGTCCAGGGGCTCTCCCTTCCAGAGCACTTCACCGCCGTTTTTCGCCAGCATCCCCAGAATCATACGGATGGATGTGGTCTTGCCGGCACCGTTGGTTCCCAGCAAAGCATACACTCCGGGATTCTCCAGAGAAAAGGATAAATCCTCCACTACTGTCTTCTCCCCATATTTCTTGTTCAGATTTTTTACCACTAATGACATACTCGTCCTCCTTATAATACGCGAAACGTAATATTGCTGTTTATATGTTATATATACAGCATAAGCAGATGGTTGTCAAGTGGTATTTTAGGGACGGGGCTTTTGTCACGGGAAGCGCCCTTTGTCACAAAGAGAGCCCTTTGTCACGAAGTCGGGGACAGAAGGAAATTCTTTATATTATCTTCTGTCAGCTTTTGATACGGAACTTCAATCCTATCTGCATTCCCGATGTAGGAATTAATCCACTCCTCATATTCCGCCAGATCCACCGGGTCATTAAGTTCATATTCCTCCCCTGTCATAATATAGTATACCAGTCCGTCGCCATTCACGTCTGTCTCCTCAGGAAATTTCTGCCCCATATAATTTATATCAGACAAAGCTTTATCCCAGGCGTCCACCATAGCCACCTGCAGGTAAGTATCTTTCTCGGCATTATACTGATATAAGGTATAGGGCCAGAACATATCGCCCGCCATTCCCTGATTATGAGACCATTCTGCTCTTATCACACCATTTTCATAATAGGTCACCATGGGAAATTCTATCCATTCTTCCCTTACCGTATCGGTTGCGCTGTCATAATCATAAATAATCTCAGCATTTCCTGCCACGCAGGTGGTGGTGTATTCCACAATCAGTTCGTCATTTCCGTCATGGTCAATATCGAAGACTGCAAATCTGTTCCTCTCGATATCAAATCCGTCATAACCGAGTTCTCTGTTCCCCGGAAAAGTCTGGTAACAATAGATATTCTCCAGAACGGTTCTATAGGCAGACAGCCTTGCCTGTTCGCTCTGCTGTGCCTGATTTCCCGGCTTCTCCGAAGACTCATTCCCCCTTTCCTGTTCATTCCCCCTTTCCTGCGCCGGCCCGGGCGTCGGCTCCGCAGTCACATTGTCCCACTTTCCTCCACCTCCGACAACAGAATCCCACTCTCCTCCGCCTCCGACAAAAGAGTCCCCTCTCATATCAGGAATTATCACATTCTTCAGCCCGGTAAAATCAATCTCATCCGCCAAGGTTCTAAGATTGTCCTCAGTTATTCCATCCTCACTTCCGGCAAGCAGATTCATCACAATAAAACAGCTCTCAAAATCAGCAACGACCAAGGATTTTGTCTTACCAAGCTCCAGCAGAATCATATCGCCGCCTACCGTGGTATATCGATGCTCTGTATAATCCGTCACATGTCCGATATTTAACAACACTTCCTCAAAGGTGCCCTTCACGGACCGTCTGAGCTGCAGCATTCTCTCTGTTCCGTTTAATACGATATCACCGTCAAACTGAAATGTTCCGTTCTCATAAATGTAAGCCCACCCGCGGGACATCCCGGCTCCCATAAACTCTCCGCCAACCCGGTAGTCCAATTCTTCCTGACTTACAACATTGACTTCCGAATGAAGCCTGAGCCCATACCTTCCAACAATTTCATCCAGTTTGTCAGCCATTTCCCGGGTATAAACGGTATATTGGTCATATCCGGGAGGGAGATTTGTGGGCTGATTCCCAATAGCATGTATGATTTTGCCATCCGTATCATAACCCGCCAGAAAATCCTGCCATTCCTTTGTCGCCCGGTATTCCGGCGAATCCTTCAGTCCCTGCAGAGAAATAAAGTCACCCGACATCACCTGCACGACCGACGGATCCTCCTCATCAGGTACCTTATAAGTATATTCGCCCAGCTTCATCTGCCATAACCTGATCAAAGCATAGGCACATCCCACAAGCATAACCATCATCAACGCAATCGCAGCAATCAACAGAATTCTCTTTCGTGATGCAGATTTTTTATGTCTCCTGCTCTCATATGGAATCACCTTGTCCTCGAGAATACCCTCCTCATGTGCCTCCAGAATATATTCGTCCTTCACCATTGCCAGACTTTCCATCAATTCCACCGAAGTCATATGAATCCCTCCTTCTCCAGCATTTTCTGAAGCTTTCCCCTTGTTCTGTGAAGCATGGAAGCCGTCTTGCTCGCAGAATATCCAAACCTTTCCGCAATCTCTTTTACCGAATCCATGTACCAATATCTGCACAGAAAAACTCTTCGCTCGGTCGCCGGCAGTTCTCCCAGAAAACGGTTTATCTTTTTGGCAAATTCTTTCTTCAAAAACTCCCTTTCCACGCTCTCCTCACCGGAAACGCATTCCTCCAATTCATCCAGTACCAGAGGGACCTCGCCGCCTCCCCGCTTTTGAGCCGTTCGGTTTTTCCAACGGTCCAGCGAGATATATCTGGTCATTTTCCCCAAATATGCCGCAAGCGAATGGGGGCGTTTGGGCGGCATGGTATTCCACGCCGCAAGATAGGTATCATTTACACTCTCCTCAGAGTCCTCGCTATTGTTCAGAATGTTGTAGGCTATGCTGAAGCAGTAACCTCCGTATCTGGCCGAGGTCTCCGCGATTGCGTCCTCTGACCTCTCCCAAAATAAATCCATGATTGCATTGTCATCCATACTATGTCCTCTTTCGTCCCGGCTTTCTACATCCGTATTCAAACTGCCCTTCATACCTATAGTAGAAAAATCCGATAAAATGTTGCATGATAAACCTAACTTTTTGAAAATAAATCAGTCCCGGTCTCTCCACCGAAAAGATCCTGCAATATATTCTAATCTGCTGCCGAAACCCTCTATCGCTTCTTCAGGATACTGGTAAAACAACGCAACCGTCCTGCCGTTTTTGTATACACCCTCACGTTTTTCACAATTCCATTTTCATCTATTCATTTTATCTTACCATCCTCAATCATAATGATTCGGTCTGCCTCCCGCGCAAGCTCCATATTATGTGTGATCATAATAATGGTCTGTTTGAGCTCGCGATTGGATTTCTTCAGAAGCTCCATAATCTCATTCCCCGATTTGGTATCCAGATTTCCCGTGGGCTCATCTGCAAGAATCAGGGAAGGACCGGTAATCAGTGCCCGGCCGATGGAGGTTCTCTGCTGCTGCCCTCCCGACAGCTCATTCGGCAGATGGGTCCGTCTCTCTAAAAGACCAAGTCTCTGAAGCATCTCCTCCATCTCCTTTGGTTCCACCTTTCTCTCATCCAGTTCCATGGGAAGGGAGATATTCTCTTCCACGTTCAGAATCGGAATCAGGTTATAGAACTGATAGATGATTCCCACCTGCCTTCTGCGAAAGATTGCCAGTTTGTCATCATTCAGGGCAAAAATATCCGTATCATTGATGAATACCTTTCCTCCTGTAGGCCTGTCCACACCTCCAATCAAATGAAGCAACGTGGACTTTCCCGAGCCACTGGCTCCCACGATAGCCACAAACTCTCCTTTTTCCACGGTAAGGCTGACATCGTCAAGAGCCCTTACCTCGTTCTGTCCTTTCCCGTATATTTTTGATAAATGTTCCACTCTTAATAATTCCATACTTCCTCCTGAAAATAATTTTCTTTCTAAGCTATACTATATCTCCCCAGTGTTACACTCAGGTTACAAGACTAACACTTTTATCATTTCCCGTAATAGGATAACAAAAAACACTTGCGCCTTATGCTGGCGCAAGTGTCCCTGTATTAACATATTACCAAATGCGTATGGTCATACCCATTGTCTGTTAATGTAAACCTCAGATATTCAACAATTCACTGTAAACCTTTAACGCTCCCTCTGTCTCATGGGCAAGTACCTTCTTGGCAAGTACCTTGCCGAGCTGTACGCCTTCCTGGTCAAAGCTGTTGATATTCCATACAAAGCCCTGGAACATTACTTTGTTCTCGAAGTGTGCCAAAAGGGCACCCAGAGCTTCGGGCGTAAGCTTCTCACCGATGATGATGCTGGAGGGGCGTCCTCCCTCAAAGTTCTTGTTCTTATTGTCATCAGCCTTACCGCAGGCAAAGGCAACAATCTGTGCTGCCACGTTTGCGCAGAGCTTCTGCTGGCTGGTACTTCCCTGAATATCTACATCCGTACCAATCTGACTGTTCTTAAATCCAATGAACTGGAGCGGTGTGATATCTGTTCCCTGATGCAGTAGCTGGTAGAAGGAATGCTGACCATTCGTTCCGGGCTCACCGAAGATGATGGGACCAGTTACATAGCTGACAGGCTCGCCGAAACGGTTTACCGACTTGCCGTTAGACTCCATGTCAAGCTGCTGCAGGTGAGCAGGGAAACGGGAAAGTGCCTGGGAATAAGGAAGTACTGCAGTTGCAGGATATCCCAGAATGTTTCTCTCGTAAACTCCAATCAGTGCATCCATCAATGCAGGATTCTTGCGGATATCAGTGTTCTTCGCAAGGACATCCTCTTCTGCTGCGCCCTTTAAGAAATCAGCAAATACCTTGGGACCAAATGCCAGGGAAAGAACTGCTCCGCCTACCGCTGAGGTAGAGGAGAAACGTCCTCCGATATAATCATCCATAAAGAAGGCTGCCAGATAATCGCTGCTCTTTGCAAGGGGAGAAGTCTCACTGGTTACGGCAATCATGTGTTTTGATGCATCAAGACCTGCCTTGGCAAGAGCATCCTTCACAAAGGATTCATTGGTCAGAGTCTCAAGTGTGGTTCCGGACTTGGATACCAGTACAAAAATGGAATGTGCAACATCAACGGAATTCAGGACTGCTGCCGCATCATCCGGATCCACGTTGCTGATAAACTTTGCTTCCATCTTGAAGGTGCCGTTCTTTTTCGCCCAGTTCTCCAATGCCAGGTACATGGCGCGGGGACCAAGGTCACTTCCGCCGATGCCAATCTGAACAACTGTGGTGAACTTTTCGCCGGCTGCATTTACGATTTCTCCGGAATGAACCTTATTTGCAAAATCAGCAATTCTGTTCTGCTGCTCAACGTAGAAATCTCTCTTGTCCACACCATCTGCAGTCACTGCATTGCCCAGCTGTCCGCGGGTCAGCTGGTGCAGCACCAGACGCTTTTCTCCGGTATTTACCACCTCGCCGTTGTACAGCTCAGCATATTTTTCGGTAAGCTGTGCCTCCTCAGCCAATGCTGCAAGTGTGGAGATGATATCCTCATCCACTTCCTTGGCTGCATAATTATATACCAGTCCCGCTCCCATAGGGATGCTGTAATTCTTTACGCGGCTCGCTCCGTTGTCACCGGACATCACTGTTGCAAGCCTTACCTTCTTTGTGTTCTCTTTGAGCTCCTGATAGGACTTCAAAGTATCAAAATTGTTCCATGCTACCATTGGTATGTCCTCCGTATCACACAAGTTTATATTGTCTTTCTTATGCTACTATAACGCAATAGTGGGAAAGATTGCAAGAATAATTTGGGTGCTTCCGTTATTTTTATAACGAGTTATGCGTTCACACCCAATACATGCATATCACGCCTTCCGTAACCCGGAAGCCATTCTTGGAAAGCCTCTTTCAATACTTTGGCGCAAGCGGCCAGATCCTCTTTCTTATATTCTCTTATCATTTTTTATTCCTCGTTATTCTCGAAACAGAACACTTTCCCAATCAGCTTCCTTAAATCCGACAAGCACAAAATCCTCTCCAATAAGCATTGGCCTCTTAACCAGCATCCCATCTGTAGCAAGAAGAGCATACTGCTCCTCTTCACTCATCTCAGGAAGCCTTTCCTTAAGATTCATATCCTTATAGAGAAGGCCGCTTGTATTAAAGAACTTCTTAAGCGGAAGCCCGCTCATCCGATGCCAGGTCTTCAGCTCTTCCAAGGTAGGATTCTGCTCCTTGATCGGTCTCTCTGTATATTTCATTCCTTTTTCATCCAACCACTTCTTTGCCTTCTGGCAAGTAGTACACCTTGCATAGCATAAAAATTCCATATTTACTTCATCCTTTCCTCAGTCTGATATCCTGGTTCAGACTGCTTTCTCACTGCGATTCATCACTTCTCAACAGCTCCCGTCCAATCAAGGATACCGCCGCACTCAATAATATTCCTATACCCTAAGGCCGCAAGCTTGGCTGCTGCCTCCTTACTTCTGCGCCCGCTTCTGCAGTACACATAGATGACCCTGTCTTTCTCCGGAAGCTCTGCAGGCTGCGTAGCTCCAATAGCTTCATTCGCAAGGTTAACTGCTCCCGGAATATGTCCCTCAGCATACTCATCCGCTCTTCTTACATCCAGAATGATATAATCTCCTGCTTCCGCAAAAATCTCCTTTGCTTCATCCATTGTAATCGATTTATATTCATCTTCGGAAATCTTCACCTTGTTGTATATGATGACTCCTGCAACAAGAAGCACTACAACACTGGCTCCCAGTATCCGGTATCTTTTCTTCACCCTTCATTCCTCCTCTTCAGTCCGCGCGGAACGGCGCTTCTATATCTCATATTATCGCCTGCGCAGAATCAGCTTCACTGCATCAATCAGATTCTCACTTCTTTCAGACAACTCTCCAAGAATATTATATTAGTTTATCCGAACAATCGCAACCAAAACAAAATACAGTGCTATTTTTTTGTCACGTTTACTTTCAATGTCATTAACTTAAGAGAAAAAGTAAAACAGGAATGAATCCCAAAAATAAGGGAAATACGTCATTTCTTCTGTATTTCCCTTATCAAAAATACTGTCGGTAGCCGGACTTTATCACATTTTATAAACTGCGTAGAAAGGAGCTTTTCGGAATCTCTGATGTGTAATACATACAATTTGCCATCATTATGCTTATTTGTTATTCACTCAAACTCTTGTAATAATCTATAACATTCACAAACGGAATGACTATCTTTCCATTATTAAATATATTTGCTGTAATTGCTTCAATTTTACCTCTTGCAATTCCAATAAGTGCTGCTGCACCATTCACAATAACAAGTTCTTTAAATGTTTCCATATCAGCATTTTCCTCAGATAAAAAAGCGCCCTCAACAGATAATTTCACACTGCATTTTTGTTCTTCTGTTTGAATAATATCTATCTCAAAATCTATCAATATTTGAGCAAACCATTTATTATCTGTTTGTTGAAATTCTGGTTCATTTATGTTTATGCCAAAGTTCCTTTTTCCATCTCTTTCTGCATCAACAATACTATTGTCTATAGTTAAAGACTTAACAGTTGTTCCAACCAATTCAATTCCGGTCGCTATCATGTTTAATTCCATTACGCAATAGCCTCCTTCTCTTTTAAAACACAAACCCAATTTTTCTTTTTTCTATTATATTTGTTTTTTTCTTCGTCCCACTTAATCACTGCATAATCATTCTTTAAACAAGGCTTTTCAATACTCACAGACAACGTTATGTCTAACTTTTGACATATCTCATTTAACGACCTCACAGTAAAATTATAGTCCCGACTCTCCCACTTCGAGACCATTCCTTGTGTTACTCCCATAAACCTTGCAAATTCTATTTGTGTCATACCTAAATCAAGTCTACATCTTTCTATTTTGGCAGAGATTTTTGCCAGTTCAATGGTCGTCTTTATCTCCGCCTCAGAAATTCCTTCTGATACCCAACTGGTTTTTTTTGCATTAGCAACTTTCTCCATAACTCCCATCATTAATTCCTCCATATTCTTTACACTTTTTATCTATTGTTATCTATTTTTCACTAACTATTTAACCACTGCAATCTACACTTCGCAACATTTATGGCATTTTGATAATCTCCATCATTTTTCTCTAAAAAGGCTACCAACAATACAACAATGCCTCCTTCAACAATCGTATATATTATTCTTACATTCTTTTTCGATGCCGGATGTCTAATGCTGAAAAGTTCTTTTTCACCATTTAGTTTTTCATACTGTGGCAAATCAATAGCACGCTCTTTTTCCATATCTAAAACAGCCAAATCTTGAATTAATTTTTTCTGGTATCTCTGCCAAGGTGGATTGCTTTTCCATTGCTCATTAACTGATTTGGTGAATTCTTTTTGTACAACAGATAATGCATATATATCATTCAATCCATTTATGTCAATTTTCTCTAATTCCACATCGTAACCTCCTCCTTTGTATATCAATTATATTACTTATAAGTAATATTTACAAGCATTTTTGTGTCATTCTTTTATA
>SAMEA3663280__coassemble_624_pt1 | contig 12178 bp, 10 predicted proteins | sample SAMEA3663280__metabat2_low_PE_020 | metagenome-assembled genome bin SAMEA3663280 (sample SAMEA3663280) | pig gut metagenome | biome: pig gut; feature: pig-associated habitat; material: faeces | place: China | collected 2013
AGACAGTCTTTTATTTATGTATTGCTTGTACTGACAATGTGTTATGACGCTTTTCGCAGGGTGAAAGAGGTAGACCCGCAACAGATTGTATACGGCTATGCAGCGGCAGTATGCTTCCTTCTCTTCTGTCAGAAGTTTATTGACCAGGAACACTTTGAGCTTGGAGTGAAGCTTCTGACCTTGGTTTTTGTCAGTGTATACGCAATTTTATTGTATCTGTACCGCACGAGGGAGAGGCAGGATACCATTGTCGGAATTGCCATAGTTGCTTTTGTGGCAGTGGTGATAGAATGTTGTGCCAATACCTGGGGAACCAGTATCGGCACAACCGACAGGTCTGCTTATCTTGGAGATCTGGAGGATTACCGTTCATTGTATCAGCTGACGCAGGAACGGGAGGATAGCCTGTATCGTGTGGAAAAATTCAGCCGCAAGACAAAAAATGACGCCACTTTGGCAGGCTTTCCCTCCGCCAGTGTCTTTTCCTCCACCATGAATTCCCAGGTTATGGATTTGTACGGCAGACTGGGGATGCGACATAGTAAGGTATACTATTGCTTTGACGGAGCAACCGCATTTACATCAGCACTGCTCAATGTGAATTATATGTTCGGCAAGGAAGGTTATGAGTTTGGAATGTACGACTTTGTGGAGAAAAGCGGGGATGTCAGCTTATATCAGAGTAAATATACCCTGCCTTTCGGATACACGGTTCCCTATGAATATGATATCCCGGAGGGATTTGACGCTCAGCCCATGACATTGCAGAACCGGATGGCAGAAGAATTGGGGGCTGCCCAGAATCTGTTTTGGAAGTATGCAGGCGTCAATCAAGGGAATGATGTGAGATTTTCCGTCAGTCAAAGCGGAGACTATTATGCTGTTGTAGCTACCAGCGGAACGAGGGCAGTGAAGTGTCAGGGCGGTCCCAGAGACGGAGAGACTTTCTGGGATCTGAAGAGAGGCTGTGTGATATACCTGGGAAATCTGGAACAGGGACAGACCATAACACTGACCAATGGAGATGAGAAGGATGAAACACCGAGAATAGGTGTGGAATTCTATAGAGTGAACACGGAAGAAATTGTAAATTTATTTGAAAAAATGTCCGCCGTTCATTTGGAAAATGTAAGCTGGGGAGACAACCGTATTTCAGGAAGGATTTCCATGAAGGAAGCGGGACGGTTGGTATTGTCTGTCCCCGAGGAAGACGGCTGGAAAATTACGGTTAACGGAGAAGTGACCGAGCCCGGAACCTTCGGAGGGTGCCTGGTGGCATTGGATCTTCAGCCGGGAGAATATGAAATCGATATGGTATACAGAGCTGCCGGTGCCAATGCGGGAATTGCAGTCAGTGCAGCATTTATCCTGTTATATTTATTGATTGTAGCAGTGCCCAAGATCAAGGGAGCGGCAAGGAGAACGAGAGATGAGAAAAAGAATTGAGAATGCTGCATTATGGACTGCAGTGGTTATGTCAGGAATGGTTGTGATTAATTTACAGAATAATAATCCCATCAATTGGATGAAGAATATAATCATCGGATTGATTGTGGGTGTGCTTCAGTTCCTGTGGGCATCTCTGATGGAGCTGATTGCGAAAACAAAAAGCAAAAAGAAGAAAAAGAAGTAAAGTGGAACTGATGGGAGGCGTGCCGTGACTGAGAATGTGACAGAGACTGAAAGCGTCGGAATGACGCTCTTAAAAAGAGGACAGAAGGGGCTGATGCATGCATTGTTCAGCCGTGTCGGAGTCTTTCTGATACTTCTGGTATTGCAGTTTTTGATGTTGTTCAGCGTATTCAGGTGGTTTGAGAACTTTTTACCCCATGTTTACGGTGGAACGTTTCTGTTTACGGTGATTATGGTGCTTTATCTGCTCAATGCCAGAATGGATTCCACTGCAAAGCTTACCTGGCTGGTCATCATTATGGCAACGCCGGTATTCGGAGCGTTGCTCTTGTGGTTTACAAAGAGTGAAATCGGTCACAGAGCGGTGAAGGTTCGAATTGAGCAGCTGATAAATACAACAAATAATATGCTTCCGCAACAGGATGAGGTGCTTGAGTCCTTGCGACAGGAGAATCAGGGAGCAGCCTCTCTGGCAGGGTATATCAACAGAAATGGGTGTCATCCGGTCAGCGGAAATACTGCGGTCACGTACTTTCCCTCCGGTACTGCAAAATGGGAAGAGATGCTAAGGCAGCTGAGGCAGGCAAAACATTTTATTTTTCTGGAATACTTTATTATTGATGAGGGGCTGATGTGGGGGAAGGTTCTGGAAATCCTGGCTGAGAAGGTCAGGGAAGGCGTGGATGTCAGGGTGATTTATGACGGAACCTGTGAGTTTACCACCCTTGACCATGGTTATCCCAAACGATTGAGAAAGCTGGGAATTCAGTGTAAAATGTTTTCACCGCTGGTGCCGTTGGTTTCCACTCATTATAATTATCGTGACCATCGCAAAATATTGGTGATTGACGGTCATACGGCATTTAACGGTGGCGTGAATCTTGCAGATGAATATATCAATAAAGTACAGAGATTTGGTCACTGGAAGGATACAGCCGTGATGTTAAAAGGGGATGCGGTCCGTAGCTTTACCCTGATGTTTTTACAGATGTGGAATGTGGATGTGAAAGAGTTGGATATTCAACGTTTCCTTGATTATCCTACCTTTCCTCCGACAGAAGAAAAGGGCTATGTGCTTCCCTACGGAGACTGTCCGCTGGATATGGATAAGGTCGGTGAGCGGGTTTATATGGATATTCTGAACCGTGCCATAGATTATGTACATATTATGTCGCCTTATCTGATTTTGGACGGTGAGATGGAAGCAGCCTTGAAATTTGCGGCAGAGCGGGGCGTTGACGTCAAACTGATCTTACCCGGCATTCCGGATAAAAAGATTCCCTATGCCCTGGCCAAAGGACACTATGCATCCCTTCTGGATTCCGGGGTGGAAATCTATGAGTATACTCCCGGCTTTGTTCACGCAAAGGTATTTGTCAGCGATGACAGGGAAGCAGTTGTGGGGACAATCAATCTGGATTACAGAAGCCTCTATCATCACTTCGAATGTGCGACATGGATGTATGGAACATCCTGTATTCCGGAGATTGAGAAGGACTTTGCACAGACTCTTGAAATGTGCAGGCATGTCACAAAAGATACCATATGGCAGGGCTTTCAAGCCAAGAAACTGACAAGCTATCTGATGAAGGTGGTAGCACCGCTGCTGTGAGCGTACAGAGGACATCCGACGGATTGCTTGACAGAAAAAGAGGAACTTTTTAAAATAGGATCAGAGACTATTTTACGAAAGGAAATGCGTTGAGATGAGCAATTATCGTTTGGAAGGAAATAAATATATTATTGAGAATTATGACAAGTTATCTCCGTTTTCGAGCTTCCTGCCCGGGCTTGCAGGAGTAAAGGGTATTCCGGTATGGTCCTTTTATACCAACAGGGGACAGGCCATGAGCAGTTTTGGTATCCATAATAAGGGAAATGCCATGATGGAGTTCAATCCTGCGAACACTTCATATGAGGAGACGCCGATCAAGGGATTTCGTACCTTTGTCAGGGTGGACGGAGAGTACTATGAGCCTTTTTGTTCCTATGCGCCGGAACTCAATCGCCGTATGGAGATAGAGAAGAATGTGATTACCATCATAGAAGAGAATAAGGGACTGAAGATTACGATTTCCTATATTGTTTTGCCCAATGAAAGCATTGGTGCCATTATGCGAAGGGTTACGGTAGAGAACACCGATAAAGCAACCCATGAGCTTGAGCTGATTGACGGTATGCCGCAGATTATAACCTATGGTGTACAAAACAGTCTCTACAAGGAAATGTCCAATCTTTTCCGCAGTTATGCAGAGATTCGCAATATGGAAAACAATGCACCTTACTATACCACCAGAGCAGCCAGCGATGATTCCGGTGAGGTGGCACAGACAGAGGGCGGTTTCTTCTATCTTGCAGTCAAAGACGGACAGCTGCTTCCAGTAATCTGTGATAAGAATGTACTCTTTGATTTTGACAGCTCCCTGAGGAATCCCGTGGTATTTCTGGAGAAGGGACTGAAGGGAGTCTTGGAGAGAACTCAATATGCAGTGAATAAGATTCCCTGCGGTTTTGTAGCCATGGAGGAAAAACTGAAAGCCGGGGAAAAACTGGAATTCACGGCGTTTGCAGGTTATGCTTCCTCTGTGGAACTGTTAAATGGTAAGGTGGCGGGATTATGCCGTCGGGGGTATGTGGAGGAAAAGCTGGCAGAAGCGCGGGAACTGGCAGATTTCTTTACCAAAGATGTTTATACCGAGAGTGCCAATCCGTTGTTTGACAGATACATGGAACAGTGCTACCTGGATAATTTCCTGCGAGGGGGATATCCTTTCCTTATGGGAAAGGGTGACAACAGGAAAGTTGTGCATCTGTTTAGCAGAAAACATGGTGATCCCGAGAGAGATTACAACTTTTTCTCTATCGCGGGAGAATATTATTCCCAGGGTAACGGCAACTATCGTGATGTGTGTCAGAATCGTCGCAACGATGTGTTTTTTAACCCTGCAATCGGTGATTTTAATGTCCATCACTTCTTTAGTCTGGTACAGATGGACGGGTATAATCCTTTGGAGATCAGACCCTTCAGCTTTGTGATAACGGCGGAGAAGAAAGCCGAAGCAATGGAGGCTCTGGCGCGTCATGTTGTGGATAAGGAGGGGAAGCTTGCCGCAGTTTTGGAGAAGCCGTTTACCCCCGGTCAGATCACCAATATGATTGCAAGATATCAGATGCAGGTAACCGGTGATGAGGAGGATTTGGTCAATGAGCTGGTTTCCCTGGCAGAAGAGCAGATAGAAGCCTGCTTCAAGGAAGGATATTGGAGCGACCACTGGGATTATAATCTGGATCTGGTGGAGGATTATCTGCTGATATATCCGGACAAAGAGAAAGAGCTCTTGTTTGGAAGGAAGGATTATCGTTTCTATGACAGTGAAGGCGTGGTGAGACCCAGAAGGGATACCTATGTCATCAATAAAAAGGGACAGGTACGCCAGTACGGTTCTCTATATGAAAGCGAGGAAAAGGCTTCCAGACCCGGCTTTGACAAAAACGCGACCAACTGGTTAAAGGACACCCAAGGAAATCTTGTGACCACCAATCTGTTTGGTAAGTTACTCACGCTTGCTGTCAACAAGTTTGCACTGTTGGATTCCCATGGTCTGGGTGTCGAAATGGAAGGCGGAAGACCCGGCTGGAATGATGCCATGAACGGTCTGCCCGGTCTGTTCGGCAGCAGTATGCCTGAGACCATGGAATTGAAGAGACTGGTTGATTTCATGTGCAAAGTGGTGCCTGAGAGCGGCAGCCAGGATATTCCGACAGAGCTTGCGGAGTTTATGAGATCTATTTACGAGGCATTGCAGGAGAATTTGTCTGACTTTGCATATTGGGATAAGGTGGCAGGACTGCGGGAAGAGTTCCGCGAGAAGATTATGTTCACTACAAGCGGGGAGAGATCAGAAGTTCCTTATGCCGAGATTGGAAAGATCCTGAAAGCTTTTGCGGATAAGCTGGAGAAAGCCTGGGAGAAGGCTCTGGAACTGGGACATGGTATCATGCCTACCTACTTTACTTATGAGGCTGACGAATTCGAGCCCCTGGTAAATGAGGATGGCAGTCCCAGAATCAGCCCCTACGGTCTGCCCGGTGCCGAAGTGAAATCATTTCAGCTTGTGATGGTGCCCTTTTTCCTGGAAGGACCTGCAAGAATGCTGGCTGCCTGCGGCGGGAAGGACAGAGCCGTGGCAGAGAAAATGTGTGCGGCCGTGAAGGAAAGCGATATCTATGACAAAAAACTGAAGATGTATAAAACTTCAGAATCCATTGAGGGGATGTCTGCAGAGAACGGTCGTGTCAGAGCATTTACCGCCGGCTGGCTGGAGAGAGAAAGTATTTTCCTACATATGGAATATAAATACTTCCTTGGTATGCTGAAGGCAGGACTTTACACAGAGTTTTATGAGGCGGTTTCAGACGCACTGATTCCTTACCAAAAGCCTGAAGTTTACGGGCGCAGTATTTTGGAGAACTCATCCTTCCTGGCTTCCTGCGCAAATCCGGATCCTGCGGTTCACGGTCAGGGATTTGTGGCAAGATTGTCCGGCTCCACCGTAGAAATGCTTTCCATGTGGATTGGCATGTTTCTGGGTGAGGGGGGATTCCGTACCGGCAAAGATGGTCTGGAGCTGGTTCTTGCGCCAAGACTCTCAAAGAAAATGTTTGATACAAACGGGGAAGCGTCGTTTATGCTTTGCGGTAACTGCATTGTGACCTACCATAATGAGAGTGGAAAGGATACCTTCGGCGTTGATGGTGCCGAGGTTTGGCGTATGGAGCTGTCTGACGGAACAGAGAAGTTCACGGTATCCGGAGATTGCATCCCCGAGACTCTTGCATTGAAGGTTCGGGAAGGGAAAATGAAGTCAATCGAGGCATACCTCGCATAAAGTAATGGTTCTTATACTAAAAAAAACTTGTACTAAAATAGATTATGTTATACAATATAGACCATGATACTAAACAATTGATAAACAAAAGGGTGGTAAACAATTATGGCATTGTTAGATGAATGGAAAAAAGTAGCCTATGATGAGAGGCTTGGGCAGGAGGAGCTCAAGAAAATCTGGGCAGTATATTTTCAGGCTGAGAAAGAGATTTACATGCAGCTTTTGAAGAATCCCGATGAGGTGGTTAGGGGAACCGTACAGGAGCTTGCCGACAAGTATAATGTTCCTCTTTTGACCATGACCGGCTTCCTGGACGGTATCAACGACAGCCTTGTGGAGGCTAATCCTATCGAAGAGATGGAAGCTGACACGGAAGTTAATCTGGGCTTCAACAAGGAGCTGCTCTATAAAAACATGGTAGCGGCAGATGCTGAATGGCTGTACAATCTGGAGGAGTGGAAGGACATCTTTGACGACGAGACCAGAAAAGCCTTGTACAGAGAGCAGAAATCCTCCACAACCATTAAAAAGGAAGCAAAGGTATATCCGAATGACCCTTGTCCCTGTGGAAGCGGCAAGAAGTATAAGAAGTGCTGCGGCAGAAGACAATGATGTTGATAAACAGGGACTCTTTTTGATAAAGAGTCCTGTTTTCGTACTGTACGGCGGATTTTAATGACAGGAGGGTGAATAGTGAAGCAGTTCAAAGAAATGAAGTGGGACACCCTGATGCTGGGTGTGTTGTATGCATTGCTTGGGTTGGTATCTCTGGTGATTCCGGAGACAATGGATCAGGTCCTTGGATATTTGATCTGTATGGTACTTATCGTTGGCGGAGCCGTCTCCATGATCAGTTACCTTCTGAGAGATCCTTATCAGAATTATTATCACAACGATTTCCATCACGGATTGATCGGAATCGGAGCAGGAATTCTGTTATTGGTTAATGTGGACTGGATTATTTCTCAGATTCCCCTGATTCTCGGCGCTATGGTTTTTTTAAGCGGCAGCAGTAAATTACAGGATGTCATTGACATGAAGCGCATGAATTATGGGAAATGGACCGTAATGCTCGGAATTGCCATAGGAAATCTTCTGATTGGTGTTTTGTTTATGGTGAATCCCTTTGATTCCATGGATCTTTTGTTCAGACTGCTTGGGCTGGGACTGATTTTCAGCGGAATATCCGATTGTGTCATCGCTGTCTATTTTGCAACCAGGATAAAGGAATATATGGATGACTTAGAGGCATCGGGCGAGACGGGAGGTTCCGGAAGACCCCGTGTCAAAGCCATTGAGGTAAAGGCAACCGAGGTCTCCGATAAAGAAGGTAAGAATAGCCGTCAATAATGACAAAAGAGAGGTAATTTGAATATGAAAAAGCTGGAAGATTATGTGGTGAGTATTCCCGATTTTCCTGAGGAGGGAATTGTTTTCAGGGATGTGACCAGTGTGTTGCAGGATGCGGAGGGATTACATCTGGCGATTGATACCATGCAGGACAAGATCAAGGATCTTGACTTTGATGTGGTTGTGGGACCGGAGTCGCGCGGATTTATTTTCGGAACTCCGATTGCGTACAATACAGGTAAGCCTTTCGTGTTGATTCGCAAGGCAGGAAAGCTTCCCAGAGAGACCGTGTCCGTATCCTACGAGCTGGAATACGGCAAGGCAACCATCGAGATGCATAAGGACAGTATCAAGCCCGGACAGAAGGTTCTGATTGTGGATGATTTGATCGCGACAGGCGGAACCACTGAGGCAATGATCCAACTGATTGAAGGTCTTGGCGGAGAAGTGGCAGGTATTGTGGTCCTGATTGAACTTGCCGGACTGAAAGGCCGTGAATTGCTGAAGGGCTATCGTCTGGAGTCGGCAATCTGTTATCCCGGCAAGTGATTTCGGGCTTAGGTATTTGTTACGCCGATGGTGTGTTGAGGCTTCACTCCTGTATTAGGCACGTCGGTTAATTGACAGTAAGATAAGGCAGAAAGCGTGGTGTGATGGCAATGGAAGAGAAACAGGAAGTCATCATTGATGATGGGAAAATGAATAAATTGCAGGAATTCAGCAATCCCGATGATTTGTACCGGGAGCTTATTCAGTGTGTCTATAAATATCATCCCAGTACAGATATCACCATGATCGAGAAGGCATACGGTGTGGCTTCCGAGGCGCATAAGAACCAGTTTCGTAAGTCCGGAGAACCCTATATTATCCACCCCCTGAATGTGGCGATTATCTTAGCTGAATTGGAGTTGGATAAGGAAACCATAGTGGCAGGATTGCTTCATGACGTTGTGGAAGATACGGTCATGACAGATGAGGATCTGAAGAGAGAGTTTGGAGATGATGTGGCGCTTCTGGTTGAAGGAGTTACAAAGCTTGAGAAGATTCCCCTGTCCTCCAACATGAATCAGTCCGATGAGAAGCTGGAGATGCAGGCGGAGAACCTGAGAAAGATGTTCCTTGCCATGGCCAAGGATATCCGCGTCATTCTCATAAAGCTGGCAGACAGACTGCACAACATGCGTACGCTGAAGTACAAGTCTCCGGAGAGCCAGCAGAGAATTGCCAGGGAGACTCTGGAGATATACTGCCCCATTGCACAGAGGTTAGGTATCAGTAAGGTCAAGACCGAGCTGGATGATCTTTCCTTAAAGTATCTGGAGCCGGAGATTTATTATGATCTGGTGAATCAGATTGCCATGCGAAAAAGTGCCCGGGAACAATATATTCAAAGTATCGTGGATGAAGTCGGTGAGCATATAAAGAACGCCGGCATCAAAGCTACTGTGGATGGACGTGTGAAACACTTCTTCAGTATCTATAAGAAGATGAAAAACCAGAATAAGACACTGGACCAAATATATGATTTGTTCGCAGTTAGAATCATTGTGGACGATATTAAGGACTGTTATGCGGCTCTTGGTGTAATCCATGAAATGTATAAGCCAATACCGGGGCGTTTCAAGGATTATATTGCCATGCCCAAGGCTAACATGTATCAATCCTTGCACACAACGCTGATTGGCACCACAGGTCAGCCCTTTGAAGTCCAGATCAGAACCTTTGACATGCATAAGGCAGCAGAGTACGGTATTGCTGCCCATTGGAAATATAAGGAAGCTTCTGACGGCAAAAAGGTACAGGCTCAGGAAGAAGAGAAGCTTGCCTGGCTGAGACAGATTCTGGAATGGCAGAGAGATATGTCGGACAACAGAGAATTCATGAATCTGTTGAAGAACGATTTAGACCTGTTCTCCGACAATGTATATTGTTTTACCCCTACCGGAGAAGTAAAGAATCTTCCGGCAGGCTCCACTCCCATTGACTTTGCCTACAGCATCCATTCCGCTGTGGGAAACAAGATGGTGGGCGCCAGAGTAAACGGTAAACTGGTGACGATTGATTACGTTATCAAAAACGGCGACCGGATTGAGATTATGACTTCCCAGAACTCAAAGGGTCCCAGCCGTGACTGGCTGAATGTGGTCAAGAGTACTCAGGCCAAGAACAAGATCAATCAGTGGTTCAAGGCCGAGGTAAAGGATGAGAATATCGTCAAGGGTAAGGAATTGATGATGGCCTATTGTAAGTCAAAGTCAATTAACCTTTCCGATATCCTGAAACAGGAATACGAAGAGACCATTCTTCACAGATACGGATTCCGCAACTGGGATGCGGTTCTTGCAGCAATTGGCCATGGTGCCCTGAAGGAGGGACAGATCGTTGGTCGACTCCAGGAACTGTATGACAGAGAGCATAAAAAAGAAATGACAAATGAGGAGGTTCTGGCAAGCATAGCAGAAGCCGGAGCCCAAGCCGTAGCAAAACCGGCTCAGATGAAGTCCAAGAGCGGTATCGTGGTTAAGGGTGTTGCGGATTTGTCAGTCCGTTTTTCCAAATGCTGTTCCCCTGTGCCCGGTGACGAGATCGTCGGTTTCATCACCAGAGGTCGCGGTATCTCAATCCATCGTACAGACTGTGTTAACATTCTGAACCTGCCGGAGATTGAGAGAGCCAGAATGATTGATGCAGAATGGCAGGTACCTGATGATGCCAAGATGGAGAAATATCTCGCAGAGATCAAGATATATGCGCAGAACCGTAACGGATTGCTGGCTGATATCGCAAGGGTACTGACGGAGAAGGATATCAATATTGTCTCGTTGAATACCAGAACAAACAAGCAGGGGATGGCTACTCTTCAGACCACTTTTGAAGTGAGAAGCAGGGAAGAACTGAACAAGATTATCGAAAAGATAGGCAGTATCGAGAGTGTCATTGATATTGAAAGAACGACGGGGTGAGTGTTTTTACAGGCACCCCGCCACGTGTTTTTATGGGGATAATTCGATAAAATAATTACTTAGGCTGTTTCGTGTGATGTTTTTATTATTAATTCTGTCAGGTGTGAATGAGAGTAAGGTGCAGGCGGAGGCCGGTGTATTCCCTATTACCACTGATGTGGCAGGGATTGAAACTAAAATGGCGGAATATATTGAGGCTCATCAGGATACGACCGCAGGACTGGCATATTCGGTATTTTGCGGAAATGAAGATCTGGTAACAGGGTACTATGGGTACGCAGATATAGAAAATCATCTGGCTGTTGATGACGAAACAGTTTTTGAATGGGGTTCGGCCAGTAAGATTATGGTCTGGGTCAGTGTCATGCAATTGGCAGAACAAGGCAGGCTTGATCTCGATGCTGATATCAGAGAGTATCTTCCAAAGGATTTTCTGAGCAATGCCAGGTATGATACGGCCATTACAATGGTGAATCTGATGAATCATTCCGCCGGTTTTCAAGAGGACTATGTGGATTTGTTTGTGAAGGATTGTACAGACTTCACATGTCTGGAGGATGCACTTGCTGCACATAAGCCGGAGCAGATTTTTGAACCGGGAGCGTTAACGGCATATTCTAACTGGAGTACTGCTCTGGCTGCATTCGTTGTGGAGCGCGTCAGCGGAATGAGTTATGTAGAGTATGTACATCAGCACATATTTGAACCACTGGGCATGGAACATAGTGCCATTGCCATGGATTTGTCCGATAATGACTGGGTTGCCGCCAAAAGGAAGGAACCTGGCAGCTTTTTTTCACACCTACTGATTACTATAGTGGAACAGATGTCCCTCGCAATTATCACGGTCTCTGGATGATCCCTCTGGGAGTTCAGACAATCGGGCATGGAGGAAATACGGCAGGTTGTTCTTCCTATCTACTATTGGAGCAGAATAGTAAAATCGGAATGGTTGTAATGACCAATCAAGCCAATGAAGTGGTTTACAACATTCAGATGCCGGAGCTTATCTACGGCAAATATGAAGATGCGGATTACGATTTTGATAAGGGGATTCCGGAGGGCATCTATAAGACCGCGAGGACATTTCAGGTTGGACCGCTAAAAATATTGAATATGTCGTATAGCAGTCCTGAATCAGAAGAGGGATTATGGGTAGCAACGGATGAAGGCGGATCTGAAAAAGATAGACAAAGTATATAATTTTATAGTCGGAATCACACTGATAATGATGGTCGTTAATATTGGATATTGGAATATGTTTATGTTTTGGAAATTATGATAATATCAAAAAACAGTTGAAAAGATGCTCCCGGGATGCTACACTTTCCTTGAAAGCATCTT
>SAMEA3663280__coassemble_630_pt1 | contig 12112 bp, 12 predicted proteins | sample SAMEA3663280__metabat2_low_PE_020 | metagenome-assembled genome bin SAMEA3663280 (sample SAMEA3663280) | pig gut metagenome | biome: pig gut; feature: pig-associated habitat; material: faeces | place: China | collected 2013
TAAGGCTGGTTAGTCAGTTGTTTTCCTTAACTCCCTTGGAAGCAGCCAAGAAGTTACAGGCTGACTTTGGAATTGCAGATGTGGAATTTGATAAGGAGCAATACAAAAGAGAATGTAATACCCGTATGAAACAGCTTCTAAAGGAAAAGCAATTTGAAAGCTGGAAGCACAACACCTATTTGCTCCTCACGGATTATTGCTCAATGCTTCGAAAATGGCGTGAAGAATACGCCCCAAAGGCTTTGGATGAACCAATAAAAGAGGAATATGCAGAGAGCCTACAGGAGCTTGAGAAAATGGAATATTATTGTGACCTATTCCTCTATGGAACAAGGGCTGATTTAGAAGATTTAATACAGAATGAAGAAAGGCTGGTGAACAGGATTGAGCAAAGTGTCAGAGAACAGAAACGACAACACATGGGACAAACCACTCCCTCTATCGGAGCATAAGGATGCTCTATCTGGCTTTCCGGTGGAGAGCTTTCCCAAAGCGGTAAGTGACTATGTAGAAGCACTGGCTGAAAATACACAGACAAGCATTGATATGGCGGCAGTTATTGCCCTTGGTATTTTGGCAGTATGTGCCGGACGTCAATATCGGATTGAAGGAAATGCTAACTATTATGAGCCACTCAATCTTTATGTACTGCTGGTGGCTGAGCCGGGGGAACGTAAATCATCCATCATGCAGAATATGACAAGATTTCTCTTTGAGTATGAGCAATCAGAAAATGAGCGTTTGAAGCCTTATATCACCGCTTACAAGCAGAAAAAAGCGAATTTGGAAAGTACCATAAAGAACTTACAGGAACGCTTGGGAAAATCGAAAAATGACCAACAATTGGTGCGTGAAATTGAAGTCAAGCAATCTGAGCTGGAGGAACTACAGGAAGTGAAACTGCTTCGTCTTTATGCGGATGATTGTTCTTCAGAAGCACTTACCACCTTGCTCTCTGAAAATGACGGTATGATGGCTGTTATCTCCGCAGAGGGAAGCATCTTTGATATTATCGCCGGAAGATATAATACCAAAATCAATATGGATGTATGGCTCAAAGGACATAGTGGGGATGAAATCCGAGTGGATAGGAAAAATCGTATGACGGAGTATATTTCCAATCCAAGATTAACGACTATACTGGCAATTCAGCCCAGTGTCTTGGAAGAAATCATGAACAATAAGACCATGACAGGCAGAGGTCTTATTGCACGCTTTCTGATAGCAATTCCGGCATCACGTATCGGACAAAGAATATTTGTATCGGATGCTATTGCACCGGAAGTAATTGAGAGTTTTAAAGCTGTTTTGTTACGGATTTTATCTACAGCTCCTTGTGACAAAATACACACCTTACATTTATCAAAGGAAGCACAGTCGGTTATAGAAAGCTACTTCAACGAGAATGAAGCATTACTGTCAGACCGCACTTGCCCTATGAGAGAATGGCTTGCCAAGAATGTAGGCGCAGTATTACGAATTGCCGGAGTATTGCATCTTGCATCAGGTCTTGACCATAACACACTTATATCATCCGATACCATGATAAAAGCCGTAGCAATTGGTCGGTATTTTCGTAATCATGCAAGGTATGCCTATTCGGTAATGGGTGTGGATGATACGGTCAAAAAGGCAGAGTATGTGTTGGGGAAATTACGGAGCTATCAAAGTCCGGTAGTCAAGCGCCGTGAAGTTTTTCGGGATTGCAGAGGAACTTATTTTAAGGCTGTAGGTGACCTAAAGCCCATACTGGACTTGCTTGAAGAATATGGATATCTCCGCCAGCAAAGTATCTCTGTAGAGGGGACAAATCGCCCAAGTGAGATTATCCAAATCAGTCCATATATCAATCTGTAAGATATGTGGACTGAAAGGACAATAGGGACAAAAGAAAAGCGTAAGCTGTCCTAAAAGTCCTTATTGTCCTTGAAATGTGCAACGCAACATTTCTGCACCGACAGGGGCACAAAAGGGATGCAAGGGAACGTTGCCCCACGCTTTACAGAATGTAAAGTATAGTGGGTTACACTTCTGTCGGAAGTGGTTGCGGTTATTTGCCGTATCCGGCTGTCCCGCAGGTGCTTTCGCAGAAGTTATGAAAGGAGGATGTGAATGGCAAAATTAGTTTGTCATGGCGAGAAATATACAAAAGGTGCCATCCCAAAAATTGAGCGGCACAACGAACGACAAAATGAGCATTACGGCAATCAGGACATTGATTTGGATCGTAGTCACTTGAATTACCGATTGATGGAATGTAAGGAAAAGAACTACTTTGCGGCAGTAATGAAACTGGTGGATGCCAGAAACAATCCTACCGGAAAGAAGCTTCGCAAGGATGCTGTTGTATTGACGGAATTTATCATATCATCCAGCAATGAGTTTTTTGATACATTATCACCGGAGAGACAAAGGGAATATTTTCAGTCTTCCATGGAGTATTTGGAAACTCTCTTTGGTAAGAAAAATGCAATCTATGCCGTAGTCCATAATGATGAGCATACACCACATATGCACTTTGGATTTGTACCTATGACGGAGGATAATCGTGTCTGTGCCAAAGAGGTCATAAACCGTAATATTCTACGGCAGATACAGGAGGAACTGCCAAAGTATTTGCAGAAAGCCGGATTTGATATTGAGCGTGGAGAAGTGAATTCCGAAGCGGTTCACCGCACAGTAAAACAATATAAAGCTGATATGGAAAAAGAAAAGGATGAGCTTGCTACTGCCATCCAAGGGCAAAAACAGGAGCTACAGGCGATTGCTGAGAAAAAGACGGATATCCGTTCTGTGGAAGAAATAGCAACCGGCAAGACATTACTTGGTGGTAAGGTAACTGTGGAGGAAGCCGATTATCAGAAACTTACTGATTTGGCAAAGAAGCAGATTGTGGGAGAAAGCAAAGAAAAGAAACTTAAGAGAGAAAATGCTACTCTGCGTAAAGAAAATCAGCAATTAAAAGCATCCAATGAAGCCCTAAGCTCCCAGCTTACCAGTGAACAGTCTATGAGTAGACGGCTTTCCTTAAAGAAGCTGGAAGCAGAGGTTCATGAGCTTCGTAAGTTCAAGCAAATGGCAGAAAAGTTTCTTGCAGAGCATGGTTTAAAGGATTATTTCAGAAAAGCATTCATACATTCTAATAATCAGGAACTTTAGGAGTAAATGGTGCTTGAAACAGATAAAAACAGTCTTATAGAAAAGGAGAAATTGATGAATATAACACTTGATGCAACACAGCAAAAGGAATTAAAAAAAACACTGAAATGCGGTATTTATAAGGAATTACATAAACGGGATGTTTTAACAGATGCGCAACTAAATAGCTTGCTTGAACGTAATTCTTAGGAAATTACTTGCATATCATCATTTGCATTGTTATACTGTAGGTGGTGATGTGTCAACCGCACAAAAGGAGGACACATAGATTGAATACAAAAAGTAGACTTAGAGTTGCTGCATATTGTAGAGTTTCTACCGACAAGGATGACCAGACCAATTCCTTAATCAGCCAGCGCAAATACTTTGCAGATTATATTACACACCATGAGGATTGGTCTTTGATGGATGTGTATTATGATGAGGGTATCAGCGGTACGCAGACCAAGAAGCGTGCCGGATTTAATGCCATGATTGAAGCTGCCATGCGAGGTGAAATTGACCTTATTCTCACCAAGGAAGTATGTCGATTTGCAAGAAACACGGTGGATACCCTGTCGTACACCAGAAAGCTAAAGGATAACGGCGTTGGTGTGATTTTTACTATTGATAACATTGACACCAGGGATTCGGACGGCGAGCTTCGTCTGACCATTATGGCGAGTATCGCACAAGAAGAAAGCCGTAAGACATCGGAGCGTGTGAAGTGGGGGCAGAAACGCCGGATGGAGCAAGGGATTGTCTTTGGTAGAGATTTGATTGGTTATTCTGTCCGCGATGGTGAGCTGGCAATCAATGAGGAAGAAGTACCTATCGTCCGTGCTATTTTCCACAAATACACCAATGAAGGAAAAGGTACTCATGTGATTGCAAGGGAACTATCCGAGGAAGGCTTACGTCCTAAAAGAGTTAAGTTATGGTCTGCTACCGTTATTCTCAGAGCATTACGAAACGAGAAATATGTGGGTGACTTGTGTCAGAAGAAAACCTTTACACCCAACTATCTGACGCATGCAAAGAAGTACAATCGAGGGAATGAAGAAATGGTTTATTTGAAAGACCACCACGAGCCTATCATTGATAGGGATTTGTGGAACCGGACACAGGAGGAATTACTCCGACGTGCTCCTACGGAAGAAATGAAATCCAAGCACAGCAACCGCTATTGGTGCAGTGGCAAGCTCTACTGTGGGATGTGCGGTCAACGGTATGTCAGCCGTACCAAGAAGCTGAAAAACGGCACTACCTACAAGGCATGGCGTTGCTATGCTGCGGCAAACCACGGAACCCGTAAGGTATCTGAGGATGGCGAAGTATCCGGCTGTGACAATGGTTCTATCAATGAGCGTGCATTACTTACCTGTGTGCATTACTGTATCTGTCAGTTACAGACCAATCAAAAGGAACTAAAAAAGGAAATTCTACAGGAAATCAAGGCAATCAAAGGCATCACGGATAAGAAGTTAGATGCCAAGCGTATTACAGAGAAAATGGAGAATTTGAATAGCAAGAAGCGTAAAGCCATTGACCTGATGCTGGATGGATTGATTACCAAGGCAGATTTACAGGAGCAGACAAAATGGTACGATGAACAGCTTACAGAGCTTTCAGAACTGCTTGCCAGTGCACAGAGCAAAGATAAGGCACAATCAAAGCAGATTGATGTATTTGAGCAGTATATTGCCGCTTTAGATGAGATTATGACCTTTGATGAGACCAACGAAAGTCTGTACCGTGAGATATTGGATAAAATGGTTATTTACCACGACAACACTGTAGAAGTCTGGCTGAAATGCGTTCCCTTTGGCATGAAGCTGACCATTCATTCCTATGGTAAGAATGAGGACTATACCACAGACATTCTTGGCATGGAAGTTATTGAAAAATCTTAAAGCTCCGGAAAATGAAACTTCCGGAGCATCTACTTAAATCTAAGATGCGCAATTTCGATACCGATACACCGATATCCGTCAGTACCCCTGCCACCTCTCTGTAAGGCATGGAATAGCGCTGTGAAAGATATCGCATGCTGGCTCCCATCTCACCGTCGGGTCCGCCGTACTGAGAGATGATGACCTGTGCCAGCTTTGCATTGGGTTCCTTGATATTCACGGGAAACTGTAATCTTTTTTCATAATTCCACATTATCCGCACTCTCCTTCCCATGGCATAGGAGCCATTCCCCATTTCCATTCTTTACTGCATTCTGCCATATCCATGGTCAGAGGATAGTATTTTTCCGAAAACTCCTTCATCAACTGTTTTCTGATATGATTGTAATGGTTGTAATATTCCATTGCTTTGCAGTCTGTAGGATGCGTATCCAGATAGAGCCCTAGGTCCACCACAACAAAGCTTACCACCCCAATGTCATAGAGAAGCTTTTCTTTTCCATTCATGATACACATCTCCTTCCGGTAAAGGGTTTATTCAGTTCGGGAAATATGGTGCCTTCATGATAGGCTTTGTCAAGGTTCTCATACATTTTATCAAATTTCTGCCAGGGTACATAAGCCATAGCGACAGGAAATCTGTCTTCCTTGCCCTCATATCTATACTCCTGCATTTTCGTCTCCTTTTCTTTCCTGTTTTCTTTGTATTAATGTATGAAAGGAACAGAAATTAGTGCATAAAAAGACACCCTGATGCATATATGAATATGCTTCAGGGCGTCCTATGCTTTTCTATTGCTTTTTGCCTCTCTTTTGGACATAATTGCATAAGGTTTTAGCCTGCCAAAACCTTATCGGGATTCTCCCATAAAGAACAGTGCTATGGTTCCCGGACCGGCATGAGCTCCTATGGTGGGACCGATATTATTAATCAGGAAATGTTCCATACCAAATCTCTTCTTAATCTGTTCCTGAACATACTCCGCATCCTCCAACGCATCTCCATGGCTGATGAACACATAATCTTCCCTGTTCTCCTGCTCCCAGCTGCCCATCTTCTCCGCCATATAATCCACCAGAGAGTTAAGGGCTTTTTTCCTTCCTCTGACTTTGTTCAACACAATCAAATGTCCCTCTTGGTCGACATGAAGTCTGGGTTTCACTCCTATCATAGTACCCAGAACGGCAGCTGTCTTACTGACACGTCCGCCTCTGTATAAATGAAACAAATCATCTACGGTGAACACATGAGTAAAATTATCCAAATGGTCATTTAACCATTTTTCAGTTTCTTCCATAGAAGTACCGGCATCTCTCAATTTAGCTGCCTTATGTACAAGTAAACCTTCACCCATGGAAGCACACAAACTGTCCACCACAATAATCTTGACCTCCGGATGCTCCTCCATTACCTCCTGTGCAGCTATGCGGGCACTGCTGCAGGTCCCGCTTAGCCCCGAGGAGAAGGCAAGATACATAATCTCGTTGTTCTCCTTGATACACTCTTCGAAGAATTCCTTAACCTCTTCCGGATTGGCCTGCGAGGTAGTGGGCATTTTCCCTTCCCGCATCATATGATAGAAAAGCTTCCAATCCAGTTCATTCTCTTTATTGTATGAAATTCCGTCCACAATATAGCTTAGAGAAATACAGTCAATATTGTGTTCTTTCAAGTATTCACTCGGCAAATCAGCGGTATTATCTGTGACAAGCTTAAACATTTTATTGTCTCCTTATGAATTCCACATATACAACTAGATTATACAGTTTTTAATACTATTTGTCTATACATTTATTCTCTCGAGCCAGGAAGTCTTCGTCTGATCAGTCTGTTCTTTAGATTTTTCCAATCAAAGGGAATAAGAGGGTAAATATAGCTTCTTCGAGATATTGTTTTATTACAGCAAACAGCAAGCACAGCAATGATCACAGCCGCAACATAACCGGCCAATCCAAAGATCTGTGTCATTATCAGATTAAGCATCCGCAAGAATTTCAGTGCATATCCAAGTTCATAATTTGCCTGTGTATAGTTTGCAATCGCCACAAATGCCATATATAACATAACTTCACTGCTGAACCATCCGCTGTTAACAGAGAATTCCCCCAACACCAGAGCAGCCATGACACTTAATGGAGTGGTCAGCATATTCGGCGTGTTTATTGCCGCAAGCTTTAGCCCATCTATCGCAAGTTCCAACAACAAGAATTGCCATATCAACGGAATATTGGGTTCTTCTTTTAGCAAAATAAACGAAAAACTTTCAGGGACTAACTCTGTCTGATTCATCAGCAACAGAAAAGTTGGTGTTACAAAATAAGTAAATAATGTAATAATAAATCTGGTTAATCGTAAATAGGTTCCGGTAATCGGCGGGAAATAATAATCATCCGCTTCTTCTACCACATCGAATATGGTCGTCGGCAGTATCATTGCCGAGGGCGAATTATCCACCAGAATCACAATGTTTCCCTCCAGAACCTGAGCTGCTGCTGTATCGGGACGCTCCGTGTACTTAAACTTCGGGAAGGGATTATACCAGCGCTTACGATACAGACATTCTGCCAAGGATTCCTGATTCATAGACAGAGCATCCACCTTAATATGATTTATTTTACTCCTGACTTCCCTCAACAGTCCTTCATCAACTCTGTCATTCATATAACAAAGCACAATGTCTGTTTTTGAACTCTTTCCGGCATTCAGCATCTCCATACATAATTCTGTACTTCTGATTCTGCGGCGAATAAGTGCCGTATTTGCCACGATGGTTTCCACAAACCCATCTTTGGATCCCCGCAGCACCTTATCTTTTTCCGGCTCTTCGACACTTCTTGCAGGATATGTTCTGGAATCGATCAGCAATACTTTACGAAAACCGTCAATTAACAGAAGAAACATACCGGAAAGCAACGAATTGACAATTTTTTCACAGTCATCTTCCACCTCCACTTCAACGTAGGGGATAAAGCTCCTGGAAATCTCATCCATGTTCTGTGGCATATCTTCCTTCTTGATATCCATTAAATACTGTAACAGCTTTTGCATTAAATCATCCTTACAAAAACCATCAACCAGATACATACAGGCTTCTCTGTTTCCTATCGTTATCCTCCGACAGATCAAATCAAAGTTCTGATTTACTTTAAGGTACAGATTCAGATATTCTACATCTTTTTTTAGATTTCCGGTCAGTTTATAATCTTTACATTGTTCAAGACTTGTTTTTTCCAAATCAAAAGCTCCTTTTCGGCATGATACAGTTGTTTAAAGTATAACCAAAAAGGAGCTTACTATTCTTAAATCTATTTTGTTGTACTTCCAAATCCGCCGTTTCGGATTCCTTCTGCCTCATCATCAACCGTAATGCCATATTCCAGGAAAATACCCTGTGCAAATCCGGTTCCCTGAGACACATCCACTGTTTTTCCCTCATTGGAATCATTGGTCATCTTGATAAAGATATGTCCCTCATTGTCAGAATAGAAATAGTCACTGTCAATTATTCCAACCGTATTATTCATCTGCAATCTGTACTTGAATCCGAGACCGCTTCTGGGATAGACTTTCAGCACCCAATCTTCATCCATTTTCACACGGATACCCGTAGGGATTTTGATGGTGGATGCAGGCGGCAGTGAAAAAGAAAAGGGCGCATAAAAGTCATAACCTGCACTTCCCTTGGTTGCACGTTTTGGCAACTCCAGGGAATCATACATATCTTTTATGTCTGTTTCCGTATATTGCGGAAATTCCTCTGTCATGGCAGCAATGAAATTATCCTGTGTTACTTTAAAAAACTGTGCAATGCGTTTCATTGGTGATTTTCCTTTCGTATAAATTCGACGAACTCATCCTTGGGCAAGGGTTTGGAATAGAAAAATCCCTGAATATATTCACATTCCAGCTGTGAAAACTGTTCTGCCAGACCTGCTGTTTCTATGCCCTCTACCACAATTTTCAGATTCATATCCTTAATCATTCGAATCATATTTCTCAATACAATTTCGTATTTTGAATCAGTACTCATATTGGCAAAATCTTTGTCCAGTTTTACAATACTCAGCGGCAAAGACGCAACTCTCTGCATATTGGAATATCCGGTTCCAAAATCGTCCAGCGATAATGCTATTCCGGCATCTGCCAAAGCATTTATATTGTCCATCATAATATTTTGTGAATAAGTTGTGGCAGTTTCCGTTATCTCCAGATTAATCTGATCCGGTGAAATATCGTACTTTTTCAGCAGTTCAATTATCTCCTGTGCCAAATCTGCTTTCATACACTGTACAACGGACAGGTTCACTTCAACATATTCCATGTTTAATGCTTTATACTCTTCACTCGCGATAAATCTGAAAACTTCATTCAAAACAAAATCTCCGATTCTCTGAATCGCACCATTCTTCTCTGCTGCAGGTATAAAGATATTCGGAGAGATTTCTCCGTACTCTTCATCATTCAGACGTAACAAAGCTTCTGCCGAATTAAATCGCCCTTCTTTAACCGAGTAAATCGGCTGATAGTATACTGAAAGATTCCCCTTGATCAGAGCCCTCTCTATGATCAAATCTATATCACGAATCATATTACAATTGCCATCTTGCAGTAAATCCTTGGCTCGATGTATGGTATTGCCTAATTTATCTTCCCATTCCATTCCGGTTCCAAAGGCAAGCATGGTCTGCAGATCCGAGACATCCTCCGGACAACAAACCAGACAGATTTGTGTCACAACATTGATTTCCATTTGTCTCAACTCAAAAGGAAAGGTCAATTTTTCCAATAACCCATTTGCAAGCTCTTCCGATCTTGACAATCTGTCCGGTCCCAAGGCCAGACAAAATCTTCCGGACTGTAAATAATAAGAATCAATATCCTGAAGCAGATTCCCGCATGCGTCTTCGATTCTTTCGGAAACAGCTTTCAACAAAGCGTTTGTGTCCTGAAAGCCAAGCATATCATTCAATGATTTATAGTTGCAAATCCGAATTATCAATACATGCATAGGTTTTTCGTTATAAAAAGCCTTTTGCATATCCATCTCAAAAGTGTTCAGTCTTCCAAAACCCGTAACTGATTCACGGCGCTCTTCAGGTCGTTGAATCAACAGCATGATAATTATGATTCCCAGTGCCTGGGAAAACATTTCTATCACCAATTCCGGTCTGAACATTTGTATTGCCACTGCTACAGGCATAGCTAAAAACATGCAGAACATCGCCCAAAACTGAAGGCGCTGAAACAGCTTTTTAAAGTGTATCAGATACGCAAACCCGCAAATCCAATAAATCGCTGCACTGATGTAAAGGATAAAGAACCAGGAGCCTCTTACATAATTCAGCTCATGATCAATCTCAAATAATTTATGATTGAACGGATTGATTAACGAGCAACAAAGGACACACAAATATGGCAAAGTAACCAAAGCGACCAAAACAGGTCTCTTCTTTACTCTGTGCCAGGTGTCAGTCTGTTCAACCAGATAAGCAATATACATTGGCACACAGAGATTATGAAGCACCAGATACCCGTTGTGAAAAAAATACCTTGCTTCAATAAACTCATCTGCCATATTATCCATAGAAACACAGACAATATCAAAACACACACTGATAATCGCCAGCAAAACTACATATCCAAAATACCGGTTTCTTTTATTATGTAGCATTCCTCGCAACAACATAATCACTGAAATTATGACCAATATAGCCAGCGCACAATAATCAAATATATTAATTCTTTCCATAATGCATCACCATTCACGCTCTTTAGCATGAGCTAAAATGCAGCCCCTTTTCTCAATCACAACAGCCGCAGATATTGTCAGGTTTTCTGGTCATTTCATAATTGTCCGAGTAATTGCCGCAATGCAGTACCGGAACCGTAGGATCAGACTGCCTGAGACTTGCCTGGACATCAATCACCCGCTGATTTGCACTACCTTTCCACAGAAGTTTCACGTCCTTTTCTTCCTCATGAAATTCTCCGTCCACAACTACATCCACATATTTCATCATCGGATAATATAAAATATTTTCCCATATATCTCCGGTATATAACCAAATCGTCTTCTGCGGATATTTTTCTTTTATCTCTGCCATGAATTCCCTGACACCCAGTCTGTTAGCCGGATGCAAAGGATCCCCTCCCGAAAAGGTAATCCCAGAAATATAACTCTTATCCAATTGTTCAAATATCTCAGCCTTAGCTGCCTCGTCGAAGGGCAATCCGCCATCCGGATCCCAGGTGATGGGATTCTGACAATTTTTACAACAATGATTGCATCCCGCTACCCAGAGTACAACTCTTAGGCCATCTCCGTTGAGCATATCGTCTTTGGTAATATTATGATATCTCATTACATGGATTTCCTTTCTGCAATTTCAGCCATTTTAGCATCGTTAAGTCTGGTATCTCCATGCACACGGGAATAGGACAAATAGCCGTTCATACGATCAATCTTTGTCAGATTGCGACTTCCGCATTTTGGACATACATCCATTTCCAGCTCCTGGTGTCCGCAGTCATCGCAATATGCCAGTGAAAGATTGACACCCTCATAAAATCCCATATCCATTGCACGGTGAATCAAGGTCTTAATCGCCTCGATATTGTAATCAACGGGATATTTTACATATTGAATCTTTCCACCGTTACACAGATCCCAGAAACGGTCTTCTTTATCCTGCTTTTCAATCGGAGTGATATCTTCCGAAACATGACAGTGAAAACTGTTGCTCACATATTCCCTGTCAGACACCCCTTCCACAATACCGAATTTATTGCGGAACTGCTTAACCTGAACACCGCAAAGGTTTTCGGCAGGAGTACCGTAAATCGCATATAGGTTACCGTCTTCTTCTTTGAATTCGTTTACTTTATTGTTGATATACTCCATTACTTCCAGCGCAAATGCACCGTCTTCCACAAGCGACTTGCCATTGTAGAGCTCCTGCAATTCATTTAACGCCGTGATTCCAAAACTGGCGGTTGCTGATTTAAGAAGCGGCTTAATCTTATCGTGGAACTCCAGATGTCCGCCAAGGAAACCGCCTTC
>SAMEA3663280__coassemble_640_pt1 | contig 11988 bp, 14 predicted proteins | sample SAMEA3663280__metabat2_low_PE_020 | metagenome-assembled genome bin SAMEA3663280 (sample SAMEA3663280) | pig gut metagenome | biome: pig gut; feature: pig-associated habitat; material: faeces | place: China | collected 2013
AGCAGCCTTAATCTTGGTCTTGTAAGCCTGGTTCTCCACTGCTTCCCAAGTAAAGTTAATCTCGGGATGAGCCTTCTCAAAGTCAGCGATGGAAAGCTCGTAGGACTTGCGGTTGGAATCGCTCTCTGTAGCGATACACCACATGGTCAGATCTGTTTTGCCGTCGGTTGAGCCGCCCTTACCACAGGCAGCCATGGAAACAACCATCAACGCAGACAGCATTAATGCAATAACTCTTTTCATGTTTCCCTCCTTATGAAAAGTAAAATTTATGTGAACGGACACTATGTCCGTTTTCACCTTATCCTTTCTGTCTGCCGGAATTAACGTGAACCAATCTTTTCCATCAGCCAGGGATACTCGATAAACAAGCCTTCTTCCGTGATCTGATAATAGAACACTGCGTCCTCCAGAGCCTCGCCATACATCAGCTTCACGGTTTTGGCTTCCTCGTTCACCTCATAATAACCAGTGAGGGCTCCGTCCTCCATGAAAGTTCCGTTGGGGGTAAACTCATAAGTCCAGTTAGTCGCCTCGCAAAGCCAGTAACCGATGACTTCCGAAGGTGTGACCGTGCCCTGATAATTGTAATCAGCCTGCTTTGTATAGGTGCTTTGTATGTACAGATACATCTGATGATCATTTTGGACATACCTCAGATGCTTCTCGTTTGTCCTTCCCACTAAATGAATACGTTCGCCATCGCAGGTGTATTCGTATTTTTCCCCTTCGAATTCCGCAGTTCCGTCATTCCGAAGGATAAGTGTCGGTTTGTCCTTTTCGTGTGCATATGCCCATTTCCCAAGAAGAGCCTGTTCATATTCGTTCTGCTCTATGGGCTTTCTTCTGCCCAGAAGAAATACCATCGCAACAGCCGCTGCCACAAGGATGATACCTGCGAGCGCAATCCATATTTCTTCAGATGATTCCCTTTTTGTATTCGTCTTCAATTCGTCACCTACTTCTAAATCTTATTATACTTTCTTTCCTACGTGATAAAATACAAATATTTTACCTTATCAAGCATAGTTTTTACTTTCGATTGTGTATATTGGTTGTTTTCAGCATTGTCACAAGCTAATAATTGTGCATATTGTACACATTTTAAGACCCCCGCATTGCTGCGAGGGTCCATAAAAAGGAAGAAACCTGTGAAAAGCTTATCTCTGTACTCTGGCACCGGCTCCGCCCATAAGAGCCTCAACTTCCTTTCTGGAAGCCATGGTAGTATCGCCGGGAGTAGTCATTGCAAGTGCACCGTGTGCTGCGCCGTAGTTAACGGCAGTCTCGGCATCACCTGTGGTCATCAGACCATAAATCAGACCGGAAGCGAAGGAATCACCGCCGCCTACACGGTCCATAATCTCCAGACCGTCATACTGCTTTGCCTTGTAAATCTCGCCCTCAGCCCAGCAGATTGCACTCCAGTCATTTACGGTAGCGGTCTTTACCTGACGAAGGGTGGTAGCGACAGCCTTGAAGTTCGGGTAGGTCTTTGCTGCCTCGTTGATCATCTTCTTATAGCCGTCCAGGTTCAGGGTCTTCAGGTTGGCATCGTTGCCCTCTATTTCAAAACCAAGACATGCAGTGAAGTCTTCCTCGTTACCGATCATGACATCCACATACTTTGCAATCTCTTTATTTACTTCCTGAGCCTTTGCCTGACCGCCGATGGCGCTCCACATGGAGGGTCTGTAGTTCAGGTCATAGGATACGATGGTTCCGTATTTCTTTGCAGTCTTGATTGCTTCCAGTACGGTTTCGCAGGACTGTTCGGAAAGAGCAGCATAGATACCGCCGGTATGAAGCCATCTCACACCCAGCTCACCGAAGATGTAATCAAAATTGAAGTCTGCAGGGGTTGCCTTGGAAATAGCGGTGTTTGCTCTGTCAGAGCAGCCTACCGCACCCCGGATACCAAAACCGCGCTCGGTAAAGTTAAGGCCGTTTCTGCAGACACGGCCGATACCGTCTGTAGGCATCCATTTGATCAGGGAAGTATCCACCCCGCCCTGGAGGATGAAGTCTTCCATCAGCTTACCCACCTCATTGTCGGCAAAAGCTGTGATCACTGCCGTCTTCATGCCAAAGCATCTGCGAAGACCGCGGACTACATTGTACTCGCCGCCGCCTTCCCATGCCCGGAAGCTGCGGGCGGTACGGATTCTGCCCTCGCCGGGATCCAGACGGAGCATTACCTCGCCCAGGGATACCGCATCAAATTTACATTCGTTTTCAGGTCTGAGATTCAAATTCATTTTTTCTTCTCCTTTACTTTAACATATCGAAATCGAAATAATTCACAGCGTTGTTGTAGGAAATGTTCTGTACAATCTCCCCAAGGATATCATAGTCCTCCGGGAATTCCCCGTTCTCCACCCAGTTGCCCAGCAGGTTGCAGAGAATCCTTCTGAAGTACTCATGACGGGTATAGGATAAAAAGCTTCTGGAATCCGTCAGCATTCCCACGAAGCCGGACAGATTTCCCAGGTTTGCCAGGGAAATCATCTGATTTTCCATACCGGTCTTGTTGTCATTGAACCACCATGCACTGCCCTGCTGAATCTTGGCAACCGCCTCGGAATTCTGGAAGCATCCCAGAATGGTACCGATGGATTCATTATCGTTGGGGTTCAGACTATAAAGAATGGTCTTTGGGAGGGATCCCTGTGTCTCCAAATGATTTAGGAAATCCGCCAACTGGGAGGAAGGAGCGTAATTATTAATGCAATCATATCCGGTATCGGGACCAATCTTCGAAAACATTGGCTGATTATTGTCTCTTTTTACGCCGTAATGCAACTGCAATACCCAGTTTCTCTTTTTGTATTCTCCGCAAAGAAAGGTCAGGAATGCCGTCTTAAACTGCATCTCCTCCCTGCGTGTAATGGACTCCTTGTTCATTACCTTCGTAAAGATTGCCTCGATTTCCGTATCTGAAGCAGGCTCATACATAACATATTCCAATCCGTGGTCAGACACCAGGCAGCCCATGGATGCAAAGAAATCCAAACGAATTTTAAGTGCCTTCTTCAAATCTTCAAAAGTGGAAATCTTCACACCACTTACTTCAGAAAGCTTCTGAATATAATCCCTGTAATCCGGCTTCTCAAGGTTCATGGCCTTATCAGGTCTCCAGGCGGGAAGCACATATACGTCAAAGCTCTTATCCTCTGCGATCTTCTTGTGCCACTCCAGGCTGTCAATCGGATCATCTGTAGTACAAATCAGCTTTACATTGGACTTTCTGATGATATTGCGGACACTCATGGAAGGATCTGCAAGCTTCCGATTGCAAAGCTCCCAAACCTCCTCCGCATTCCTGGCAGAGAGGGCACCCTGAAAGCCGAAGTAAGCCTTCAGTTCAAGATGAGACCAGTGATACAGAGGATTGCCGATGGCTTTGCCCAGGCACTCTGCCCACTTCATAAACTTCTCCTTGTCCGGTGCAGCTCCGGTAATATAGTACTCGTCCACACCGCAGGAGCGCATGAAACGCCACTTATAATGATCCCCGCCCAGCCAGACCTGGGTAATGTTCTCAAACTGTCTGTCCTCAGCAATCTCCCTGGGATTGATGTGGCAGTGGTAATCCAGAATGGGCATCTTTGCCGCATACTCATGGTACAATTTCTTTGCCGTTTCCGATTGCAGCAGGAAATTCTCATCCATAAAAGCTTTCATTCTTTTCTTCCTCCCTAATTCTGTTTCATCAAAACTCATTTTGGAAATGTAAGCGTTTACATTCTACTTCCTTTTCCCTTTCAAGTCAATACAAGATTCCTTCAGGTTTCATAATGTTGCTCAGATAAATATGCTTTTCTGTTTGAAAAAGCAAACTCATATATGTATAATAAATATAATATACGATAATGTACCTTATCTGTTTTGTTATCCTCGCAAAAGTATTTCCCCGGAGGTTTTATGTCACTTACCATATACGATATATCAAAATTAGCCGGCGTCTCCATCGCCACCGTGTCCCGTGTACTTAATAACAGTTCCAAAGTTAAGGAATCTACCCGGCAGAAAATCATGGATATCATCGATGAGTTCGGATACACCCCCAACTCGTCAGCGCGGGCTATGGGTCTGAAATCCATGAAGACCATTGGTATACTTTGTGCTGATTCCTCTGACATATTCCTGTCCAAAGCCATATACAGTCCTTAGGCTATGAATCTCTGCTTTGCTGTACCGGCTACAATCCCGATTCACGTGTAAAATACATCAATCTGATTCTGTCCAAAAAGGTAGATGGACTGATTCTTGTAGGTTCTAATTTCATCGGTTCCACCGAGGAAGAAAACAGCTATATCAGTAAGTGTTCCGAGAAGGTACCTGTGATGATCCTGAATGCCTCCTACACACACAGGAATGTATATAGCATCCTCTGCGATGACATGAATTCCCTGTACCGGGCAACCACCGAAATGCTCAATTCCGGCATCACCGATATTCTGTATCTGTACAATGCCCTGTCCTATAGCGGACGCAGAAAGCTGGATGGTTTTCGAATGGCTATGCAGAGCCAAAAAATAACAGACTTTGAGAGTCTGATTTTACGCATACCCGAAAAAGCCAGCACTATAGAAGAAACCATCAGCTGCCTAGAGGAATTTGCTTCTGAAGGTCATACGTTTCACGGCGTGATTGCCGCTGACGACCAGCTTGCTATCGCTGCTATAAAATATGGGCAAAAAAAAGGTCTGGCGATTCCTGCCGACTTGTCTGTTATCGGGTACAACAACTCGATTCTTACGAGTTGCTGTACCCCGGAGCTTACCTCCATCGACAATCAGCTGGAAACCCAGACCCGAACTTTGGTCAAAACCCTGATTGGCGTACTCTCCGGTCAGAAAATGCCCCAGGAAACCGTATTTTACGGGACATTAATCAAGAGAAATACGACTGATTTCTAAAAAACGTATTTTTTATCCGCGGACTTCCTTTACGATTGCCGCTGCTTCCCTTGTCAGCTCTTCAATCTTAGCAAAATCCCCTGCTTTAATCAGGTCACCCTTTACCATCCAGCTTCCGCCGCAGCACAGGATACGGTCATAAGCCAGATAATCCCGGACATTGGTGGCATTAATTCCGCCTGTAGGCATGAACTTCAGCCCTACATAGGGAGCGGCAACCGCCTTAATCATGGAAAGTCCTCCGTTGTTCTCTGCAGGGAAAAACTTGACAACATCCAGTCCGAAGCTCATAGCCTGTTCCATCTCCGAGGGCGTGGCTGTTCCGGGTGCTACGGGAATCCCTTTCTTTACACAGTATTCCACAACCTTCGGGTTCAACCCGGGTGCCACGATAAACTTCGCACCCGCAGCCACTGCACGATCAACCTGTTCGGTAGTTAACACAGTACCCGCTCCCACCAGCATATCAGGATAGTTCTCGCTGATTATCCGAATGGATTCTTCCGCTGCATCCGTACGGAAGGTTACTTCTGCGCAGGGAAGCCCACCCCTAACCAGAGCCTCCGCCAAAGGCTTGGCATCCTTTGCATCATTGATCACAACAACAGGCACAATACCGATTCTGGAAAGTTCTTCTAAAATCTGATTCATATTTATTCTCCTTTATCAGTGCTTTTGCACTTTTATAGTTTCTGTCTATACTGATGTTATCAGATGATTCCATAAGTGTAAACCCTTACATTTTAAATTACTTTCAGAAAATCTATATAAATCTTGTCAGAATCTCAATTTCCGGATTTATTTTTCTTTTCTAATGCTATACAACAGGTTTGTTGTGTCAGGATTTAGGTCTACCTAAAAACTGTTCTTCTGGCGTTTTCGATTAAATTTATCGGAACCTTCTCAGAACTTCTGATTCCTATAACGTGCAGAACTTTATCCGGATCACGCTGACCATGGGAATTCGCTCGCCCATTCTCATTGCCGCTGTTCTAATGATATCCAAAAAGGGGATCCCTCTGTACGCCGGCATACAGCAGGCATCACTAAACCCGATGTTATCCTGGCCTTCCTCACCTATTTCAATATGATTCTGATGGGTGTAGGTGGTCGGAACCGAATCTTCATGATGTTTTCCAAGGCAAATGACTTAGGGAGGTAAACAATGGCTGAAAATGATATCATCCGAAAAAAGCCAAAGGGCACAAAGAGAACTTTGCTCAGGCTTCTTACCTATGTAGGGAAGTATCGCTATGCCTGCATGGCAATCCTCGCCCTCTGCTTTGCAGGCAATCTGTTGTCCCCGCTTGGTCCCAAATACGCAGGGTTTGCCATATTAACCATTTCCATTAACATTCTGATGACCAACGTCAGCCGGAAAATAGCGGTCAACCTGAGACAGGATGTTTTTGACAAGCTTCTGAGGTTACCCGTAAGCTTTTTTACACCATACGTACGAAAAAGCTTACGCAGCCCAAGTTCTCCCGGCTTTCCAAGGCTTACGGCAAGATGAACGGCTTTGTGGAAGAAATGATTACCGGTCAGAAGACCATTCAGGCATATACTTACGAAGAAAAAATCAATCAACGTTTTGACAAAATCAATCTTGCCGCGGCGGATTCCTATTACGATGCAGAATATTACGGTTGTACCATTGGTTCCGGCATAAATGTCATCAACAATCTGGGGCTTTGCCTCATAGCCATCCCGGGGTTCGTTTTACATACGAATTCCATGATTACTCTTGGACAGATTTCCTCCTTCATGTTATATTCCAGGAAATTTTCCGGACCTATCAATGAAATTGCAAACATCATGAACGAGCTCTATTCTTCCTTATCAGCAGAAGAGTGGGTATTTGAATTGCTAAATCAGGAGGAAGAGCCTACAGACGCCCCGGATGCCCTTGTGCCGGAACAGACCATGGTATTGCAGGATACCTGGGCATTTCAGGGAACCCACGAGGAACTCATTCATAGAAAAGGATTTTATTACAGCCTGTACAATGCCCAATTCAGCTAAACATCGGGCACTAACAGGCTGCAATTCCTTTACCATCTAACGGTTATCTATTTTTTCCGGATACATATCATGATAGGTCATTCGGTTCAGCGCTACCTGCTCCCATTTCGTACCCTTTTTGCCGTAATTGCAGTAGGGATCGATGGAAATGCCTCCTCTTGGAAGGAATCTGCCCAACACCTCAATGTACTTTGGATCCAACAGCTTTATCAGATCCTTCATGATCACATTGACCACATCCTCATGAAAGTCTCCGTGATTCCTGAAGGAAAAGAGATAGAGCTTCAGGGATTTGCTTTCCACCAGGCGTTCCTCCGGCACATAGGAGATGGTAATGGTAGCAAAATCCGGCTGTCCGGTAATGGGACAGAGGCTGGTAAACTCAGGACAGTTGAACTTCACAAAATAGTCATTCTCAGGATGCTTGTTGCTGAAGGACTCCAATAATTCCGCCGAATATTCGGAAGCGTATTCGGTTCCCTGACTTCCAAGCTTTGTCAATTGTTCTTTTTCTCTCATAGTTACCCCCTGATCACGTTATATTTTACATCATAGTCATAAGTATCTGTATTTTCCTTTTTCTTCAGCCAGTTCACTACCCCATAGGTTACAGGTGTAAATAACACCTCATATCCCACCTTGAACAGGTACTGAAACAGGATCATCTGCAGCACCACCGAATTCTCCATGGTTCCCCAAAAGGATATCATAATAAAGATAACGGAGTCAAATCCTTCCCCGACAACCGTGGACAAGATGGTTCTCAGCCAAAGCTTCTTTCCCCGGGTCTTCACCTTCAGCCTGGAAAGAATCATGGAATTGGAAAATTCCCCAAAGAGATAACCTGTAAAGGAAGCCAGCGCAACTCTGGGCGTCGTTCCCATGACTACGGCATAGGCCTCCTGATTGCCCCAATAGCCGGGATGGGGCAGGGCAATGGTAATCAGATAAATCAACACCGCAAAAAAGCTGCAGGCAAAGCCCAGCCAGATAATGGTTCTGGCGTTCCTGAAGCCGTATACCTCGGTAAAAACATCGCCGAAAATATAAGTAATCGGAAACAGGATAACCGCTGCTGGAAGTGTTATGTCTGCGGTTACCGCCCACATCTTTCCGGCAATCAGGTTGGACAGCAGCAGACAGGTCACATAGATTACCGCCACCACCACAAAGAGATTTGAAACACTTTTCTTTTCGCTCATCGCAATTCCTCCTTCAAAACACATCCGTTTTTTCAGGGCATGAAAAATGCAGTACTGCAAACACAGTACTGCACCAAATCACATAGTCAGATTAATCGTATGGCAGCCCTGGTTTTGTTTAACGACAGGATGGTACAAACGAACTGTCGGCTCTTCAGCAAGTGAAATTATAGCATGGCAGTCTACGAAAATCAATCATAAATTCAATGTCTGTCAGCTTCTTGTCTGTCAGTTTCCACTCCTTTGTTCTTCAACTCTCTCCACCGGTAACCGTATGAGTCTCCAGATATTCCAACCATTTTTCACAATATTCCTTGGTCAGATGAATTCCGTCCGGCGCCACATCATCCGGCAGGCTTCCGTCCTCTGTCGCAAAGGCTCCCGCCGTATCAATCAGATAAATCTCTTTTTCCTCTGCCATATCCCTGATCAGACTGTTATATTCATATATTTTCCGGTTCTTGATATATCTGTGGTTATCAGAAACCTTGTGGGTCACGGGCATGATTTCCTGCACATAAATCACCGCTTCGGGATTGATTTCCCTGATCGCATCAATCATCTCACCGTATTTTTGGATAAATACTTCACTGTATACCCAGCCTGTTTCATTGATTCCAAACATGATATAAACCTTCGAAAATTCCATTTCCTTCAGGGCTTCTATCACCGTTATCTTTTTATTTCCTCTTTTTACGATAGGATCCAGGAGAACGCTGTCCACCATCATTCCCTTTTCCGCAAAGCTAACGGTATTTGTCAGCTTCATGGTATCAATAAGCCCCATGGTTCTGGAATCGCCGATAAATACAGCATCGTCAAAGTAGCTCCTGTCAACCATATCGCTCTCGGGAACCGGGGCGGAATAATCATAGCTGTCCTTCTCATCCCGCTTCTCCGTGACACTTTCGTTCACTCCGCCACGAATGACATCCCCGGTGCTTTCGTCAAGAATATCTTCTTCTGCATTTTCGTCAAAAATACTCTCTCCGATATTTTCAGCCCCCTGACCTTCCGAACCTTCAAAATACACTTTCCTGTCCCGGGCATCATTCCAATTATTTTCTTCTCCTGCCTTGCTTCCAAAACACAATATAAAAAAGAACATGCAGGAAATAACGATGGTTTCCCCAAGATATAGCAACAGCATCCTGATTCTCTTCTTAACTTTTCTGTGATATGAACTTTTTCGCCCTCTGCTTCCCTGTGCCATATGTGCCTTCATCTCCTCGAATTATCGCCGATAAAAACGGCTTCATGTCCCGGTTATTTGCTTCTATCTATTAGATGAATGGGAGTTCAGAAAAGTTACAACAAAAAATAAATTTTTTATCCTAATCCTCAATCTCGTAATCGATACAGCTTCTCACTGCAGTATAGGGTCGCACCCTGCCATCCGCTACCGCCACATGCTCCGGATGTACCGCGTAACCCTTCAGGGACGCTTCATCCGCAAAAGTGGAATCCAGCAGCAGATCGGCATTGGAGCCGGGAAGTCCCTCCGTCTGCACCCTGATATCCAGAAGTCCCGGAATCTTCCCTGCCAGTCCCTCCAGTCCTTCTTTGATTCCCTGTTTGACAGTTGCCTTTTCCTCTGCTGTCAGGGTATCCTTCAATGTCCAAATAATCATATGCTTAACCATAGCTTCTCTCCTTTAGATTCGTAAAATTACATATACTTTCTCAGTCCGTGGCACTGTGCGTACTTGGAAGCGGGTTTGCGGTAAACAGCAAGAGCAATAAGGTAGTGCAGTCCTGCACATACCCACAATCCGACAAGCCCCAGAGCCGAAATCAGCGCAAACACGCTCCAGCCCCCCTGTATCAGCGCTTCTATTTTTTCAAGGTATCCCATAAGGAAACAATAGCATATTGTAAAAAATGCTATAAAAAGCAACGTGGCGAAAAAATAATACTTCACGCAATAAGCACCGTAAACTATCACAAATCCCATAAAAACGGCAGTAACCAGCAGTGTAATACAAGCGCTTTTCATACCTGCAGGTCTGACGCAGACAATCACAGCCTCTGTCAAAACCACAATCAGATATCCGAAGCTCATGCAAAACAGATTAAGTACTGCGGGGACAGAGGTCTGAAGCTTCTTCCTGTGGGGTGAGACCTGAACAAATGCGGATGTATTCAAGGTTCCATAGGTCTGTATCACGGCAAAAGCAAATAACATGGTAAAATAGCCTCCCAGATAGAACTCTGACTGCCAGGCATCAAGGCTGCACATTCCTATCCCAAGCAAGGTTGTAATGGTCCCCATGACTGCAATGAATTTTAGATTATGCGCATATCTCAGCAGCCGAAAGCCAAGCCTCAAATCACTTATCATAATAGCCTCCCTCAACCCTCTTCATGGCAAGCTTTACTGCGACCACACTGAAAAGAACGGACAATACAGCAAATACCGCACTCCCCCGGAGAACTCCAAATCCGTCTCTTGTCACCAGATACAGGAACATGTTCGAAATCATGGAAGCCCCATATCCCACAACAAGATTGACCCAGTGATACATCCGGAATCTGGTGATCAAAATTCCGAAAACCGACAGACTGTAACAAAGCAGCAACGGGAAGATAAAATCATCCATCACTCCTACCTCTCCCAGCCTGAACCATTTCATCACGCAGCAAAGTCCGAGCACAAGCGCTATGGTAAAGAAGCGCCTGATGACATCCACAATCAATGTCCCCCTCAGCACCCCCATGCCACGGGAAGAGCTTCTCAGATAGTCCAAGCCCTCTGCATCCTTTTCCTGGATTCCGCCCAGGAAAAAGCTGTCCGTCACAATCTCCGCAAAGGGTATGAATAACATCAGTACCCTTACTTTCTCCGAGAAAACAGCATACACTCCCACAAACACCAGCGGCATCAACCCAAGGACAAAGAAACGGTAGCCCGGGGAAGTAACCGCGAAATAGCTTTTCACTTTTTCTTTCATACCGTTCTCCCTTATGTAAGCTTCAGACGTGTATTCGCCTTCATCAGCGCCACGCAGATCTGGGACAGTGTGGGAACCTCCACAGAGATATCCATTCCTGCCATTTCATCCAGTCTCTCCGCCGGACAGATTCCCTCGAAGCCGTAGGCACTCTTGTTCATGGCAACCACAATCTTCTTTACGGCTTCTATGTCTGCGGCCTCGCCTTTGACCATCACATATTTTTCCTTCAACTCCTCTACGAAGCCCTGTTCTATGACCGTTCCATGCTCCATGATCACCGCATAGTCCGTGACATTTTCCATGTCCGAGATATTATGGGTTGAAAAGAATACGGAACGTTCTCCGTTTCCGACATCCAGATAATCCCGAAGGATGTCGCAGAGCTTATCCCGCATCAGCGGATCCAGGGGAGATGCCGGCTCGTCCAGTATCAAAAAATCCGTATCCCTGGCCAGTACTGCTGCCAGCATCAGCTTCATCCGGTTTCCATCGGACAGCTTTGCCACGCCCTTGGAAAAGCCCGTGGGAAGATTCAATTCCTCGCAGAGCTCTCTGAACCGGTCCCTGTGAAAATGTTCAAAAAGGATTTCGCTGATCTCCTCTATCTGTTTTGCATTCCATCGGGGAAGAAAATAATTGCCGGAGCCGACGTACCCAATCCGTTCCCGAACCCTGCCCTCCGTTGCGTTTATGCCCTCAAAATAACTGATCTCCCCTTTATAGTCCAGGCGGATTCCTGCCATAAGGTTCAATAACGTAGTCTTTCCGGCACCGTTTTCTCCAATGAGAGCGGTGGCGTATCCCTTCGGTAGCACAAGCTCCGGAACAGACAGCTCGAAATCCTTATATTTTTTATATAGATTCTTTATCTTTACAACACTGCTGATT
>SAMEA3663280__coassemble_647_pt1 | contig 11850 bp, 8 predicted proteins | sample SAMEA3663280__metabat2_low_PE_020 | metagenome-assembled genome bin SAMEA3663280 (sample SAMEA3663280) | pig gut metagenome | biome: pig gut; feature: pig-associated habitat; material: faeces | place: China | collected 2013
CGAAGCCAAGAAAAGCGGTAAAAATCGTGTGGCCCACTACAATCCGGGAATCAATTCCGCCTCAGGAAGACGTCTTGACATGGAGAAAAGCATGCGGGATGCCATGGTGGAAAACTATGAAGAGTTTGAAGTATATTTCCAGCCTATCATAGATGTACAGGATCAGACAAAATGCATCGGTGCAGAGGCATTGATTCGTTGGAACAGTATAAAACTGGGCTTTATTCCGCCTGCGGATTTTATTCCGTTGGCAGAGTATCTGGGACTGATTAATCCCATTGGAAATTATGTGTTAAAAAGAGCCTGTACCTGTTGCAGGCAATGGAACGAAGCGGGGTTACCGTATAAGGTAAATGTGAATCTTTCCGTTGTACAGCTGTTACAGCCGGATGTGGTGGAGATTGTTGCAGGGGTGTTGAAAGAGACCGGGCTTACACCCGAGAACCTTACCCTTGAGGTTACGGAGAGCCTGGCAATCAATGACATGGACAGAATGAAGGAGATCCTTGCAAGGATTAAGGCGTTGGGGGTAAAGATTGCGCTGGATGACTTCGGTACCGGTTATTCCTCTCTGAATCATATTCGTGAGATTCCTTTTGATGTGATCAAGGTCGATCAGAGCTTCGTGAAGGAGCTGGCGGAAGATGCCTATTCTCAATCCTTTGTAAAGCTGGTTGCGGAACTGGCTGAGACACTTGGAGTCAGCATTTGTGTGGAAGGCATCGAGACAGAATCACAGTACAAGGTAGTGAAAGACATGAAGGTCAAATACATTCAGGGATATTATTTTGACCGTCCGCTGAAACGTGAGGATTTTGAAAAGAAGTACTGTCCTGAAAAAGAACTTGCAAAACAGGAAAGAAACATGTAAGATGAAGTTAACGGCTGCATGACTGGCGGAAGTAGGATAACTACAGGGAGTGCAGTAGATTTTTGAAGCCGACCGCCTGGGCACCACTTGTTTTGTGATGCGCAGGTGGTCGTTTTTTCGCAAAGTAAAAGGAGGAGATTATGCTGCAACTGAATCAGGAACTGAAAAACAACGCGTATCCCGGAAGAGGAATTGTAATCGGACGGACTCCGGACGGGAAACAGGCTGTAACCGCATATTTTATCATGGGAAGAAGCTCAAACAGCCGCAATCGTGTTTTTGTGACCGAAGGAGAAGGGATCCGTACGGAAGCCTTTGACCCTTCCAAGCTGGAAGACCCCAGTCTGATCATATATGCACCTGTGAGAGTTCTGGGTAATAAAACCATTGTTACCAACGGAGATCAGACAGACACTATTTATGAGGGAATGGATAAACAGCTTACTTTTGAACAGTCTCTGAGATGTCGTGAATTTGAGCCGGACGCACCGAATTATACACCTCGTATTTCCGGTATCATGCATATTGAGGGTGGAAAGTATAATTTTGCAATGTCTATTTTGAAGAGCAATCATGGCGACGCCTCTTCCTGCATAAGAAATACCTTTACCTATGAGAATCCGCTTCCCGGAGAGGGCAGATTCATTCATACCTATATGCATGACGGGAATCCGCTTCCCAGTTTTGAGGGAGAGCCGAAGCAGGTAGAGATTACCGGGGATATTGACAGTTTTACCGACATGATCTGGAACAGCCTGAATGAAGAAAATAAGGTCTCTCTTTTTGTGCGATTTATTGACATCGCAACCGGTAAATATGACACCCGCATCGTTAACAAGAATTGCTAAGCAGAAAGGAAAGAAAAGAGCATGAATGAGATAGAATTGAAATACGGATGTAACCCTAACCAGAAGCCTTCCAGAATTTTCATGGAAGACGGAAGTGAGCTTCCCGTTACCGTGTTGAACGGCAGACCCGGATATATCAATTTTCTGGATGCGTTCAATGGCTGGCAGCTTGTAAAGGAACTGAAGGAGGCTACCGGACTTCCCGCAGCCACTTCCTTCAAGCATGTTTCTCCGGCAGGTGCAGCCGTTGGTCTGCCGCTGGATGAGACTCTGGCGAAGATTTACTGGGTGGATGATCTGGGTGAGCTTTCTCCCCTTGCCTGTGCCTACGCAAGAGCAAGAGGTGCAGACAGAATGTCTTCCTTCGGTGATTTTATCGCTCTTTCCGACATCTGTGATGCGGACACCGCAAAACTGATTAAGAGAGAGGTTTCCGACGGTGTGATTGCACCCGGTTATACGGAGGAAGCGCTGGAGATGCTGAAGCAGAAGAAGAAGGGTGGCTACAACGTGCTTCAGATTGATCCTTCTTATGTCCCTGCGCCTATTGAGAAGAAGCAGGTGTATGGCATTACCTTTGAGCAGGGAAGAAACGAACTGGACATCAATGGGGATATTCTTTCCAATATTGTGACCGTGAACAAGGAGATACCCGAAAGCGCACTGATTGATATGAAGATTGCGCTGATTACCCTGAAGTATACACAGTCCAACTCCGTGTGCTACGTTAAAGGGGGACAGGCTATCGGTATCGGTGCTGGTCAGCAGTCCAGAATCCACTGTACCAGGCTTGCCGGACAGAAGGCTGATAACTGGTATCTGCGTCAGGCACCCCAGGTCATGAACCTTCAGTTTGCAGAGGGACTTGGCAGAGCCGACAGAGACAATGCCATTGATGTCTATATCGGTGATGAGTACATGGATGTTCTGGCGGATGGTGTGTGGGAACATACCTTCAAGGTAAAGCCTCCGGTGTTTACCAGGGAAGAGAAGAGAGCATGGCTGGATGGCATGCAGAATGTGACGCTTGGTTCTGATGCATTCTTTCCCTTCTCCGACAATATCGAAAGAGCTCATAAGAGCGGTGTAAAATATATTGCTCAGCCCGGTGGCTCTGTTCGTGATGATGCAGTGATCGAGTGCTGTGATAAGTACGAAATGGTCATGGCATTCACGGGCATCAGACTGTTCCATCACTAAGTTACAATTATGGGAGAGGTTGAGAAGGGATATCGATGATTCTTTCGGAACTGTGTAAATACAATCAAATCATAATTCAATGTCATGACAATCCGGATGCCGACAGTTTGGCATCCGGATATGGTCTTTATTGCTATTTTCAAAAAAAGGGTAAAAATGTCCGCCTGGTGTATAGCGGCAGCCGTGAGATTCATAAGTCAAATCTTCGGCTTATGAAGGACGAGCTGAATCTGCCTGTGGAATACATCAGGCCGGGGACCTGCGAGATGAAGGGCGACGATAGTTTGCTGATCACTGTGGACTGTCAGTATGGTTCCGGCAATGTGACCGGAATCATTTCTGATAATGTAGCGGTGATCGACCATCATCAGCTGGAGAAGGAAGCTCGTCCCATGAGCATCATCAATTCCAATCTGGGAAGCTGTTCAACTTTGGTATGGAAGCTGTTGAAGGAAGAGGGATTTGATCTGGAGGAATGTGAGCATCTGGGTACGGCACTTTACTATGGTCTTTTTATGGATACGGCCCAGTTCTCTGAGCTGTATAATCCGCTGGACATGGATATGCGGGAGGATGTCACCTTTGACAAGAGCCTGATTACAAGATTCCGCAATGCCAATCTCACATTAGAGGAATTGGAAATAGCAGGCATCGCATTGATAAAATACAACTTTAATGAGGACTATAGATGTGCTGTGATCAAGGCTCAGCCTTGTGACCCCAATCTCCTGGGACTGATCAGTGATTTCCTGCTTCAAGTGGATGTGATTGATTCCTGTGTGGTGTTTAATGAGGTCAACGATGGTTACAAATTCTCTGTGAGAAGCTGCGTGCCGGAGGTAAATGCCAACGAGCTTGCCGGGTATCTCTCGGAGGGAATCGGTTCCGGCGGAGGACATTATGAGAAGGCAGGCGGCTTTGTCAGCCTGCGTTTGTATGAAGACAATTACGGCTCCTTACCTCCGGAGACCTATTTCAACCTGCGCATGAAGAAATATTTTGACAGCTATGAGCTGATTTATGCGGAGAATTATGAAGCTGATCTGACGGCAATGTGTCGATATGTGAAGCGCAGGCTTCCACAGCCCTTTGTACAGATGTCGGAATTACTTCCGGAGGGTACCCCGATTACCCTTCGTACCCTTGAAGGCGATATGGATATGACGGTGACCCATGACCTGTATATTATTATGGACGCCAAGGGGAACGCATATCCCATGCATCGCAAGAACTTTGAGGAAAAATATCAGGTTCTGGAAGATACCGTAAAATGGCGGGATTCTCTGCAGAAAATAGAATATGCTCCTATGATTAAGAACCGAAACAATGGAAAAGCTCTGTTGTTGACAAAATATGCCCACAGCAGTATTCCCACAGAGAAAGTAATGGTTTATGCACGCTCTCTGGATAAGGGTGTGAAGGTGTTTGACATAGATGAGGAGAACCGGTATATGCGCGGAGAACCGGGAGATTACCTGGTGATCAGATGTGACGATCCTAAGGTGATTTCTGTTGTGGAAAAGGATTTGTTCCCCAAGAGCTACGAAATGCTTTCCTGAGAACTTCATACTTGCGGGGGAATGGGCAGTTGTGCTATCATAGGCACATGGTTTTAGCGGAAAGGTTAGGATAATGATATGGGTGAGACAGAATCGAGAAATTTTATAGAGATGGCAATTGATAAGGATCTGGCAGAGGGAGTATATGACAGTGTGCATACACGTTTTCCGCCGGAACCCAACGGTTATCTGCACATCGGACATGCCAAGAGTATCCTCTTGAATTACGGACTGGCGCAGAAATACGGCGGAAAGTTTAATATGCGTTTTGACGATACCAATCCTACAAAGGAGGATATCGAATTTGTGGAGTCTATCAAAGCGGATATTCAGTGGCTGGGAGCTGACTGGGAAGATAGGCTGTTCTTTGCATCCAATTACTTCGGCCAGATGTACGAAGCAGCATGTAAGCTGATTTCCAAGGGGAAGGCTTATGTGTCCGATCTGACGGCGGAACAGATCAGAGAGTACAGAGGAAGCCTCACAGAGCCCGGTAAGGAGGATCCTTACAGCACTCGTTCCGTGGAGGAGAATCTGAAGCTTTTTGAGGAGATGAAAGAAGGAAAGTACGCAGATGGAGAAAAGGTGCTCCGTGCGCGCATTGACATGGCTTCCCCCAATATCAATATGCGTGATCCCGTTATCTATCGTGTGGCACATATGACACATCACAATACAGGAGATACCTGGTGCATATATCCTATGTATGATTTTGCGCATCCTATCGAGGACGCTATTGAGGGGATTACCCACTCTATCTGTACCCTGGAATTTGAGGATCACAGACCCCTCTATGACTGGGTTGTGAGAGAACTGGAATATCCTCAGCCGCCCAGACAGATTGAGTTCGCGAAGTTATACCTGAAAAATGTGGTAACAGGTAAGAGATATATCAAGAAGCTGGTACAGACCGGCATCGTGGACGGCTGGGACGATCCCAGACTGGTGTCCATTGCAGCTCTTCGCCGCAGAGGATTTACCCCTGAATCCATCAGAATGTTTGTGGAAATGTGCGGTGTCTCCAAGGCAAATTCCATTGCGGATTATGCAGCTCTGGAGTATTGTATTCGCGAGGATCTGAAGGCGAAAGCACCCAGATATATGGCCATTGTGGACCCTGTAAAGCTGGTGATCGACAATTATCCCGAAGGTCAGACAGAGATGCTGACGGCAGTAAATAATCCGGAGAATGAGGCTCTTGGCAGCAGAGAGATTCCCTTTGGCAGAGAGCTTTATATTGAGAGAGAAGACTTTATGGAGGAACCTCCCAAGAAGTATTTCCGTATGTTTCCCGGCAATGAAGTGCGCCTGATGAACGCGTATTTTGTTACCTGTACCGGATGCGTGAAGGATGAGAACGGCAATATTAAAGAGGTTCACTGTACTTACGATCCCGCCTCAAAGGGTGGAAACAGCCCTGACGGAAGAAAGGTAAAAGGTACGATTCACTGGGTGGCTGCAGAGACAGCTGTTTCTGCGGAGGTTCGACTCTATGAGAATCTGATCGATGAAGAGAAGGCAAATGAGATGGATTCCATCTACAACGAGGAGGGAGAGCTTTATCTCAACCCGGATTCACTGATAGTGAAACAGTGTTATCTGGAGCCTGCTTTTGCCGGAGCAAAGGCCTATGACAGATTCCAGTTTGTAAGACAGGGCTTTTTCTGCGTAGATCCTAAGGATTCCACAGAAGAGAAACCGGTGTTTAACAGAATTGTCTCCCTGAAGAGTTCTTTCGTTTTGCCGAAGAAAGACTAAGCAAAGCCGACAGAAATAAAAATGCCGCACGGTTATGACAATCGTGCGGCATTTGTGATTCCCGGCTGCAAAGAGCTGAGTTCGGAATACTTAGTCTTCTTCGTTGAAAAATTCTTCGGTTTCGATTTCCTCGGATGCTTCCTCAGTAACCTCTGCGGTCTCTTCTGTTGCCTCGGGCTGGGGAGCTTTCTTTTCTTCCCCGGAATCCTCCTCTGAGCTGTCTTTCACTTTGGCGCCGGGAGTCAGAGGAACATAATTGGTTTCGGGTTCGGATGCTTCCTCCAGATCCTCGCTGAAGTCGTCGTAATCTTCATCCTCGGGTGAATTTTCTGCATTTTCTGCATGAAATAACATGCTGCAGCGACAGCGGAACCGATAGCTGCGGTTGCCAACAGGAACTTGCCAAATTTTTTTGCCATAAGAAACTCCTTTCGAAGGGGATAGTTTTTACTATTTATTATTTTAATCCTATTCTGTTAAATTGAAAAGAGATTATGTATTATTTTACAAAAAATTTATTGATTGGATAGGAATGTACTGTTAATTATGATATGATGAGAGAAGTTAGGCCGGATTATTTTGAGGAAGGCTGCTTGAAATGTACTGCAGGAGTTGAGAGATGAACGAAAAGTTTTTTGACTTAAATAAAGAGAAACAGGACCGTATGATTAATGCCGCGCTGAAGGTTTTCGCAAAGCAGGGCTATCGTCATGCCAGTACGGACGATATTGTTCGTGAGGCAGTCATCAGTAAGGGCTTGCTGTTTCATTATTTTGGGAGCAAATTAGGTGTTTATGATTTTATTTATGAATACAGCGTGAGATATATGATGCTGGAGCTTCGTTCCACTGTGGACACGAAGGAGAGGGACTTGTTTGAAATCATGAAACAGGTAGAAGAAGCCCGTATGCATGCGTTGAGGGGATATCCTTACATGCAACAGTTCTTAAACCGCACAGATTACGAGGAAGTGGGAGAGGCTTTGCTGGTAACAGAAGATAAGAAAAGAGAGCTGGAAGAAGCTTATCAGCAGATAGAGAATCAGTTGGACTACTCTCTGCTTCCCGAAGGCGTGGATGGCGGCAGATTGAAAAAGATGCTGGAGCTAACGGAAAAAGGGCTGATGTCGGAGCACTTTTACGATGCTTCCTTTCAGCCCGAAATGTTGTACGATGAGTTCTGCGGTTACCTTGATATGATGAAAAGGGTTATCTATTTTCCGGGTTTGAACGGACCGTCAGCCGGATAACCGCCCTTTAATTTCTGCATGCCCCGCTGTACGGCGTCTTTTGAATTTTTCCAGTCAGCGTCCTTGTTGACATAGTCGAATTTTTCTACCAGCCAGGCAACGTCTTCGGAGAGCCGCTCCATATTTTTCTCCATGAGAGGAAGCATGACGGTGTAAAATTCCTTCTTTTCACTATCATTCATGCGGGGTTCTGAGGCTTCGCAGAGGTCGCCGAAGTGAGACAGGCAGAATCCCTTGCTGTTTTTTACTTTTTCGCGGAAATCGGAATCCTGTTTCCAAAGATAGAAAAAGGTATCCATATAGCGCTCGTAGGTCTCGTTGAACTGCTTGCAGATATAGCAGGATTTTTCCTTTTCCCGTATCCATACGCCGATAGCGTTGCCGCCGTCGGTGTTTTTTTTCAGACGGTCCATGAGTGAGGTCTTGCCGGGATGAAAAGAAGCAAATTCTTTCTTCATCTCGCCGATCATGCGTCTGTAATGGGTTTTGAGAATCCAGCCGTTGCCTAAGGTGTTACCGTACTCAAACATTTTCTTGAAATGGGTACGGCAAAATCCGGCCTTGTCGGTCTGCTCACGGATATCGGCTTCCATGTAGGAGGCACTGCTTCCCAGGACAAAATCCAGCAGGTCCTGCTCCACACTTCTCTCGATAAAGCAGAAGGGACATTCATCGCCGGCGTTGACGGCGTCATTCAGGGGAATGGTATATAGCTGTTCTTTCATAAGCGTCTCCTTTGTAATCAGGTATGGCGTGTGTGTGATAAGATTCGATTCGGGTACATAATCTGAAAGGGAATCAAATAAATACAGTCATAATTCATTGTACTTCAAATATAGAATAAATGCCAGCATTTTTATGTTGGAATGTCATTCATTGGGATGTCATTCATGATTCCGGGAAGGCAATATGTGAAAGAGCATGAGAGCAAGCGAACCGGAGAAGAGGAAAAGAAAGAGGGGAATGAAATGAGTTACATTGATATGCATTGTGATACTGTCAGCAGGCTTTTGAATCAGAGACTGGCAGGTGGAGAGGAGACCCTGAGGGAAAACAAAGGGCATGTGGATCTGCTACGAATGAAACAGGCAGACTGTATGGTGCAGAATTTTGCCCTTTTTGTGGAATTGGGTCAGAATGGGGATCCCTGGGAGAGAGCCTGCGCTCTGTATGAGCTGTATCGCAAAGAGCTGGAGGCCAATGCCGACCTGATTGCCCCGGTATATCAATATGCGGATATAGAAAAAAACAGAGCAGCTGGCAGGATGTCTGCGCTGCTCACGGTGGAGGAGGGAGCTGTCTGCGGAGGACGGCTGGAGAAGCTTCACAAACTACATGATATGGGGGTCAGGATGCTCACGCTTACATGGAATTTTCCGAATGAGCTGGGTGCCCCCAATTTTAGCAGAGTCCTTTTGGAACAACTAAAAAAGGAGAGAACCGGGGAAACCTTTGAAGCTTATTTTCATACACCGAATCTGAGAGACGGACTGACGGAACGGGGAAGAGAATTTGTGACAGAGATGGAAAAACTGGGGATGATACCGGATGTGTCACATCTGTCGGACGGAGGCTTCTATGAGGTGCTGGAAACCACTGCCAAACCCTTTGTGGCAAGCCATTCCAACGCCAGAGAGGTCAGTCCCTGCGTGCGCAATCTGACGGATGACATGATTAGAAAACTGGGAAATCGCGGGGGTGTAATGGGGCTTAATTTCTGCGCGGACTTTTTGGAGGAAAAGCCTTTCGGGGAAAAGAACGGAGGTACCATAGCCGCAATAGTGCGTCACGCCAGACATATCGTGAACGTAGGGGGCATCGAGGTATTGGGACTGGGCAGTGATTTTGACGGGATAGATACGCATGAGGAAATACGGGATGTTCTCGGACTGGAGCTTCTTCGGGAAGAACTGAAGAAGGCAGGATTCACCGAGAGGGAGCTGGATATGATTTATTACGGGAATGTCCTGAGAGTGTATCGCGATACGCTGTGAGCCGTTTTTGCCGAAACACTGGCAAAATAGAAAAAAGCATGCCCGGGGAAATTCATTCTTAGGCACACTTCATTATGTATTGTACAATAAAAAGCAATACAAGTCTATACCTTTTTTTCAGTTTCTGATAATATTTTTACAGAGCAGAGGTAACCCCTGGGGAATGCCTCATAAAGACGGTTAGGATTTCTGCAGAAAACCGGAAAGGAAGAAATGATGGGTAAATTACCGGGTATCACCAGACAGGAGGAAGAGGAAAAGCTGCGAAGGACCATAGCGGTAGCGGAGGCTAAGGTGGAAGCCAACAAACGAAGTGTGCGTGCTCTGGCAGAGGAGCTTCATGCCATGCAGGAGGAGTTTGACGAGAGCGACAAGGAAGCCCAGACACTCTGGCACGATACGGATGCCAGATTCAAGTTTGTCAATCAGGATCTGAGACGGGCAGAGCAGGCGAGGAAAAAGCCTTACTTCGGACGAATTGACTTCCGGGACAGAAAGCTGAAAAAGGACGAGGTCTATTATATCGGACGTTCGGTCATTGCGGACAATCCCGCAGAACCGGAAGTCATCGACTGGAGGGCTCCCATTGCAAGTGTGTACTACGATGCAGCGCTGGGGGATGTCACATATTCCGTCAAGGGGGAGGGAAAGTACGAGATAACCCTTTCACGTAAGCGCACCTATGAGATAGAAGATGACCGCCTCAGGGATTTTTATGATTCGGATGTTGTGGCAAACGATGAGCTCCTGACCAAATATCTTGCCAGAAATAAGCGGGCGGTTCTGGGGGAGATCATCGCAACGATCCAGCAGGAGCAGAATGAAGTGATTCGCAAGAAGCCTCAGCATAACCTGATCATTCAGGGAGCCGCCGGCTCCGGTAAGACCACTGTGGCAATGCACAGAATCTCTTATATTCTCTACAATTATGAGTTGGAATTTCCGCCGGAGGATTTTTATATCATCGGAAGCAATCAGGTATTGTTGAATTACATCACCGGAGTCTTGCCGGAACTGAATGTATACGGCGTAGCGCAGATGACCATGGGGCAGCTTTTTGTGCGACTGCTTTATGAAGATTGGGATAAAAAAAGATATAAGGTCAAGGCGGTTCAGAGAGGGGTTACGCCACCGGTTAAGGGTACCCTGCAGTGGTTTCGGGACTTGGAACAGTTCTGTCTGAGATATGAGGAAAGAGTGATTCCCCGGGGAGATGTGGTCCTGGATAAAAACGGTGTGGTGCTGATGACCGGTCATGCCATACAGAAAGTCTGGGAGAAGAGCATTCCGCTTTCCCGCGCAGATAAAATCACCAGACTGACGGAACATCTGCTGTCGAAGCTGGAAAATGAGATCAGCGGCAGATACTACTCTTATACTCAGTCGGAAAAGAAGAAGCTCCGGAACTACTATGAGACCTATTTCGGAAAGAGAGAATGGAAGGGGTCTATTTTCGAGCTGTATGATGATTTCCTGAGGGAGCAAAACGGGAAGGGATTTCAGGTGCCGTTTCCGGGAACGGAGTTCGATGTCTATGATCTGGCAGCCCTGGCTTACCTGTATAAGAGAATCAAGGAGGATCAGGTCATTCGCGAGGCGGGGCATGTGGTGATTGATGAGGCTCAGGACTTCGGTATGATGGCCTACGGTGCACTGAAGTATTGTCTCAGCAAGTGTACCTACACCATTATGGGGGACGTATCCCAGAATATTTTCATGGATTATGGTCTGAATGATTGGAGTGAGCTGCGGGAGCTGATGCTCCCCGGGGAGTTTGATTATTTCGGACTGCTGCGGAAGAGTTATCGTAATACGGTGGAGATTTCCAGGTTCGCAACTGATATTCTGTATCATGGCAGCTTTCAGATTTATCCCGTAGATCCCATCATCCGTCACGGAAAAGAAGTGCAGGTCAGAGAATGTTCGAGCTTTGCAGGGCTTCTGGATGAGACCGCTTCCGTGGTGCAGGCATGGAAAGAGGCCGGCATGGAGACCATAGCCGTGGTCTGTGCCGACAGGGAAGAGACGGAATCCGTATATCGGGGTCTGGCGGGGCGTGTGGATTTGAAGACTGTTGGGGAAGAGCTGACACAGTTTGAGGAGGGAGTGATGGTGCTTCCGCTGGAATACACCAAGGGTCTGGAATTTGACGCGGTGTTGCTGTTTGATGTTTCGGAGGAAAAATATCCCGCCACGGACGGCTATGTGAAAAGGCTGTATGTGGCGGCGACCAGAGCTCTCCATGAGCTGGTGGTACTTTACCGGGGGAAGGTGACAAGGCTGCTCGGTGACCCGGTGCCGGATAAGAATCCGGGAAAGGTCGTGGTACAGGTCAGTGCTCCGAAGAGAGCTCCCATGCCGGCAGAACCGG
>SAMEA3663280__coassemble_662_pt1 | contig 11649 bp, 11 predicted proteins | sample SAMEA3663280__metabat2_low_PE_020 | metagenome-assembled genome bin SAMEA3663280 (sample SAMEA3663280) | pig gut metagenome | biome: pig gut; feature: pig-associated habitat; material: faeces | place: China | collected 2013
TTACAGAGCTTGCAATAAAAAGCTTCACAAAATCGTTTCCAATCATTTTGCAAGTATTAACCGCATAATCGAAGGCGTCTCCAAGCACCGACTGTGCTTTACTCAGATATATTTCTTGGTATGCGTGGATCATCGTTTTGAATGCCTCCTCTTATTATGTCTTGAATATACAACCCATCACTCTCTTCCTCAAGCATGTCAACATAAAGCTGATTTGCCTCATCATTTCGCGATTTACGTAAAATATAGTATTGGTCTTTTGTTGCAACATCAAATCCCTCATATTTCAACATAGAAAAAGCATATTTTGACTTAATGACGATTTGTTCACCCAATTTTCCAAGTCGCATTGCACGTGCCAACTGTTCTACCGAAATACCATTGTTAAGGAAGGACTCTGCATAATCGAAGTAGGAATCGTCCGCACGATAGCCTGTAATCAAATCAAAAGCGTTCACATTTATGCCAAAATGATCAATCAAATACCCTTTCGCTCTCCTTGCTATAGGTGTTTTGATAGAAAACAGTCGATGCTCGACCAAAACGGCAATCCAATTTAGTATCGTGTAATCAGGACTATTCAAATTCAAAACATTTAAATATTCAGTATCTATTGTATAACGATTCGAAAACCCATCTCGCAAAGAGGATACTGCCCATTCTTTTGCCAGTTCTTCACTTGCAGTACAATAAAATCCAAGTCCAAAGTCATTATTCTTTTTTCCTTCACCATAAATCGGCTGTTCCACGATTTTGTCTGACCCGTGGTATAATGTAATTATTTTATTCATAATTGTCCCTCCGATTACATTATCATTATATCACCGTAGTGATATTTTGTCAAAAATCTTTCATTTTTATATTTGTATTCAGCCTCAGCTGTTTTTCACAGTTTTATCATTGAAATCTATCAAAAACGTAGGAAAGCAAGGCATCTCTGCCTTGCTTTCCTACGTCTTCTCTGCACACATTGATGCAGCATTTTCAATCTTACTAATTCCATGGATGGTACATTAGGTGAATACAGATCTATATTAATTTCAACTTAATATAAACTCAAAACCTTATAACAGAAGTATGTTCCCGGAGTAATATTGTCATCATCATAATACAGTAAACCCAGTTTGCTAAATCGAAATGTCTGATTATAATCATTTTTTGCCAATTCATCATAAGCCTTTTGATATGATTCAAAGCCCGCACCACCGATGGCAAATGTCATATGGAAGACATAGTCATCATCATGTTCTGCCGGACATGGTCCGAATTTTTTATATAATCCTTCGTTTAACCTTATCTGTGCATCCACTAACTGCGGTGTTTCCTTCACCCGCAAACTCATACATCCGGATGGTGCTCCGCCTAACACATTTGAGGGAAATACATTCATATCCACAAATTCAATATCAAATGGACAAAGCTCCTTTGCAAAACCATCAAAAAACTCCTCCATTTCCTCTAAATTCGGAATCAAAAATGGTTGTTTTAAAGAAACATGTTGTGGCAATCTTGCCATCTCAAATCCCATCTTTCCATGCTTATGAGCTTCCAACATCAATTTTCTGCCAAAATTCTCAGCATCATTGTCTGCGATTAAAACCATCGTTGCTTTCATACCTTCCCACCTCTCTTTACTAATTCGACCAGTTGTTCCAGACTCATTTCTCCTAACTCCTGCTTGTCAATTTCTGCATCTCTTTGTCTTACGGATACAGAAGCATTGTTCTGCTCGTTCTCACCTACAATAACCATATATGGAACCTTATCCATTCTCGCTTCACGAATCTTATATCCCAGTTTTTCACTTTTGGAATCCATTTCTACTCGAATACCATCCTCTTCCAGGCACGAAACGACTTTCCTCGCATATTCATTATACTTTTCAGAAACAGGAAGAACCTTAACCTGCACAGGAGCAATCCACGCAGGGAATTTTCCTGCATAATGCTCTATCAAGATACCAATAAACCGCTCAATGGAGCCAAACACAACTCTATGAAGCATAATCGGACGATGCTTCTCGCCATCCGCCCCAATATAGTCAATACCAAATCTCTGCGGAAGCTGGAAATCCAGCTGAATCGTTCCACATTGCCACGTTCTTCCTATGGAATCCTTCAGATGAAAATCAAGCTTGGGTCCATAGAATGCACCATCTCCTTCGTTTATCACATAGGATTTACCCATTCCCTGTACTGCATTTTCCAAAGCATTCGTAGCAAGCTCCCAATCCTCATCACTTCCTATGGAATGCTCCGGTCTCGTTGACAACTCAATCTCATAAGAAAAGCCAAATTTCCGGTAAACCTCATCAATAAGGCGCATAACTCCTTGTATTTCCTCCACAACCTGATCTTCTCTCATAAAAATGTGTGCATCATCTTGGGTAAAGGCGCGCACCCGCATCAGGCCATGCAGCGTTCCTGATTTTTCATTGCGATGTACAAGGCCAAGCTCTGCCATGCGGATAGGAAATTCCTTATAGGATTTCTGTTCCAGTTTATACACCAGCATCCCACCGGGACAGCTCATTGGCTTTATCGCATAATCATCGTCCTCCACTTTGAGAGAATACATAGAATCTCTATAAAAATCCCAGTGACCTGACGTTTCCCACAGACTCCTCTCCAGCATAATCGGCGTGGAAATTTCCACATATCCTTCTCTACGGTGAATTTTTCTCCAATAATCAATCAGCAGATTCTTTAACACCATTCCCTTTGGCAAAAACACCGGTAGTCCCGGTCCTTCATCAAAAATAGTAAATATACCCAGTTCTTTTCCCAGCTTTCTGTGGTCTCTCGCTTTTGCCTCTTCCACCATATGAAGATACTCTTCCAGCTGTATTGCTTTTGGAAAAGATATGCCATAGATTCTCGTAAGCATCGGATTCTTTTCATTGCCTCTCCAGTATGCACCCGCAACCGACATCAGCCTAATCGCCTTAATCTGGCATACATTAGAGATATGAGGGCCCGCACAAAATTCCTCATATTCTCCTTGCTTATAGAAACTGATTTCCTCTGCTGTATCCAACTCCTGAATCAATTCTATTTTGTACTTTTCACCAGCCTTTTCCATAAAACTCAGAGCTTCGTCTTTTGATTTCCCGTAGACCTGTACGGAAAGCGATTCCTTTACAATCTTTCGCATTTCCTCCTCAATCACCTTCAAATTCTCTTCGGAAAATGGAAAATCAAACTGGAAATCATAATAGAACCCATTTTCAATTGCCGGTCCGATCGCGCATTTCGTTTCAGGATACAAACGTTTTACTGCCTGTGCAAGTACATGAGCGCTTGTATGCCAAAATGCTTTTTTACCCTCCTGTTCCTCAAAACTCACTTCTACAATTTCTCCGTTTTTTCGTAGTACCTTCATGATTTGTTGCTCCTTTCCCTTTTCAGATTAATTTTTTAGCAACAACATAAGAAAAGCACCCATAAGACCACAATTAATATAGTCTTAAGGGTGCATTTAGCACGGTTCCACCTTAACTTTTCACTTCAGATTCTATCAAATCCTATCCTTTAACGCAGGTATACGGTAACACTTACTTCATTTCGGCATTACAGCTCTGGAATGGTTTTCGTCTACCTTCCACATAAACAGCTTCCACCAAATGCTATTCTCTCTGGATGTTTCCATCTAAACTACTCTTTTCCGTCATCGCTTTTCCTATGTTATTGTAGTGGATTTTACCATAACATCTTTCTATTGTCAACTCGAATAAACCCTTTGACTTATGTCGGTGTCCTTCCCCTTACATCTTTTTTGCGCAAGTTCATCCTATTATCTTAAGCAATTATTTAGTGCTGCCTGAATCTGAGGCTCCATTTCCTGAATGTACTGAATCCTATGAATTGTATTTCTCACCTCGGAAATACCTAATTCTCTTTCTGCTTCATCCATACAGTTGCCAAGTGCTCTTTGAATATTATACTCAAGCCACTCGACCCACGTACCGTCCACCCTCCATTGGAAACTGTTTTACTCCGCAAAGGCGGGGATTCAAAACAGTCAATCCGGTTTCTTCCTTCATCTCTCGCACTACCGCATCTACAATGGATTCTTCCGGTTCTATATGTCCTCCCGGTAGGGTATATCCCTTCCAATCCTTCTTAATTCTATCTTGCAAAAGATAAGCTCCGTCCTTATGAAGCAGACATAATACTGTAAGTTCCACATTTTCTGTTCGTGCCATATTCTATACACTCCTCTGAAAGATTTCTATTTCTCTATCGGCAATTCTTTGATACACCTTACCTTCAAATCTCTTGTGATCAGAAACTCTGCATTCAGATCCATGGTGGTTCTCGGATGCTGGTAAACATCCTTTCCAACTACAATAGGCTCGTCAATGACATAAAGGCATCCATCCTCTGTACCGTTATGTCCGATTGTTCCATCATCGTCATACCCCAATCCGCTGGGTTGATGTGAAAACGCCTCTGCAAGAGCCTGCCATTGCGTAATGGTGCTTCCCGCTCTTAATATGTCGAATTTCATATTGGAACCGTGAAACCACGTTCCATCCTTTTGTATTTCAATCTTCATGATAGGTTACCTCTCCAAAGTAAAATTTAATTCCATTCCATCGCTGCTCTCTATTACATTTATGTTATCACCTGTTTTCCAAAAACAACCCAAATTTATCCCGCAGAAAATGCCGATATTCCGGATGTTCCACCGCACTGTCATACTCAACTTTAACAACCTTTCGAAGCCATTCTTCCCGTTTACCGATGAACTCCTCATACCGAACAATACCAATCTTTCCCTCTTTTTCCGCCTGCAAAATTGCCTCATATGCATTCGGAATGTATTCCGCCGTTTCTACCGGCACCGGCTTTTTTGAAACAACGCAATCCGGTATCTCCGGCTTTACAAACAAATTCTCGTTGTCTTTTACAGAGTATATGTAACCCGCTACTCCGGCGTAAGTTTCAAAAAGGGCCTTCGGATAGTATTCTTCCATAACCAGTCTCCCGCTTTGATCAAATCCATAGGGCCCCCATTTTGACCAGTTTCCGGTATAAGAAAATCCTGTCTCTTTACAATATTTCTCCACAGCGTTACTTAAGTACACCAAGACATTTTCTCTTTTGGCAGATAAATAGACCAGTGGGACATCGTGATTGGATATTCTCGGTTCCAATATTTTTATATTTGCTATCGGCGATGCGTGATAATACATTCTCTTTATGTAACTCCCTCTCCATGCTGTAGTAACAGAAAAAATAATAAGATGTATACTTACTTTCTTACAAATAACTCTTTCGGACTCCACCGAGCTGTACCGGATTGAAATGCCTTTATTTCTGAAACACATAGGTTCACGCAATGTTCCATATATTCCATGATTACATCCCACTTATACAATTCAAGGGAATCTGCTTCGCAAGGCAAAGCATCAAATTGCAGGTAGAAATTTTCCCTTAACATTATCATTTTATCTTCTGATATTCCTTCCAGCATTGGCAATGCTAAATCGAAGTCCGGTACTTTTACAGGATTTCTTTTTTGCAATAAATAGTTCAATCTTCCATAATCCCGATATCCCTTTTGATAGCATTCTTTCTTTTTCGCACCCTCAAAAACTCGAACATACTTATCTACAACATCATGAAACCAGACAGCATCCTGTATTAAATGACACCAATATCCAAGATAAAATCCATCTTCCCACATCTTGTCCCCATGTTTTTGCTCAAACTTCTGCCAGTCAATTCCTTTTTTGTCGTTTTCTACACTACCAAAATGTGCTATATCATAAGTACCGTCATCATGAGAAGATGCGTCTGGTCCGAGAGTAGCTCCAAACAAGAATTTATTGTTATCAACATCAGGATAATTCTTTAATATTTGATTAGAGATAATATAGTGCATCATAGAAGACGCCATGAGTTATTTCCTCCTTTAATGACACCATTGTATCAAAAACACTCTCAAGTTTCCACCTGAGAGTGTCATTAAGCCGCTTTATCTGACAAAAATATCTAATTTTTCATGCTTTATCTTATGCCACGTTCCCCATTGACATACGTTCAATAATCTGCTACTATCAAATTCCCTCGCTTCTCGCGGGGAAGCATTTCATGCAGGTATCTGTCGGTCAAAACCGACAGTCAGAATGCTGTGCTGAGTCAGACTTCGAAGAGTGCCTGATACGCGCAGCATGAACGGTGTGAATGGCACCGCCTACTTGGAAAGTAGATCGAAACATCTATACTACCAGGAGGAAACAGTATGATAAGAATGGAACATGTTTGCAAGACCTATCGGATTGCAAAACGTAATGCAGGCTTTACCGAGGCCTGTAAGGCACTTTTTCACAGAGAGTATGAAGAGATTCAGGCTCTTAAGGATGTCAGCTTTACCATTAACGACGGTGAGATGGTTGGCTATATCGGTCCCAACGGAGCAGGGAAAAGCTCCACAATCAAAATTCTAAGCGGAATATTGACACCTGACAGCGGCTATGTAGCCGTGGATGGCAGACTTCTCTGGAACAGCGGCAGCAAAAAACCTCTGACAAAACAGGAGCGCTGCAGCCGGATCGAGCATGTGAGCAGGATCGGCGTGGTTTTCGGACAGCGTTCGCAGCTTTGGTGGGATGTTCCGGTCATAGATTCCTTTGAACTGCTGAAGGATATCTATTCTGTTTCTGAACCCGTATATCGGGACAATCTCGAAGAATTAACCGAATTATTAAACTTAGGGGAATTGCTCAGGACTCCCACGAGACAATTGTCTCTGGGACAACGCATGCGTTGCGAGATTGCAGCGTCTCTGTTACATAACCCCGGTATCCTGTTTTTGGATGAGCCCACAATCGGTCTGGATGCAGTGTCGAAGCTTGCAGTACGTGACTTTGTAAAGAAAAGGAACCGGTGCCACGGTACAACCGTCATCCTGACGACACATGATATGCAGGATATTGAGGCACTGGCAAGTCGGATCCTTCTCATTGGAAAGGGTCGGATTCTGATGGATGGTGGTCTGGAGGATATCAGACATGGCGGGGAGAGCATGGACGAGACACTGGCAGAACTCTATCGGGCCTATGAGATATAGGAGGCTGCATATGAGAAAATATATTTCCTTTTTCAGGCTGCGCCTTGTGACAGGTCTGCAATACCGTACTGCCGCACTGGCAGGTATTGTAACACAGTTTTTTTGGGGCTTTATGGAGATTATGGTATTTCACGCCTTTTATGAGGCAGATCCTTCGGCATATCCCATGACCCTGCAGGCAACTTCATCCTATGTCTGGCTTCAACAGGCATTGCTGGCATTTTTCGGTGCCTGGATGTTTGAAGGTGAAATCTTTGAACTCATTAAGAATGGCAATCTGGCATATGAACTGTGCCGTCCGGTACATATTTATGATATGTGGTTTGCCAGAAGTGTTGCGCTCCGGTTGTCCAGAGCCTTCCTTCGCTGTATTCCTATCCTGGTGGTGGCTGTATTTTTACCGGAGGGCTATGGACTCGGGCTGCCTGCTTCCTTTGGCGCATTTCTCCGGTTTCTGCTCTCTTTGGTATTGGCACTTCTGGTCATGGCATCCCTGAATATGATGGTATATGTTGCTTCCTTATTTACCATATCCGGGGACGGGCTTCGCATCCTATTTTGCTCCATCGTTGAAGTCTTGTCGGGACAGATTATTCCATTGCCTTTTTTCCCGGAGCATGTGCAGCGAATCCTGGAATGGAATCCGTTTGCCTCCACCGGAAATGTTCCTTTCCGGATTTACAGTGGAAATTTGTCCGGAGCAAAGATGTATCAGGCTGTTTTCCTCCAGATATTCTGGCTGATTCTCCTGAATGTGCTGGGAAGAATACTCGCCGCAAGAGGTGAAAAAAGAGCAGTAGTACAGGGGGGCTGAAGTTACAGATAATAGGAAAAGACACGTGAGTTTTGCCTGCAGAATAAAGCCGGCAAAGTTTCAGAACTTATGGAGATGAACATGGAGAAAAAAACAAGCAGCTTAAAGCTGTATATGCATTATCTGCAAATCATCATAAAAAGTGCCATGCAATATAAAGCGTCCTTTTTTATGATGGCATTCGGGCAATTTATGGTTTCATTCAGTGTATTGATTGGCGTATATTATATGTTTCAGCGGTTTTCCAACGTGAAAGGTTTTACCTACAATGAAGTCCTTTTGTGTTTTTCCATTATGCTCATGGAATTCTCTCTTGCAGAAATCTGGGCAAGAGGCTTTGATACCTTTCCATCCATGATCCGACAGGGAACCTTTGACAGAGTACTGCTCAGACCAAGAAGCGAAGTGCTGCAGGTGCTGGGCAGCAAGTTCGAGCTGGTACGAATCGGAAAGGTGCTGCAGGCAATCGTCATGTTTGTTTATGGCATGACCCATGTGGAGGTGCGTTGGACAGCAGCCAAGATTCTGACAGTCCTATTTATGTTGGTGGGAGGAGTCGGGCTGTTTACAAGCCTGTTTATGATCTATGCGGCACTGAGTTTTTTCACATTAGAGGGTCTCGAATTTATGAACCTCTTTACGGATGGGGCCCGGGAATACGGCAAGTATCCCTTTGGCGTCTACGGAAAAAGAATGCTTCAAATCACAACCTTTGTGATTCCCTATGCGCTGGTACAGTATTATCCGCTTCTGTATCTGCTGGACAGAACAGGAAATCCAATTTATATTTTCCTGCCGCTTGCGGCACTGTGGTTTTTGATTCCTTCTTATGCGTTATGGCGTTTCGGAGTGCAGAAATATCAGTCAAGCGGGTCATGAGGTGACAAGGTGACATTTAACCTCCGGTTTACTTCATTCGAAATCTGCGTTATTGTTTCAGCTTAAAAAGTTTTATATAATCATCCTGTACAAAGAAATGAAGCTTCATTCCGGAAACGAAAGGAAAATATATTATGAACTTAGGAAATAAAATTAAGGTTCTTCGTCTGAAAGCAGGAGCCACACAGGAAATGCTGGCTAATGAACTTGGTGTCAGTTGCCAGTCTGTATCAAAATGGGAGAATGATGTCTGCGCTCCCGACATCACTTTACTGCCGAAAATCTCAGAGTTTTTCGGTGTGACAATCGATGAACTTTTCGATTTATCCGTGGAGCAGAAGCTTCACCGCATCGAAAACATGCTGGACTATGAGGCTGAGCTCTCCGACGCAGATTTTCGTGAAACAGAACGTTTTCTCATCGAGCAGCTTGAAACTTATGATGGAACTCACACGAGCCGTCCAAACGGTAGAATCTATTCCCTTTTGGCGCAGCTGTATCATCACAGAATAACCAGCGACAGCAAAAAGGTCAGCGAATATGCAAGACGAGCTATGCGACTTCCCCCCGAAATAAAGGAGGATCAATGGCTCTTACAGGCCAGCGAAGGGGCAGCCATAACCGATTGGAACTGCAGAAACCACAATAAAACCATTCTGTTTTATAAGGAGCTTGTCGCGAACTATCCGGATATTTCAAGGAATTATCTGTACCTGATGGACAATCTGCTTCTGGACCGCAGAACCGTGGAAACAAAGGAATACCTTGATATTTACCGGACGTTAGATGACAAAAAAGATTTTCAGATTCCGGTTTACGAAGCAAGAATTGCTTTGGCTGAACATCGTCCCAAGGATGCAGAAGCTATACTTGACCAAATGGAAGAGACATATCCCGATGATCCATGGGTTCTGTTTGAGTTGGCAGGCTTTTCTGCTGATGCTTGTAAATACGACGAAGCCATCTCTTATTACGAAAGATCTTATGTGGCGGAGAAAACAAGACCCCGATATTGGGATGCCCTCCAGGGCGAAGCAGTTATCTATGAAATTCAGGGGAAATATGAGGATGCTCTCCTCTGTCTTGAACGAATTAAAAAGAATCTGGCAGAAGAATGGGGCATCACAGAGGGCGCTCCTGTTCTAGAGATTGAGAAAGAAAAGCAGAGAATTCTTAATTCTAATGACAAATTCAATTAAATACATTGTCACTGGGGACGTGACACCGGTGACAGTGAGGACGTAGCTTTTGTCATCTTGCTACGTCCTCACTATCACCATATACCTCTACTCCGGTAAAAAACAGCCGCCTATTGCAAGTACTCGTCACTGAGCTTTCAAGATATCTTCCTCTGTACCTTTCCAATGACCAATATCTTCACTGACAAAATAAAGCAATCTATCAGACAAATTCATTAGAACGCTTACAACAATCTTTCCTGAAGCTCCACAAAGCGCTGCCGTCAGAATCAAATTAGTATTTTCTGAATTTTAGTTTCTTGTCACGGTACTTTCCACAGCATTACAGTCCGGATCCTGTAAGCAAAAATAGTAATAGTGACTACCTGCAACGATGCAAAAAGACGCCGAATCGACCGGTGGGAACAAGCTTAACAATCAGCGATATCGGATTGCCTGGATGATTCCCCATATATCTGCAATGGCTCCGCCTATCGCGGTAGCTATTACCACAATATAGGCAATTACCTTAATCACCATATTCGGTCCCGCTGCAATCCCCCAACTGGAAAAGAAAGCAATTGCAACGAATACTATAGTACCGACAATGTAGTTCTCCGTCATTTTACAGCAGTACCACCATGCAGAAATAACACTGTATATAAACACTGCCATTACAATTCTCACAGCAATTTCCTGGCTCTGTCCTGTTCCAAATGCTACCGCAATACTAATCAGCAGCTTAATGATAAATCCTCCCCAACTAAACATATGTAACTCTCCTTCTTTTATATTAATTCAGATCCATGCATATAAATCCATATGGCAAACAGACCCTGAATCAATACAACTTATGATATCGGTTTTTTTCAGTATAACGTATCACTGCCTGTTTGTCACTAAACCTGTCGGCTTTCCACTTCCACCATTTAGGGGTGAATGCTTTGGCAGGAAAACAGTACCCTTGAATCGGTTTGATTCCAAAGAGACATACAAGAGCTTTGTCTCAACCTCACTTGCTATCTGTTTCACCATTTGGCGAAGCAACTTTAAGTAAAGCCCCATTTTTCTGTAATTTTCCTCTGAACATTTTTTGCATGCCTTGTACCTCTTCGGATATTCGTATATAATAGGAACTGTGAAATTATATGAGGTCTTTCGCAATTCCGGAGGATGCGAAAAAGCCGTTTGAGCTGCGTAAGGCAGATACAAATAGAATGAGCCGGAGGTGAACATCATGCCAAAATCAAAGTGGAACCTGAATACCATTTACATATCCGAGCGCTTGCAGGAAAGTCTGCGGCCCATCTCCCGCTGCACCCTGACCACGGTGGTGGCACCTATGGGTTATGGCAAAACAACGGCAGTGAACTGGTATCTGGAGCAACGCGCCAAAACAGAAGCATTAAATGTCATCCGCATCAGCGTATATTCCGATAACCTTGAGATCTTCTGGAAAAGCATACAGAACGCCTTTGCTCGGGCAGGTTTTGACTTCCTACGGGACTATGTCTGCCCCACGGATGCCGCCGGAGGGGGACTGCTGGCAGATGATCTCTGCCATGAACTGGCAGGAGAAACCGCCTGCTATATCTTTATTGACGATTTTCACCTGTTGACGGACAGTCGCTTTTCCGATTTTCTCTGCCTGCTTGGAAAAAACTTGCTACCGAAGGTTTCCTTGCTTTCAAAAGTGGGCTA
>SAMEA3663280__coassemble_687_pt1 | contig 11305 bp, 12 predicted proteins | sample SAMEA3663280__metabat2_low_PE_020 | metagenome-assembled genome bin SAMEA3663280 (sample SAMEA3663280) | pig gut metagenome | biome: pig gut; feature: pig-associated habitat; material: faeces | place: China | collected 2013
TGCAACTCCGCTGCGGTCTGCGAAAAGCTATTCTTTAACTTTCAACAATAAAGTCACCGTCAATGCGACTGTCAAACAGGTGGATAATTATACCAATCTTGCGGTAATGGCAGTGGATTTCAAAGAGTTACCGGATGACATGCAGAGAGGAAACATCAAATATCCCTCCCTGAATTTTTACAGTGGAAAGAGTATGCCAGGTACACCGGTGGTTGCTGTGGGAAGTCCCATGGGAATCAGGAATTCCATTGGTTATGGTGTGATTACTGCGGCAGATGCACAGCATTCTGTGTCTGACCGTAATCTGAGAATTATTCAGACAGATATAGTCGGCAGTAAAAACGCAGGTGGCGTTCTGTTTAACCTGGAGGGGCAGGTAGTGGGAATTATTACCGGCAACAGGGCAGGTTATGATGTTGAAAATGTGATTTACGCATATAGTATACAAGATCTGAAAAAGACCCTGGAGCGGCTCTCTAACGGTAAATCCATTCCTTATCTGGGAATCATGGGCATAAACGTGACAAATGAGATAAGTATAGAATTTGGAGTGCCCATGGGAGGCTTCGTCACAAAGGTAGATATGGATTCTCCTGCAATGCGTGCGGGTATTCAGCAAGGTGATGTCATCGTGGGAATCGGTGATAAGGATATTTCTTCTTTTAATGAGTACACAAATGTACTGATGCAGCTGGAACCGGGGAGAAATATTGAGATCAGAATAAAACGCCAGGCTCAGGACGGCTATAAAGATATGACATTTGACATGGAAACGGGGGAAACCAAGAAATGAAATACATCAAGGATTTTAGAGAAGGTGACAGAGTCAGTGACATTTATTTCTGTAAGCGGAAGCAGTCAGCAGTCACCAAGAACGGAAAGCCCTATGAGAACGTAGTCCTGCAGGATAAAACAGGTACCATCGATGCGAAAATCTGGGAGCCCAACAGTCCCGGTATCGGCGATTATGATGAGATGGACTATATTGAGGTATTCGGAGATGTCAATAATTTTCAGGGAACTCTTCAGGTCAATGTGAAGAGAATCCGTGTCTGCAGGGAGGAGGAATGCAATCCTGCGGATTATCTGCCGGTCAGCTCCAAGGATATAGAGACCATGTACCGGGAGCTACTGGGATTGATTCAAAGTATCGGTAATCCTTATTTGAAGAAGCTGTTGGAGGCTTTTTTCAAGGAAGATCAGGATTTTGTGAAAGCATTTAAAAATTCTTCCGCAGCTAAAACCGTGCATCACGGTTTTGTGGGAGGACTTTTGGAACATACCCTCAGTGTAACAAAGCTGTGTGATTACTATTGTGGGGCTTACCCTGTATTGAAAAGAGATTTGCTCCTGACGGCTGCCATGTGCCATGATATCGGTAAACTCAAGGAAATATCTGCTTTTCCGGAGAATGACTATACCGACGACGGACAGCTGCTGGGACATATTGTCATGGGAGCGCAGATGGTAGCGGAGGCTGCGGCAAAGATTGAAGGATTCCCTCACGGATTGTTGAGCGAGATACAACATTGTATCCTGGCTCATCATGGTAAATATGAGTACGGTTCTCCCAAGATTCCGGCATTGATTGAAGCTTTGGCATTGAATTATGCCGATGATACCGATGCGAAGCTGGAGACCTTCAAGGAGATTCTGGAGAATAACAGTGAGAATACCGGATGGTTTGGATTCAATCGTTTGTTTGAGTCCAATCTGCGTGGTACGAGAGGATAATAGTGGACCCATGAAGTCAGAATCGGGGATGAGAATCTGAAACTGGGACCGTAAGTCAGAAAGGGACTGAGAATCCGTAAGTGCGATCGTAAGTCAGAGGTGGAACTGAGAAATCAGAAATGAAGCCGGAAGATAAAGTGGGGATAGAAATGAGTATAAAATCAAAAAGTACAGCAATATATCAAAAGAATGATATTGTGACCGTGGCAATCGAAGACATCGGCAGCGAGGGAGAAGGCATCGGCAAGGCAGAAGGATATACACTGTTTGTGAAGGATGCCGTGGCAGGAGATGTGGTGGAAGCCCGGATCGTCAAGCCCAAGAAAAACTATGCCTACGCAAGAGTGGAGAAGGTCATTACGCCTTCTCCTTTTCGTGTACAGCCGGAATGTAAATACTACAGACAATGCGGCGGGTGCCAGCTGCAGGCTCTGTCCTACGAAAAACAGCTGGAATTTAAGCAGGAAAAAATCAGAAACAACCTGATTCGTATCGGCGGCTTTGAACCGACCTTTATCGACAGCCGGATGGAGCCTATTGTGGGCATGGAAGAGCCCTTTCATTATCGGAACAAGGCGCAGTATCCTGTAGGTACGGACAAGGAAGGAAATATAATCACAGGCTTCTATGCGGGAAGGACCCACAGTATCATAGCCAATACCGACTGTGCTCTGGGAGCGCCGGAAAATAAGGATATTCTTGAGATTGTTCTGGAATATATGAGGAAAAATAAAATCAGTGCCTACGATGAAACCACCGGTCAGGGACTGGTGCGCCATATACTGATCCGCAAAGGCTTTACCGGAGGGGAGCTCATGGTATGCCTGGTAATCAATGGCAGGGAAGGGAAATCGGAGTACCTGCCCAATCAGCAGGAGCTGATCAGGAACTTATCCGGACTGTCCGGCATGACCAGTATCTCCGTGAGTCTTAATTCTGAAAAAACCAACGTGATCATGGGAAAAGAGATTCACACTATCTGGGGTAGAGATACTATTTCCGACAGTATCCATGTACGGAATATGCAGCAGGAGGGCTATCCCTTTACAGGGGATGCGCTGACCTTTGAGATATCTCCGCTATCCTTTTATCAGGTGAATCCTGTGCAGACGGAGAAGCTGTACAGCCTGGCGCTGGAATATGCCGGTCTCACCGGAAAGGAAACCGTCTGGGACCTGTATTGCGGTATCGGCACCATTTCCCTTTTCATGGCCCGCAGGGCAAAACAGGTCTATGGTGTGGAAATCGTACCTCAGGCCATACAGGACGCCAGGGAAAACGCCGGACGCAATCATATTCATAATGCGGAATTCTTTGTGGGAAAGGCAGAAGAAGTCTTGCCTGCCTTTTACGCGGAAGGAATGAAAAACACTCAAAATTCATCCGACCGGAACATGCTCCATCCGGATGTCATCGTGGTGGATCCACCCAGAAAGGGTTGCGATACCGCCTGCCTGGACACCATGCTCAAAATGCAGCCGGAGCGTATCGTCTATGTGAGCTGCGACAGCGCTACGTTGGCAAGAGATTTGAAAATACTCTGCGACGGGGGATATGAGATAAGGAAAGTGCGGGGCGTGGACCAGTTCGGGATGACGGTGCATGTGGAGTGCGTAACACTGCTCCAAAGGAAAAATACCTGAAACTCCTTGAATTTAGGCACTTTGAACGACATATACTGTTCTCACAAAGTGACCGAAAAGAGAAGAAAAAGGCAATTTCCAACGGAGTAAATGTCCAAGTGGTTGTGAAGGTGTAGTTCGGAAACACAAAAATCTGTCGTTCATATTTCATCAAAAATAACTAACAATTCAATAAGGCAACAAAGAGGTTTGAACCGCTTATTTTCAAGTGATTTTGAAAGTAAGCGGTTCTTTTTCTTTTGTCAGAAAGTATCTGACAAGCAGTATTTTAACGGAGGTAATTGATTTTATGAAGAAAAAAGAAGAATTGTGTTCTTTTCCACAACAAGAGAATAGTGCTGTTGCGGAAACGGACATCAGAATGGTTCCAATAGCACAATTACAGGACTTTGAAGGTCATCCCTTTAAGGAAGAAAATGATATGGCACTGTTTGAATTAATGCAGAGCATTGAGAAAGAAGGTGTGATTGTTCCGGCTTTGGCAAGACCGAAAGCGGGTGGTGGTTATGAACTGATTGCAGGTCATAGAAGAAAGGCTGCCTGCAAATGGGCAGGACTTGATGTAATGCCTGTGGTAATCAGAGAGCTTGATGATAATCAGGCAGTGATTGCTATGGTGGATAGTAATCTGCAACGGGAGCATCTGAAACCCAGCGAGAAAGCATTTGCTTATAAGATGAAGTTAGAGGCAATGAAAAGGCAGGGAGCGAGAACGGATTTAACTTCTTCCCAACTTGGGAAAAAGTTAACTTCGTCACAAACTGTGACGGGAACTTCGGACCAAGTTGGACCGAAGTTAGAAAATCCCACACTTAAAGCTTATTCATTACAATCGGAATATGATGTGGAAGGCTGCTGGAGTGTAACCCAAGGCGGTTCTACAGGAACTTCTATAAATACCAATGAAGTCTTGGCAAAGCAATTAGGTGAGAGTCGTATGACCATTCAGCGTTATATCCGTCTCACCAATCTTATTCCAAAGCTTCTTGATATGGTAGATGAAGGAAAGATTGCTTTTACCATTGCTGTGGAGCTTTCTTATTTGACAGAGGAGCAGCAGTACGAGCTTTATGAGGTTATGGATATGGAGCAGTGTACACCTTCCTTATCTCAGGCTAACCGCATAAAGCGCATGAGCCAGTCAGGAGAGCTGGATATGGATGGGATGTTTCTTATACTAGAGCAGGAAAAACCAAACCAGAGGGAGCAGATTAAGCTTCGTGCGGATGCTGTGGAGAAATATTTTCCGGAAGGATATACACCTAAGCAGAAGACAGAGCTGATTGAAAAGCTTTTAAAGGAATGGCATGAAAAACAGGAATTTGATAAGACACAAAGCCTTGGAAGTAGCCGAGGCAGAGCAAGGTAGGAGGAGATTTCGATGAGCGAAGAATTATCTTTATATGAAGCGCTGGGCGGTACCTACAAGTCGGTGGATGGTATCTTATATCCAGATATTAATATCTTGGAGGAATCGGAAGTCACTATCGGTATGGTTGGAAAATACGGTCTGGCATGGATTTCTTATATAAAAGAAAATCATGCGGACCGATACCGTCATCATATTCGTATGGGTCAGCTTCATAGCAAAGCACAGGAAGTAAATGAAGAGGCTTATGGGATGCTAGATACGATTACAGCAAAGTATATGGCAAAGCATAAGCCAATGAACAGCAATTCCACAATGGAAATGTGGAAATTACGAGAGCAGGCAAAACAGCTTGCGGAGGAGGTTATCTATGGAGAGATTGTATACCAGTATCACTAATGAGTTACCTAACAACAATTATTTGCAGACCGGAAGAACCGGAGAAAGAGAGGACTATATGAGAGAGAATTTATTTATGACTGAAACATTTGAGGCACCTGTTAAGATTGCACTGGATCACGGCTGGAGTTCCATTAAAGGTGAGCATACTTTTATGGAGACTTCGGTGGTTCCTGTGGAATATACACCACTGACCAATCACGGACTTTTGGAGTATAAGGGTAAGAAGTATATTGTGGGTCAGGGCAGACTTGGAAAGCAGGCAACCAAGACAGAGAATGAGAATTACTTTTTGCTGACCTTGGCAGGTATTGCCAAGGAGCTTAAGTATCAGGGAAAGGTACAGGCAGAGTATGTGGAATTGTACGCAGGTGTGCCACTTACCCTGTTTGGTGCGGAGCGTAAGGAGTTTCGTGATTATTTGTGGCATAAGGAACGCATTTCTTTTAAATTTGAGGGAGTGCATTATTCTTTTTATATGGATAAGGTTAAGATTTATGCCCAGTGTTATGCAGCCATTGCCAACCGTATGGGAGATATGGATAGACTTAGATGCGTGGATTTGGGTTCATGGACGTTAGATGTGCTTAGTGTCAGAGATAAAATCCCTATGGATAAGGACGCTTACACCTATGAGCTGGGACTGATTACTACCATTGAGCGTATTAAGAAGGATGCATTGCCTACACTTCGCTGTGAAATTCCGGAGGATGATATTATTGATGTTATCCGTGGAAAACAGTCTAATGTAAATGCTGAATTTATTCCTTTTATTGAAAAGGGATTACAGCAGTATGCAGACGAGGTGGAAGCAAAGCTTAGAGAGATTAAGGTAGACCTTGCCCATGAAAATATTGTGTATGTGGGTGGTGGTGCATGTGTGATGAAGCGATTTGGAAGAACCAAGGGCAGAAACATTCAGTATGTAACGGATGTGAAGGCAAATGCCATTGGCTACCGTTATCTTGCAGAGAATCTGGGGTAGGAGGTGCCTATGGGAAATGCAATATCCTTTCGGTTAAATCCGAAATGTGAAAGTGACAGAAGAATCCTTGCATGGCTGGAGGAAAAATCCAGCCAGCCAGGATATATGAATCAGACAGAGCTTATCAAGCAGGCATTACTTACTGCTATGGAGCAGGAGGAAAGAAGTGTCAAAGAAAAGGAAGCTATCCGGTGGATGGACGAAGCAATTCATAAAGCAACGGAGGAGTTTGCAAAGGTTGTGCAGGAATCATCACAGAATGTGGCAAACAATACCTTTGCAGGAGTGATGGGAGCCATGATGCAACAGATGAATATGGGTACTATAAATTTGATGCAGGGGACACAGCCTTTAACCGGAGGATATATGAATCCTACTGTTATCGGTATGGGAACCTCTGTAAATGGTATGTCAGCTAATGTTCCTAACATGGTGCCATCTACGACTGAAACACAGGTGTCTGATGACGAGTTAAAAACAGATGATTTCAATGGTATGGATAATGACACGAAGAGTAAGCTGGGTAATCTGTTTGATATGGACGATGATTAAGACGGATAGTGTAAGAAAAGAGCGTATGACGGACTGTCTTACAAAAGAGTGTGATGTAATACACATTTGCCTTTTTGTAGGACAGTCTTTTTCTTTTGGAAAAAGTGTCATATGAGCTTCTTACGGAGCCGGCAAAGCCTTCGGCATAAAATAAAGTCTGCTTGCAGGCTTTATTTTTTTGACCGTAAGGCGAAAGAAGCTGGGGCTTGGGGATGCCAAATCCCCAACAAGTTCCTGCCCGTGTATATACAGGGCGGAACTTGCTCTACCTTATGCGACGTATCCGGAGCTCATGCCGACTTAGGTCGGCTACGCATCAGCGAAAAGAAGATTTCTTTGGAAAATGATGCGCAAGCTGTAGCAGGATTTCTTATGGAGAATGTGATTGGTGGAATTTCTGTAAGACGGGTGTATGACAGATTTCGTAATATTCGGCGAGCGGACTATAACGAGCCGCTAGAAATTTCAAAAGGAAATATTCGCGAACTAAGTGAGCGTATTGGTGAGCGACCTTAGGGAAGCGAGGCTATGCACGGGAGGGGAGATGCAGGAACTACATCGGGGAAAAGCTTCTGCCGTATCCGGCAGTTTTTATAACAGCAGATTTAATTTATATAGGCATTGTAGAAGCAGGAGTAACATCCTGCTTTTTTTGGAGGAGTTTATGGGAAACACAGATAAAAAGAAAGAGAATATGGTTCTGATGTCCATGCGTATTTCCGCAGAGGATAAGGAGCTGATTGAAGAAAAGGCAAGAAAGACAGGTCTTACCACATCTGAGTATATGAGAAGATGTGCACTTGGAAGGAAGCTTCCCTGTTATGGTGACACCAGTCTGTTAAAGGAGTATTCCATGCAGTTAGGTAAGATTGGTTCTAATTTGAATCAGATAGCAAAGTACTTAAATGGCGGTGGAGATTTTTACAGCATTTATTATGATGTGAAGGAGGCGATAAGGGAAGTGCTGGATTTGAAGTTTAAAATACTTCCGGCGTTGGAGGATGTCGCCTGTGGAAAAAAACGCAGGAGGAAAAGCGGAAAGGAGGGTGAAGAGTAATGGCGATATTAAAGCATATTTCGGTAAAGAACCGATTTTATTCTTCGGCGGTGGAATATCTGACCTGTCAGTTTGATGAATATACCAACAAGCCTGTTCTGGATGAAAAGGGCAGGATTATGGAGCGTGAAAATTATCTGATTGATGGTGTGAATTGTGAGGTGGACAGCTTTGGTGCAGAATGTATTGAAACAAACCGCTTTTATGGGAAGAACAATTCCATAAAGGATGTGAAGGCACATCATTATATTATCAGCTTTGAGCCGGGAGATAGTATTACTATGGAGCAGGCGCTGGAGTTTGGTAAGCAGTGGCTAAATGCATTTGCACCGGGGCATCAGGCTGTGGTTGCAGTGCATCCGGATGGTCATAACGGCAGTCAAAATATGCATGTTCACATGGTTATCAATTCTGTGAGAAAACTTTCAGGAAGGGAAAGCATCTGGCATGATAAGCCTTGCGAGTGGAAGCAGGGTTGTAAGCATAAGAGTACCGGAAAGATGATGTATCATGCCAAGAAGTGGGTAATGGAGAAATGCGTCCGTCTGGGACTGGGGCAGGTGGATTTGCTTGCTAAGAAGCATACGGATAATTATTGGGTGGAAAAGCGTCTGATGAGTCAGAATGCCAAGGATGGTGTTGGTGTTACTTCCAATCGGGAGCTGATTCGGGATACCATAGATAAGCTGTTGCCTTTCGTGGATTCTTTTGAGCAGATGGTGGAATGTCTGCAAAATATGTATGGCTGGAAGATTCGTGTTACGGATAAAACAGTGACATTTTCCACGCCGGATATGAAGAAGGGCATTCGTGGAAACAAGCTTGGCGAAGGTTATGGAAAGGCAGAGCTTGCGGAGAGGATTGCCACTGTTGTAGCAGAGCGTGAGGCTGAAAAAGAAGCCCGAAGGATTGCAGAGGAAGAAGCCAGAGCGAGAGCAGAAGCCCTTGCCAGAGAAGAAGCTATGCGAAAAGAAAAGCAGTTGCAGGAGGAAAGAAAGCAACGAGAAATTCTTTCACGGAAAAGAAACCTTGCAATTCAGCGTAACCAGGTTCAAATAAAACTATACAGTGCAGAGGTTGAACGAAGTGATTGGAACAGGGATTATGTTGCGTATCTGGAGTCGGAGTATATCAGAGATTCTGCTGAACGATCAGAAGAGGAGCTTACGGCACCGATTACGACCAGAGAGGAGTTTGAAGCAAAGCAGGCAGTAGAGATTTATCAGAAAAAGGCTGACAACGCAGGATTGCTTTGGGATAAGGCTTTAAATGAGTTTTCCGGTGTGAGCCATAAGTGGAAATGGGATTATATGGACTATCTGGAAGATATCAAATACAAAGATACGACAGAGCTGACTTTGGAGGAGGCGAAAAAGGAGATTATGACCTATGAAGAATTTGCTGATTTGAAGATTGCAGAAGAAGGAGAAGAGCTGCGTGTGCAGGAAACTGAAATAGTTGAGATGATGGATGATACGATGCTTGAAGAGCAGGACAATGTGATTTCAGAAGAAGTTGCTCCTGAGATACTAGAACCTATAACAGATAGGGTCGAACCTGCTGTAGAGGTAATTGATTACACTAATCTGTCTTTGGAAGAGCGTGCGGCGCTTCTTCCGGTTCCTACGGATGATTATGAAGCAGAATATGATGCTTATTGTCAGCGTATGGGATATACGGCAGAAAAGATGAAGAGTATCCGATACAAGATGACTGTGTACGATGAATTCTTGGAGGAATACAATTACCGCAAGAAGCATTATGGTGTGAGGGATGAGTCTAGAGGTGTTGTTATTTCAGATAGAAATAGGGGAGCGAGGTGATAGGAACAAAAGAGAATTGAGGCTTTGATGATACAGGCGAACTGTTATATATTAGCGGTTCGCCTGTCATAAAAACTCGGGGAAAAAACTGGTAGAATGTGAAGGTATCGCATGGTATAATAGAGAGCGAAAATTAAATTTTACAGCGGGTAGGTTTATATGAATGATTTATATCTTGTAAGAGTAAAGTTTTTTAAAAATGACATAAGGGAAAAAGTGCCAAATTTTAGTGCGGATATGGTAAGATATTTACCACATTTGGTCGTGAAAGGCGATGATGAATATTTGGGCGTAAACTTTGTGGATGGGGGTGATTGTGAGTTCGACGAGGAAAATGATATGATTGTCGAGTCAATTTATGAGGGTGTAGGGTATCATAAACTGGTTGAAGGTGCAGAGTTTTTTATTATGGAAGGACCTCACGTTGTTGGGGAAGGAATCGTAACGGATAGTTGTAAGGAGAAAGAATGGAAAGGTTGACACAAATACAGATAGAAAAGGGCTTAGAATATTGGTTTATAAACGAAAGTCCTGAAAAAAGTGTGGTGGAATTAGCAGAATACTCCGGTGAAAAAGAGTTGACCATCAATTGTACACAGCTGGATGGATATCCATACGACCCTAAATATAAAAGTGCAAAAGAAAAAAAGCGTGTTTTATCTGAATGGTGTGAATTTTTAACAGAAAATCCTCATGCTTTTACGGAGCTGAGATTTGGAACAAGAATGCCACAGGAACTCTTTAATGCTGTATGTGAGCAGAAGAATTTGAAAAGATTAAGTATTAAATGGGGAGTATATCCGGATATCTCAGCTATTTCAAAACTACAAGAATTAGAGCATCTTCATATTGGTTCCGGAGCCGGTGTTTTAAGTGTCGAACCACTTGCAGAGTTGAAAAATCTTGTGATGCTTTCTGTAGAAAATTTTCAAAAAATAAATGATTATAGTGCATTGGTTGCATTGGAGAATTTAGAATTGCTTTCAATAGAAGGAGATGTATGGGGTTCCCAATATATACATATTGATTCGTTGGATTTTCTTCGTAAGATGAAACAGTTAAGGTCTTTTACATTAACCACAGTGAGAGTAAAAAGCAAAGACTATACGCCCATATTAGAACTAGAAAATATTGAAAATTTGCTTATTGAATCACGCAAGGAAGTAAAGATGATTTATAATCAGTTGATTAAACTTCCTAAATTAGAGTATGGTTTGTTGGTTGAGCATCCGGAGCTCTATCAGTCGTAAGCGAGTTTGAGTAAATGGGATGTTATGGAGGTTCAGCATGAAAGAGGATAAATTAGAAAAACAAGTAGAGTATAAGTTAAGTGATGTGATTACGATTTTTTCAAATATGATAATTGAAAATGGAATAGACAATTTATTGGACGATATGGATTATTGCATATACACTACAGAGTTTGTGGAAGAAGCTTCAGGCGATACGATATGTTATTTGGACGATTATCCCGATGTTGATGATAATGATCAGGAAATATATACGGATTTTATTGTAGAGAATAATCTGGTAATGTTTTATTCGGGAGAACAATTTGAAGATGTAATAAGCAACATGTTAAGTCAAAAAATGGACGCTTCCATTGATGAGTATATAGCAGCAATAAATTATTATAGAGAGCATGATGCTTTTATGACCTATAAGTATATATAACTTTTGAAAGGAAATAGAATTATGGACACATTAATATTTGAAAAATTCCGTAGGGAATGTATGGAAAAG
>SAMEA3663280__coassemble_695_pt1 | contig 11251 bp, 7 predicted proteins | sample SAMEA3663280__metabat2_low_PE_020 | metagenome-assembled genome bin SAMEA3663280 (sample SAMEA3663280) | pig gut metagenome | biome: pig gut; feature: pig-associated habitat; material: faeces | place: China | collected 2013
AAAAAGTCCAGTTAATTAGCGAACGTTATACTAGTGTGGCCACGTGCCGTGCGACATTTGATACCGCTGCTGGACTCCCCATCTGCAACAGACACCCAAGACCTACAAGGAACACAATAATCAAGAAAAAGGCTCCCGAGATTATTCTCGGAAGCCATGCTTTTAATATTTAGACTCTTTTTACATTTGTTCACTTATCATCGCGAGCAAAGAAATCCTTTCCCAGGCTTTGAAGAGCTTGAAAATCACAGGTAAAATTGAAAAATCAAAGGTAAAATCACGCCTTGCTGATTTGACTGGAGGAAGAAATCATAATACCCTGTAGTTTCAAAATAAATGATGACAAGCTTTATCCAGTTGTAAATTGATTTCACGAATTTGGTCTGAATTTCGTTATTTTGGGGCCATTCCACTTGATTTTCACGAATTTTCACGGTTCATTTTCGTTAAAATTTTTGTTTATCATAATTTTTCACGTAATTTCGGTCTGATTTTTCGTCATTTTTGAGCTATTCCACTTCATTTTCACGAATTTTCACGAGTTTTTTCGTTACATTTTTTGTTTCTCGTGATTTTTCACGTATTCCCGGTCTGACTTTACACGCTTCTTTCAAGTTAACGATTTTTACATATTTAATGTTTTTTACATGTTAACGATTTTTACATAGATCCGGAGAATACTGCAAACCTCTTGGCGACCCCCGTTACAAGATGCCGAGCTCAAGGAACCTGTATCGTAAAAGAAACTCCGTTCCTCCGACTAAGTTCGTGACAGAAACTCCGCTCCTGTAACGAATCGTGACAATGGGCGCTCCTCATGTCAATGGGCGGTCATCGTGACAAAAGCCCCGTCCCTACGACCAGCATATACACAAATCCAAATAATCTGGCTGACTGCGCACCCTGGCTTCCCTTGAAGGTCAGGGGAATGACCCTGTGTTCTTCTCCGTTTGCTGTCACGGTCTGTGCCCGGTCCACAACGGTCTTTGGTACCTTTACGCGGATTTCATAGGTTTCTTCCATTCCGTCGTAGTCCAGTACCTCCTCATAGAACACCTCATCCCCGGAAGCAATCTTGATAGATTTGCCGTTGTCCTCCTTCAGGAAGGTAAGGGAAAGATAATTGTTGTCCTCCCCGGATACGCACATGTGGTAGGTGAAGGAACCTCCGGATTTGGCATAACGCGTGGTTCCGTGCTCCGTTGAACCGACGGAGCCGCCCCAGTCATACATTCTATGAAGCTCATCGTTTTCATACTGACCATATCCGGGCTGTACGGTATCGATCACAATACCTTCCGGCTTCTCCAAGAGTGCCTGTTCCTTCGCCTTCTTGGCTTCAAGCAATTCTTCCCCTGTCTTGACCGTGAAATAGATTCCATATCTTTCCTTATACCTGGAAAAATGCGGTGCAAAGGTCAGACCGTTTACTATCAGTCGGAAAGAGAGGTCAGCAGAATTCTCATCACGAAGCAAATATTGATCCGCATGCTGAATAAATTCCGCAGGTGTAATATCATCGGGAAGCACAATATCATCCCAACCCCCAATCTTACCTGCCGGAATGGTTACCATCATACCGGTTGTGGTGGTAGTCATGTCTTCGCATCCCAGATCGGCGCTTAACACCGTAGGACCGTACTTAAATGCCACACTCCTGTCATTGTCCGGAAGGGGGCAGGCAACAATCTTCATTGGAAGGAGGAAAGTGACGGTACTGCTATTCTTGATTCCGGGTGCCACCAGGGCATAACCGTTCTCCGAGACATAATCTACCTCCTCACCATTTACCAGCAGCCTCGGCGCACCGGAAACCCACTCCGGAATGCGAAGGGCAAGTCCTGCCTGAACCGGCCGTCCGTCTGTGGACTCCACCAGAAAGGTAACCTTCTCCGACTTCTGCAGATTTGCAGTCATAGTAATCTTGCAACTTTTCTCTTCCCAGGTCACCCGGGAGTCTTGGTACAGATTCACAATAATATGAGAATCACTATGGAAATAAATACTGTCATTCAGCTTAGTGAAGTTCTCCATACCGGTTCCGATACAGCACCAGAATTTGTCAAAACGCTGACCAAACACCTTGAAATAGCCGGTTGACATCGGTTGGAAATAGGTGGTCATTCCGGTTTCCGGATTCTGAGACGACAGGATCGTGTTGTAAAATGCATTCTCATAGTAATGTGCATACTTCACGTCCCCGGTGAGACAAAATAATGTTCTGGAAAACTTCAGCATATTGTAGATATTGCAGGTCTCGCAATTGCAGTTGGTTCTCTCTTTGTCCAGGATATAATCCTTTCCGAAATGCTCCCATTCACTGTTTCCGCCGGTTACATAGGTGTGCCTCTCCACTACCATATCCCAGAAGTTCTTCGCATACTCCAGATACTTTGCTGCATCTACTACCTCACCCCCGATGGTCTTGCCATGACAGGTAAGATAGCGGTGTAACGCACCGATAAATTTGGGAATGGTGGTGTTGGCGTGATGATTGTTCAGTACATCCGCGCCGCCTTCACTCACACGCTCAAACAATGCTACGGAATCGAAATAGTGAGCCACTATCGCATACTTTTCTTCCCCGGTAAGTGCATAGAGCTCATATAATACCTCATTCATCCCGCCATATTCCACACGGATCACCTGGGCAGCGGACGCCTCATCCCACCCCATGGCTCTGTCATAGGACCAGTCACCAATCTGCTTTGCAACGGTAAGTGCGTTCTCATATCCGGTCAGCCTGTAGGTATCCAATACACCGGCTAACAGCTTATGCATGGTATACCAGGGAACCCATGCCTGTGTGATGATATTGGTCAGATCCTTTTCCACATTGTCAAACTGAAGCTCCACATTTTCGGGATCCAGGATTACAGCACCAAACAAGAAATTCTTCTTTCCCCTGGAATGAGCCTGACACTCCAGCAATCCGTCAATCAAGGCAGTAATCATCCCGTAAATCTTATCCTTGTCCTCCCGACAGACACCCGGATTGACATAGGCCTGGGCAACGGCAGACAAATAGTGCCCCAGGGTATGTCCCCCTATCAGGGTTGATTCCCATCCCTCGTATCTCTTTGCACCCCCGGTATCCAGACCTGCTGTCTCACGGAAACCGGCAAGCAGTCTGTCTGTATCAAACGCCATCAGATAAGCCAGATCCTTATCCAATGCGTTAACGCAGTAGGGATCCAGATTTATCACATTTTTCATGGAAAATTCGGCAATATTATGAAACACATTCTTCATTTGATTCTTCCTCCCAATAACTTTCCTATTGTACTTACCAATAGAAATCTGCTATAATTATATGGTATCTGTTTCGGAATAACCTCTTTCCGTATCAACTAATCAAATGATATCGGATAAACTCATGGAAGGGAATGGTTATTTCTGATATTTTCATGTATAATACGGCAAATGTAAAGTGTTCAGAAGAGAATAGAATCCGGGAAAGGCATGATAACAACTATGGAAAACAAATACGTTCTGCTGGACATGGCTAAGCGCAGAAAGGTTACACTATGCAATCATAATTTTAGCAGAGAAGGAGTCTTTCACCCTGATCGCATCATGGAGGAATACGATCTCTTGTTTATGCAAAACGGGGAATGGGATATTATCGAAGATGAGACCGAATATCATCTGTCTCCGGGAAGTGTTTTATTATTGGAACCGGGAAAGCACCACTACAGCACCGAGAAATGCTCTCCCCTGATGAGAAATGTATATATTCATTTTGCGGCTGAAAGAGAAGATATTGATTCTGCCAAGACAGGAGAGACATTACGAAACGGGGCTTCCCTCCTCCCTATCCCCAAGCTGATTCAAACCGCAGATCACAAGGAAATTCACCATACCTTTGAGCGTGTAATCGATACCTTCTGGGCTACCGAAGGGAATCTGAAGGAGCTGCGTTGCAGTTTATATCTGGAATCTCTGCTCCTCCAGCTGTCGGAGCTGGCACAACAATCTCTGACCAAGACAGATATCCTGATTTCAGAAATCATTCACAGGTTCCACTGTGAGCCGGAAGTATTTCTGTCTCCTCAGGAACTGGCGAAGAACTACAATGTTAGTGTCAGAACAATATCCGGGAGATTCAAGGATCGGACCGGTATGTCCCTGCATCAGTATCAACTGCACCTGAAGCTGGATATGGCCTACGATCTGCTCCCTATCTCTCCGGGAAGAAGTCTGCACGATATTGCTTTGAGCTTAGGATTTTATGATGAGTTTCAATTTTCCAAGCTGTTTAAGCGGAAATTCGGAATCTCACCCTCTATGCGGAGATGAGGAAGCTATTTTTCGCCGGAATTCTTCCTTGTCCTTATACATCTTTTTGTCCATATCATGCAGAAAATCATCCAACGCCCTGCAATCTTCCGAATATTCTGTATAACCCATAGAAAAGGATAATTGGTATGGCTTTTTCCCTGACACATTGTAATCACATAATTTCTGTCTTATCGTGTTCATTAATGCAACCACATCCTCTTCTGGCTTATTTACACACAGAACAATAAACTCGTCACCTGCAAATCTTATCACGGTATCGGGAGTTTCCACCCAATGCGAAAGCAATCTGCTGACAGTTCTGATTGCGTCATCACCAACAGTATGACCATAAGTATCATTGATCTTCTTAAATTGATTCAAGTCCATCATGATTCCATACACCCGGATGTCCTTTTTAGTACGCGTCTGCCCATAAAAGTAATCCAGGTACTTTCTATTGTATAACCCTGACAGCTCATCTACAAAAGATTCTTCCTTCTGTAACTGCATTTCCACAAACATAAGAGCAATTGCCACGGCAAACCATCCCGTTGCTATACCATATCTTATCCCCTGTACGATTGTCCCCAGGACACACGGAAGCACGAAAGTATACACGGGGAAAAAATGTATCTGACTCCCCTTGTGCTTCGCTATATAAACCACTACGATACTGTACAGATAGTAAAAGCATATGAACATGTATGTCAGCCAGCCAAAACGCCCTCTTGCATAGACGTTGTCTTTGGAAATCGAAAAGAGTAATTCTTTACCAAAACAATCCAGGATCAAGCACACAAAATGAACTGCAAGGGGTACCGCCAAAACATATGCTATTTTCTCAACCCGTTTCAAGCTGTGATGTACTTTGAATTCCACGAAAAGACACCACATATATCCCATCAATAATACCATAAATATCAAAATCGCATTTATGATACACTGCAAGACATAAATAAATCTTCCCGGTCTGCCATCAATCAGGAAAGAAACAATCTCCAGAACCAGACTCGTTGTCGTAAAGAAAATCATGCCGGAAAACAGATATTCTCCAACCCTTTTTGTTGATTTATTAGCATACTTTGAGTAAATAAGGAACAGCAGGCAAAGTATTCCTGTACTATCTACTATTAGTATCTCAGCAAGATTAATCGAATTGTTCATTATCTCCATATATGATTCTTAGAAAGTAATAATCATATGATCCCTTCTATTGTATTTTTTGACAGAATATAACCAATCATCGAAAGGTACTTAACATTTCTATTCCGTTGTCCTAAATCTCCTTATTAATTTCATTATATACATTCACCACATAAACACAACCACAAATTCCCATTCAGTATTTGTTACTGTAGTGAATAAAAGGAACCAGCTTATATCATAAGCACAAAAAAGTCCGAAATCAAGCAAGCTTGCCTCCGGACTCTTTTATACTTATTTAATTCTTCTCATTACTTATGCGAAATCACCCAATGTTGCAACAACACGGCCTGAACCTACGGTTCTACCACCTTCACGCTATATGAATAGCGTGTTCCCATGTATTTTCCATGCTTTTTATGGCTGAAATCTGCATATTTTCTTTGGTTTTAGCCGTCTTATTTTTATTTGTATGATTTCCTGGCACCGTTTTGGCACCGGGAGATTTCTCTATAACACCCATGACATACTTAATCACAAATCATTCCTTAATTGCTCTACAATGCTGTATTTGGCAGCTTGGTTATACATAGCGTAAGGAATCAACCATCCAAGCAAAGCAAAGATCGGAATAGCGATTATAACTGGAACGATGGTAAACTTCCCACTGAAGAACCAGAACATATTCTCTAGAAGATCACCAATCAAAGGATTCAGCAAGAGAGACGGAACAAGTGCTGCTACCGCAGAACTAAGTGCGTAGAATAATCCTTCATAAACCAACATGGTTTTCAACTGCTGATTAGTCATACCCACCGCCTGTAAAACTGCAAATTCTCTCTTTCTGGAAAGAATTCCCGTCATAATGGCATTGAAGAAGTTCAGAATACCCACAAGCCCAATGATGGCACAAAGCAGTCCCCCCAACAGCAAGAACATATTCTGAAAGCCCTCAAATTCGGCTCGGAGCGTTGCTTTGCTTTCATACATCAATCCGGACAAATCATCAGCAGTCAAATCAGTAAGATAATTTTCCGCAGAAGCCTCAGCTATATCATCAGAAGTGTCGAACAAATAAAACATTGGGATACTTTCATGCTGGCTATCATTATTAAGCTTTTCGATGGGAAGCACAAAACTATATCCTCTTGAATAATAACGGAAGCTCATGGAGTGTGGTACTGTGACATAAGCGCATACTGTATAATCTACATCATGGCTGGCAGAAAGCTGGAACTGCATATATTCCGCAGGCGTATTTTCATCGCAAAGATTTCCAGTACGGCTGTCGATGTAATAACCTTCATCAATATAGGTAATGGTTTGGGTAGAACCTACAGGCGGGTAAAAATCAAGATTACTCACGTTACCGTAATCATCTGTAGGAACCACTACAGCAATTGCATTTGTATCGTCTTGGAGCAGAGGAGATATATCACCCTCTACTACAGTCAGTTTGTCAAACAGAGATTTATCCAAACCTTCAATCAATGCACTTTGGCTCACCAGATCACCACGGCGGTTTTGCTGTTCCAACCTGGCTTTCGCATTTTCCTCGGAAGTATAGTGCATCATGTCCTGCAGCCAGTGTTCTTCTGTCATCCAGCCAATCGGTCTATAACCGGTCATAGTGTAGCCGCAACCGGAAAGTGACGGAGAAGTATTTGTCTGGATATGCTCAATTTGCTCCTGAGAGATAAAGCTGCCAGAGTAACTATAACGAAAATAGTCTGTAGTGCTAACCACGAAATCTGCACAAGTCAGCTTTGCCAGATACTTTTCCATATCAAAGCCACCGGTAAAAGTGACCAGGATATTGAGAAGTACCACGGAAAGCGAAAGAGAGATAACCACAAGGACAGTCTTTCTTTTATTTCGCCCCAAGTTAGCAAAAGCCATTTGATGTACTTTTGCACCACGGGTAGTACGGTGTTTCTTTTTGCTCCTTACAATCTCCGTATACTTTGTTGCTTCTACCGGAGAGACCTTTGAAGCGATCTTACCCGGACGGGAGCAGGACAGCAAAACTGTAATTAGCGCAAACAGAGCTGACGCAAAGAAAATCAACGGTGAAGTGCTGACGGTGGAAACTCCAACTCCAAGGGTGGTTCGTGCCATTACCACAGGGGTTAAGGCTGCACCAACAACATATCCAAGAAGCAAGCCAACCGGAATGCCGACAACACAAAGGATCAAAGCTTGCTGGCGTATAATACGGCGAAGCTGCCGGGGTGTGACACCAATGGTTTTCAACAAGCCATAGAATCGAATATCCCCGGTAACGGAAATCTGAAATATGTTGTAGATAATCAGATAGCCCGTGAAAATTACCAACGCAAGGAAAGCGATAATCGCTATAAGAGTTGTTACATCCATGCTTTCTCCAAGTTGGGCAGTGGTATATCCCCAGTTTACTCCGATGCGTACAAGCTCCCCTTCACCCGTTTCATCCCAAGCATACCCTAAGTCCAGATCCACCTGCTCCATCTGACCACGGATATTCATGTTGGATGCCATCATCACATTCAGATCAATACGGAACGGTTCCAGTCCCTTGGACATGGCTTCCGCTTCTATTTCTTTTGCATATTCTTCGCTGATATTGATATAGTGAACGGGACTTATATCGTCATATTCCCACCATCCCGCCAGAGTAAATGTGTCTGTTTTCTCATAAGGCATTTCGGATAAAGCACCAACCGTATAGGTCATTTCAATTTCTGCCCCTACTTTCGGTTCAACACCCAATAGCTTTAAGGCGTGGGTGTCCATGGTGATTTCATTTCTTTCTTGCGGTTTATGCCCTGTGGTGGGTTCTGCGAAACTCCATTCAGTACAGTTATCATCCATAAAGCTAACTTCGGCAGGAGCTTTTGCGAAAACCCCACCATCCATATAACCAACAGTTATGCGTTTGCCTGCGGCTTTTACGTTTGAGTGAGCTGATATATTCTCAATCTGTTCTTCCGTCACTTCCTTAAAGGTTCCGTGGCAGTAACCACCGACCTGACGGAACGTGTACATTTCATAGCTGGAATTTATGGACATTACTATGGTAAACAGCGAGGTAAATAACAGTGCCGTCAAGGCAATGGCAATAATTGCAATGATGTTGCGCTTACGGGATGCCCATAAAGAACGCCAACTAAGTTTTCTGATACATTTTCTGTTTTTGACATTCATCTTTGCCACCTCCCGTTAATCCTGGGAGACGATCCGTCCATCTTCGATGCGGATAATGCGGTCTGCCATCTGAGCAATTTCTTCGTTGTGCGTAATCATTACGATTGTCTGGGCGAACTTTTGACTGGTAACTTTCAAAAGGCTCAATACATCCTGACTGGTCTTGGAGTCAAGATTGCCTGTCGGTTCGTCAGCAAGGATAATAGCCGGAGCTGCCGCCAATGCACGGGCGATTGCTACACGCTGCTGCTGACCACCGGAAAGCTGACTCGGCAGTGCATCCAGCTTTTTCTCCAGTCCAAGCGTCTGCACGATCTGCTGTACAAAATCCTTGTTGACCTTGCCACCGTCCAGTTCAATGGGAAGAACAATGTTTTCATACACATTCAGTACTGGGACAAGATTATATGCTTGGAATACAAAGCCAATTTTTCTGCGGCGGAAGATGGTCAGAGCTTCATCCTTTAAGGAAAAAATGTCCTGTCCATCAACCATAACTGTTCCATCTGTAGGGCGATCCAGACCGCCAAGCATATGCAGCAGCGTAGACTTGCCGGAGCCGGATGTGCCGACAATCGCCACAAATTCGCCTTTCTCCACACTTAAATCAACTCCATCCAGCGCATAAACCGCATTGTTACCGGAGCCATAAATCTTTTTCAGGTTTTTTGCCTGTAAAATCTCCATAAACGAGTACCTCCATGAAAAAATCTGTATGTATGCAAAGAAATCACCCTTTGATACATACAGATTATCGCATAGGATTCTTTCCACATTCTTTCCGGCGGGAAATGAATTCTAACAGTTTTGAAAGAATTGAAGTTACTTCGGCAGGAATATGGAAAACGTGCTTCCTTTTCCGGGAGCGGAAGCAACCTTGATATAACCACCCTCACCGGATATAATCTGCCGAGCCAAATACAAGCCGATTCCAACGCCTTCCTGTTCCCGCACATTCTTTGAACGATAAAACCGCGTAAAGATTTTGGATTGTTCACTTTCAGAGATACCTGCGCCGGTATCTGATATATCAATCCTTGCAAACATTTCGTAACTTACGGCAGAAATTGTAATTGTGCCATGCTCTGTGTATTTTACAGCATTATCTACAATGTTAGCCAGTGCTTCTGCTGTCCATTTGGAGTCAAAGATAGCAGAAATATATGTATCATGCAGATACAGAGACAATCCTTTTTCTGTGGCTTTGGCAGCATATTGTTCTGTAATACCTTGAAGTAGTGGCTGTAGCGCTGTGTGCTGCGGCGATAGAGAAATAATTCCATTCTCCAGCCGGGACAGCTTTACAAGCGAGTCAATCAAAAATCGCAGCTTCTCCGATTGATTGTATAGCGCATCCACATTCGCTTTTGCCGATGCCGGAAGATTTTCTTCCATCAGAAGCTCGCTGTATAACAGCAGGTTTGCAATCGGTGTTTTTGTTTGATGTGAAATATCTGCAATCAGGGATTTAATTCTATCTTTTTCCTGAGCTACATTGCGAGAAGAAGTTTCTGCGGCAGAAAGATAGTGTGCAAATTTTGTTTCCAAGGCAGACAGCTTACTTTCATCAAAAGTATTTTCAAAAAATGAGCCATCTATTGCAGCATCTAACATCTTTTCGATTGTATCCATTGTTTTTCTGGTTTTCCTTTGATTCCACAATACGATAACTGCCGTAGCCAGAACACACAGCAGTATGACAGCAATTCCAATCTCATTCATCTTTCTTTACCCAGCTATAACCGATTCCATAAACAGTCTTGATATATTCCTGTGCGCCAAGTTTATCTCTAAGACGCTTAATCGTAACAGACAGGGCGTTTTCATCCACGTATTCTGCGCCGTCTGTCCAGATTCGGTCTACAAGATCTCCACGGGTTATTGTTCGACCACAATTTTCAACAAGCAAATGCAGCAATTTTTGCTCTGTTTTGCTTAATTCAACTTTGGCATCCCCTACACAAAAGGTCATAGCTCCAAAGTCAAAGCAAAAATGATCTATATGAATCGGTGTGTTTTTATGGATGGATGTGTGTTTTCGCAGTTGGGTATTCACCCTTGCACGCAAAACCGAAAGAGAAAAAGGCTTGGTAATGTAATCATCGGCACCTCGTTCCAGTCCATCTACAACATCCATATCTGTATCATTTGCAGTCAGCAGAATTACTGGAATATCCGGTGTTTTTTCTTTGATTTCTTTCAGTAAATCGAGCCCATTGCCATCCGGCAGATTTATGTCTAAGAGGATCAGAGACACACTACCACAAAGCAGTTGTTCTCTTGCCGTTTTCATGTCTAGGCAGGAAATAATCTGTCGTTCATCTGCTTTTAGTGCTTTACTCAACCCCTGATTCAAACCTATATCATCTTCAGCTATCATTATTTGCTCCACGTATTTCACCTCTTTACTAATAGCAATCAACTTTCCCAATATCTCGCATCAACGTTTTTTCTATATATTTGTTTTCAACCTCTATATTTTCTCTTATTCCAAAATGATTTTATCATAGCAGATGTTACTTTGCATCCAAAATATAAGAATAGTTTGTTTTGCGTTTGTTGTAATGCAAAGCTGAGATACATTCCACGCCATAATTCTGCTTAAAGTGTTCTGTGAACAGTTTGAGCAACTTGTCCGGCTCAT
>SAMEA3663280__coassemble_696_pt1 | contig 11241 bp, 8 predicted proteins | sample SAMEA3663280__metabat2_low_PE_020 | metagenome-assembled genome bin SAMEA3663280 (sample SAMEA3663280) | pig gut metagenome | biome: pig gut; feature: pig-associated habitat; material: faeces | place: China | collected 2013
AAGGTAGACATCTACTACCGCTTTATCGGAAAGATTGATTAAATGAAACTCCCTGCGTGTCGGGATGCGGTACGCAGGGGAAGCAATAACCTTAACTATGGGAGTCCGGAAAAAGCACGCCGGATATTATGCTTCTGCCTCTTCTGGCGTCTTTTTTTGATGTGACGGTGGATGCGTTGATCGGATATGAACCGCAGCTGTCGAAGGAACAGATTCGGCGTATTTATGGGAGCCTTTGTGAGGAATTTGCTACACTTCCGTTTGAACACTGTCACATGCAAGGGAATATGCACACAGATATTACAGCTGCTATCCCTTTTTATTGCAGATTACGGTTTTGTATCTGAATCATTTTATGCTTGCACCTGAAAAAGAGACGGGAATGACGATGCTGGAGGAAGCGAAGCGGTATTGTATACATATCTCGAAACAGTGTGAGGAGCTTGGCACCCGGCAGGATGCGGTTTCCATAGAGGCTATTTTGTGCATACAGCTTGGTGAGCCCCGGAAGGCAATTGATATGTTGGAGACAATTGCAGATCCGATGCGGGTTTCCGGGCAGGATGATTTGTTGCTGATCCAGGCCTACCAGCAGGCGGGAGAAACTGAAATGGCAAAAAGCCACACGCAGATACGGGCCTATCTGCATCTGATCAGTCTGATTAGCGTTGAGACGGCAGCTCTCGCGTTACATGCAGAGGAGCAGGGTCGGTGTGAACAGACAATTGCTCGTGTTCTGGCAGTGATGGCGGCGTATCGGCTGGATACGCTTCATCCAAATGTGGCGGCGCAGTTTTATTTTCAGGCAGCGGTTGCAGATGCGATGCACGGGAAGCTGGAGCAGGCGCTATCCATGCTGGGCAGTTTCGTTGGTTGTGTGAAAAGGCTGCTTGTCTGCGAAAAAAATTATCTTGCCGGGGATGATTATTTTGAGCATATTGATTCATGGATTGAACAGCTGCCTCTTGGAGATATGCTTCCCCGGGATCGAAGCTTTCTTATAACAAACGCTCTGCAGGCTCTTTCTTATCCGGTGTTTGCAGGCATGAAGGACACTGCGGAATATCAAAAACTGATGGAACAGTTGCTTCAATATACATGACAAAGGGAGGAATGCATTATGCCGGATGTGAAAGAATTATTACCGTTTATAGTACCTCTGATTATTTTGGAAATTGCACTTTTGATATTTTCGATACGACATATCCTGACCCATGATACCTATAAGCGGGGAAGTCGCGTGATGTGGCTCGTGATTGTGATTGTCGGGATGGAATTCATAGGACCGATTCTGTATTTTCTGTTAGGAAAAGAGGACAGCTGATATGGAGATGCTTTCGTTATCAAAGGTTGAAAAACGATTTGGCACAAAACAGGTGTTGAAAAATGTGACCTTTTCCGTTCCGGAGCACACCATCTATGGATTTGTGGGACAAAATGGGGCGGGAAAGACAACGACGATGAAGCTGATTTTAGGACTTCTGGCCTGTGACAAGGGAGAAATACTGGTAGACGGTGCACCGGTTCACTATGGAGAAAATAAGACGAATCGGTTTATCGGCTATCTGCCGGATGTTCCGGAATTTTACACGTATATGACCCCTATGGAATATCTTCGGCTTTGTGGTGAGATAACGGGAATGGAATCTAAGGAAATCAAAAGCAGGAGTGAAGAGCTGCTGGAACTTGTGGGTCTTGGAAATGAGAAGCGGCGTATCAAAGGCTTTTCCCGGGGAATGAAACAGCGTCTTGGAATTGCCCAGGCATTGCTCAATCGTCCCAGGCTGCTGATTTGCGATGAACCTACATCGGCACTGGATCCTGCCGGCCGAAAGGAGCTGCTTGACATACTGGTAGCGGCAAAGAAAGAGACAACGGTGCTGTTTTCCACGCATATATTGTCTGATGTGGAGCATATCTGCGATGAACTCGCATTTTTGCATGAAGGTGAGATTGCATTGCAGGGGAAGCTTGAGGAAGTGCGGCACATGCGACGGCAGACAGCTACAGAGATAGAGGTGGAGAAGCCGGAGTATGCGAGGCAGATTCTTTCGGCATTTCCGGATATGGAAAATGTTGGTAAAGGCTGCGTGAAGCTTGTCAATCCGAAGCAATTACCGGCGTTGTTACATTTTCTGGCAGACCGGAACATCGCCCCTGTTCGTATCGAACGGATGGAGCCTACGCTGGAAGATTTATTCCTGGAGGTGATTGGGAAATGACAGCATTTATAAAAAAGGAATGGATGGAGAATGTCCGCACGGGACGTATCTGGATTTTACTTCTTCTCTTCGGACTGTTCGGGGTCATGAATCCGGCGATTGCGAAGCTCACACCGTGGATGATGGAGGTGTTGTCGGATTCTCTGGAGAGTCAGGGCTTGGTTGTGACGCAGGTAACGGTAACCGCATTGGATTCGTGGGTACAGTTCTATAAAAATGTTCCCATGGCGCTGTTGATTGTGGTGCTGATTTTCAGCCAGACATTTACCGGGGAATACCAGAAGGGTACGCTGATTCCGGTTGTGACCAAGGGACTGGCAAGACCCAAAATCGTTTTTGCCAAGATGCTCATGATTTTGGCAGTATGGACCATCGGCTATTTTTTGTGCTATGCCATTACCTACGCCTACAACGCCTATTATTGGGATAACAGTGTTGTTGCACATCCCCTGTTCGCTTCCTTTTGTTATTGGCTGTTTGGTGTATGGGTTCTGACGATTATGACCTTTTTTTCAGCATCTGTGACAAGCAACGTACAGGTGCTGCTGGGGACAGGAGCGGTTGTATTCGGAATCTATCTGCTGGGACTGATTCCAACACTTTCGGGCTACGTTCCGACGAAACTCATGGAGGGAATGAAGATATTGCAGGGAGCAGTAAAACCTGCAGACTACTGTGTGAGTATCGGTACTGCAGGCGTAACCATGGTTCTTTGGATTGTTTCTGCGGTGCTGTGCTTTGACCGCAGAAAACTCTGAAAGAAGCGAACACGATGGAAATGAATTAATACATTCTCTTGACAAAGTAAACGGTCGTTAGCTATTATATATGGATAACGACCGCTTATTTATTTTGGACGGTTTATTTTGACAGAAGAAAAGGAGAGGAGAAAAGATTGTGAGTAAGCAGGAGAATATGATTGCTATCGAGCATTTGAACAAGAGCTTCGGTACGGTTCATGCAGTCAATGATTTGAGCTTTCGCGTTAAAAAGGGTGAATTGTTTGCATTTCTGGGCGTGAACGGTGCTGGAAAAAGCACAACGATTTCCATGATATGCGGACAGCTTGACGCAGACAGCGGCAGTATCCGGGTGAATGGTAAGGATGTCAAAAGTGAGGCTCATCAGATCAAGGAGTGGCTTGGTGTGGTCTTTCAGGACAGTGCTCTGGATAAGCCCTTGACGGCAAGGGAAAACATTAAGAGCAGGGCGGCTTTGTACGGGATCACCGGAAAGGAGTATCAAAAGCGGTTGGAAGAATTGATAGAGATTTTTGAACTTCAGGAATTCCTGGACCGCCCGGTGGGTAAGCTGTCCGGCGGACAGAGGAGAAGGGTGGATATCGCAAGAGCTCTGATACACAGACCGCAACTGCTGATACTGGATGAGCCTACCACCGGACTGGATCCCCAGACCAGAAAGATGATCTGGAGCATCATAGAAAGGCTTCGTAAGGAAGAGGGGCTTACGGTGCTTCTGACCACGCATTATATGGAGGAGGCGGCCACCGCCGGCTATATCGTCATCATCGACCACGGACGTATTGCGGCAGAAGGGACTCCCTACGAGCTGAAGAATCAATATGTGAGGGATTATCTCTCTGTCTATGGTGTGACAAAAGAAGAGGTGGAGTCCCTGGGAATGCCCTATGAAAGAATCAGGGACGGGTACAGGATTGCCATCGCTTCACCGCTGGAGGCTACGGAGCTGATTGTGAAGCATACGGCGGTATTTCGTGATTATGAAATCGTCAAGGGCGGAATGGATGATGTATTTTTGGCGGTTACGGGAAAAAACCGGGAGGTGAATGACGGTGAAAACACTGACAAACTTAATTAACAGAAACAGAAAGCTTTTTTTCCGGGATAAGGGGATGCTGTTTTCTTCCCTGATTACTCCCCTTATCCTGATTGTTTTGTATGCGACCTTTCTCGCAAAGGTATATAAGGATTCCTTCCTGAAAGGGATTCCGGAGACCTTTCCTGTGACGGATAAACTCATCAACGGAACTGTTGCGGGGCAGCTTGCGGCAGCGCTTCTGGCAGTCAGCTGTGTGACAGTGACCTTCTGCGTCAATCTGACCATGGTACAGGACCGGGCAAACGGCGTGCGAAAGGACTTCGATGTATCGCCTGTAAGGAAACCCATGATTTATCTGGGATATTTCTTTTCCACCGTGTTGAACTCATTGATGGTAAATCTGCTGGCGCTGGGAATCTGCCTCGTGTATGTTATGATGATGGGCTGGTATCTGACAGCGATGGATGTGCTGCTTCTGGTGTTTGATATGTTCCTTCTTGTAATGTTCGGAGCGGTTCTTTCCAGTATCGTCTGTTATCCGCTGAAGACCCAGGGACAGATGTCTGCGGTGGGAACCATTGTCAGTGCGGGCTATGGCTTTGTCTGTGGCGCCTACATGCCGATTTCCAACTTCAGCGCCGGTTTGCAGAAGGCTCTGAGCTTCTTTCCCGGGACCTATGGTACTTCTTTGATCAAGAATCATATGCTCCGGGGGGTATTTGAAGAGATGGAGACGGAAGGCTTCCCTGCGGAGGTGGTGAAGGGAATCGCGGATTCCCTGGACTGTAATCCGACCTTCCTGGGAAATGAGGTGGAGCCTGTTGCCATGATCTTTGTTATGCTTGGAACCATTGCGGTGCTGGGAGGCATTTATCTGCTGATGACCGCCATGCCGGAAAAGAAGTAATATGGCGTTTTGTGCGCATAAGGAGTAAAGAATGAAAAGAAAGACTATTATGATATCGACGGCTCTGCTGTGCCTGTGTTTGTCCTGCTGCTTTTCCCCCTGAACTCAGTCCGGTTCCTGGCGGCTTCGAAGGGCGTCATATATAGCTGGGCAGTATGTTTTCTTGCTTTTGCAGCGTCAGTGTAGGAGCTTTTCATCCATCTCCGTCAGCGGGAATACTGTGCCGATATAAAATCAATGTTTTACTCCGGAAAATGAAAATAACCGAACTTGTGCATATCCCTTTGTGTTAGTTCTTGAATTCGAAGAAAAACATGGTATAATTAGTAGTAATAGTGATTGCAACTGAAATTTATTATGCATGGAATGATCCCGTCGCAAGGGGAGTTGGCAAAGAATTGCACAAGAGGAGAGGGTAACATGAAGGGACAAAAGAAGCACACAAAACTTGCCGCCAGAATCAGCATATTCATTGCTTTGATTACGGTAATCGGCATTGCTGTCATCTGGGGAGTGGCGAACAACGGCATCAGCGGTCTGGTGGAGGAGAGCATCACCAGTCAGATGACGGATGCGGTATTATCCAGAGCAGAGATTATTGAGAATTACGTGGCTGAGGCAGAGGAACATCTGACTGCCTTTTCCATGAGCGACGAAGTAAGGGATCTGCTTCGGAATCCTTCGGATAAGGAGTGTCAGGCGAGAGCCCAGGAGTACACTGTGAAATTTGCCGATGTGAAGGGCGTATTCGAGGGTCTCTATATCGCAGATTATGAATCTGTCGTACTGACGCACACAGCACCAAAGGCAGTCGGTACGGCTACCCGCCAGGGGGACAGGCTGAAGAGTCTCCAGGACACCATACTCACCAGGCACGAGCTGACCAACAGCGGCATCCTAAAGTCTCCCACTTCCGGGAATCTGGTAATTTCCATGTACTATCCCGTGTATGATGGCGGAAAGTGTCTCGGCTTCGTGGGAGCTGCCGTCTATGCGAAGAATCTTATGGATTCCCTGCTGGAGCTGGAAATCGAGGGACTTCCCAACAGCGAATATATTTTCCTCAATGCCCAGACCGGTGTTTATCTCTACAACAAGGATGAGGAGCTGTTGAATGAGACTACGGAGGACAGCGCCTGCCTGAAGATTATGGAAGAGATAAAGGCAGGGAAAAAGCAGGGCTACTGCTACGATGATAATGACAACTTTACCGTATACACTTATCTGGAAGAGAGAGACTGGGTTTTCATGGTGCGTGACAGCAAAGAGGAGATATTCCGGTCTGTGAACAGTCTGCGGACATTGCTGGGCGTGCCCTGCATTATTGTGGCTGTGCTCATCATTCTGGTATGTGCACTCCGCCTGAGAAAGGTTGGAAAGGATCTGATGGTAGTGGAGGAATCCATTGCATCTCTGGGTAAGCTGGAGCTGAAGGCTGACGGCAGGCTGGATAAGCTTACCGGAAGAAGTGATGAGATCGGCATGATCGCCGGCTCCGCCGAGAGGCTTTCCACTATTTTGAAGGAAACCGTGGGCGATGTGGACAGGATCTTAAGTGAGATTGCGGACGGCAATCTGCGAGTGGATGTGACGCAGAATGAACAGTATTATATCGGCGATTTCCGTATCCTGGCCAACAGCCTGAAGACAATTCAGCTAAAGCTTCTGAAGCTTACCAAGAACATAGCATCCGTATCCATGCAGGTATCGGAAGGCGCGGAGAGGGTTTCCCAGGGGGCTCAGAGCCTTTCCCAGGGCTCCACGGAGCAGGCCAGTGCGGTAGAGGAGCTGGCGGCTACCGTGATCAATATCTCCGGACAGGTGAAGTCCAATGCGGACAAGGCTGAGATTGCCAGTGAGCAGACGGAGAAGACCGAGAAGGAATTGCATTACGGCAAGCAGCAGATGGAGCAGATGATGCTGTCCATGGATGAGATCAGAACTACTTCCGATGAGATTGGCAAGATCATCAAAACCATTGAAGATATTGCCTTCCAGACCAATATTCTTGCACTGAATGCATCTGTTGAGGCAGCCAGGGCAGGAGAGGCAGGCAAGGGCTTCGCAGTGGTGGCGGAGGAGGTTCGCAGCCTTGCCGGAAGAAGTGCCGAAGCTTCCAAGACCACTTCCGAATTGATTGAAAAGTCCGTGCAGGCGGTACATAAGGGCGTTGCAAATGCTGACGAGACGGCAGCATCCCTGGATCGTATTGTTACCATGTCGGGAGAGACTGCTGCTTTGGTTTATGATATTTCCAAGACCTCTGCGGAGCAGGCTGCGGCGATTGAGCAGGTATCCCTGGGAATCGGACAGATCTCAGAAGTGGTACAGACAACATCAGGAACAGCGGAGCAGAGTGCTGCCTCCAGTGAAGAACTGTTCAGACAGGCTCAGATATTGAAGGATCTGACCACCCAGTTCAAGTTCTGAAACCTACAATTATAAATGCCTGCAAACGATAGAAAGATATGAGGCTAATGGGCGCTTCCGATACCGGATGACGGTGTCGGAGGCGCTTTTTGTTTGGAAAAAAATTTTCATAAAATTTGTGGAAGAAAATTGTGAAAGAAAAATTGTGAAAGAAAAATAAAATTTTTGTAGGAAATGTGCGGATAAAGTGGTATAATAAATTGATATGGCTTGTCTGAGCGGAGGAATGACCGCACAGCTGTCATACGAGAAAATATTGAAGCAAAGAGGTACACCATGAGTAAGAGAGAAGACATCAAAAAAGTTTTGATTATCGGCTCGGGACCGATTATTATCGGACAGGCATGTGAGTTCGACTATTCCGGAACCCAGGCCTGCAAGGCACTGAGACAGCTGGGATACCGGATTGTCCTGGTGAATTCCAATCCGGCGACTATTATGACGGATCCGGAGATTGCGGATGTGACATACATTGAGCCTCTGAATGTGAAAAGACTGGAACAGATTATCGAAAAGGAGCGCCCCGATGCCATCCTGCCGAATCTCGGCGGACAATCCGGTCTGAATCTCTGCTCGGAGCTTGCGTCGGCAGGTGTGCTGGACAAGTATCAGGTCAAGGTAATCGGCGTTCAGGTAGATGCTATCGAACGTGGTGAAGACCGCATTGAGTTCAAGAAGACCATGAATAAGCTGGGGATTGAGATGGCTCGCAGCGAGGTGGCATATACCGTGGAAGAAGCTCTTGCCATTGCGGATAAGCTGGGATATCCCGTTGTACTGAGACCTGCTTATACCATGGGTGGTGCAGGCGGCGGCCTGGTATATAACGTAGAAGAGCTGAAGACTGTATGTGCCAGAGGCTTGCAGGCCAGCCTGGTTGGTCAGGTGCTGGTGGAGGAGTCTATCCTTGGCTGGGAAGAGCTGGAACTGGAGGTAGTCCGTGATGCCAAGGGCAACATGATTACCGTCTGCTTCATTGAGAATATCGATCCCCTCGGCGTGCACACCGGTGATTCCTTCTGTGCCGCACCCATGCTGACTATCTCTGAGGATCTGCAGAAGCGCCTTCAGGAGCAGGCTTACAAGATCGTGGATGAGGTTCAGGTCATCGGCGGTACCAATGTGCAGTTTGCACATGATCCCGTATCAGATCGTGTCATCGTGATTGAGATTAACCCCAGAACTTCACGCTCCTCCGCACTGGCTTCCAAGGCAACCGGCTTTCCCATTGCTTTGGTTTCCGCGATGCTTGCTTCGGGACTTACCCTGGATGAGATTCCCTGCGGCGTAAACGGTACGCTGGATAAATATGTACCCGGCGGAGATTATGTGGTAATTAAGTTTGCCCGTTGGGCATTTGAAAAATTCAAGGATTCTCAGGACAAGCTGGGTACTCAGATGAGAGCCGTAGGCGAGGTCATGAGTATCGGTAAGACCTACAAGGAAGCTTTCCAGAAGGCAATCCGCAGCCTGGAAATCGGCCGTTACGGTCTTGGCTTTGCAAAGGATTTCCATGAGAAGTCCAAGGAAGAGCTTCTGAAAATGCTGATTTATCCTACCAGTGAGCGTCAGTTTATCATGTACGAAGCACTGCGCAAGGGTGCGACGGTGGAGGAGCTCTTCGAACTGACCAAGATTAAGCATTACTTTATTGAACAGATGAAGGAACTGGTGGAAGAGGAAGAGGCTCTGTTGACAAAGAAGGGTGCGGTTCCCGAGAAGGCTGTACTGGAGCAGGCTAAGAAGGATGGCTTCTCGGATCGTTATCTGGCAAAGCTGCTGGAGGTTTCCGAGGAGGAGGTACGCAGGACAAGAACCGCTTACGGTATTACAGAGGCTTGGGAGCCTGTCCGCGTCAGCGGTACTCCGGACAGTGCTTATTATTATTCCACATACAATGCTGAGGACAAGACAACCGTTTCTGACAAGAAGAAAATCATGATCCTTGGCGGCGGTCCCAACCGTATCGGTCAGGGAATCGAATTTGACTACTGCTGTGTGCATGCGGCATTTGCACTGAAGGAGCTGGGCTTTGAGACCATCATTGTCAACTGTAACCCTGAGACCGTGTCCACCGACTATGATACCTCTGATAAGCTGTATTTTGAACCTCTGACGCTGGAGGATGTACTGAGCATTTATGAGAAGGAGAAGCCTGTTGGTGTCATTGCCCAGTTTGGCGGTCAGACACCTCTGAATCTGGCGGCGGATCTGAAGAAAAACGGTGTGAAGATTCTGGGTACCTCCCCTGAGATTATCGACATGGCGGAGGACAGGGATCTGTTCCGCGGCATGATGGAGAAGCTGGGAATTCCCATGCCGGAAGCGGGAATGGCTGTCAATGTGGAAGAGGCTCTGGAAATCGCCGAAAGAATCGGCTATCCCGTTATGGTTCGTCCCTCCTATGTCCTTGGAGGACGTGGCATGGAAGTGGTCAACGAGCCGGAATCCCTGCGCCAGTACATGGCAGCGGCAGTTGGCGTGACGCCGGACAGACCCATTCTCATTGACCGTTTCTTAAGACATGCAACAGAATGCGAAGCCGACGCCATTGCCGACGGCAAGCATGCGTATGTGCCCACGGTCATGGAGCATATCGAACTGGCCGGTGTACATTCCGGAGATTCTGCATGTATTCTTCCTTCCAGAGGGATTCCGGAAGAGCTGGTGGCAACCATCAAGGATTACACCAGGAGAATCGCAGAGGAAATGGGTGTCTGCGGTCTGATGAACATGCAGTATGCAATTGAAAACGGTAAAGTATATGTGCTGGAGGCCAACCCCAGGGCATCCAGAACGGTGCCTTTGGTATCCAAGGTATGTAATGTACAGATGGTAAAGCTTGCCACCAGGATTATGACTTCAGAGCTTACAGGTCTGCCTTCTCCCATTGAAGGAATGAAAGAGGTCAAGCCTGCATATTATGGCGTTAAGGAAGCGGTATTCCCCTTCAATATGTTCCAGGAGGTAGATCCGGTTCTGGGACCCGAGATGCGCTCTACCGGAGAGGTTCTGGGACTTGCAAGAAATGTGGGTGAGGCATTCTTTAAGGCCCAGGAGGCTACCCAGACTAAGCTGCCCACCTCCGGAACGGTATTGTTCTCCGTCAGCAGCAAGGATAAGCCCGAGGTGGTAGAGATCGCGAAGATTTTTGAAGACTGCGGCTTTGACATCAAGGCTACCGGTACTACCTATGAATTGCTTGTGAAAAACGGCGTCAGGGCAGAGCGTGTCAACAAGATGCAGGAGGGAAGACCAAACATTGTTGATGAAGTGATGAACGGTAAGATACAGCTGATTGTCAATACCCCTGCTACCAAGGAAGAGAAGCGCTTCGATGACAGCTATGTCCGCAAGACTGCCATCAAGGCAAGGGTTCCTTATATGACCACCATGGCGGCTGCGAGAGCTACGGCAGAGGGAATTGCAACTGTGTTGAAGGAAGGGGAGATTGGTGTGATGTCCCTGCAGGAGATTCACAAGGCAATTCAACAGGCAGATTGACAAGAAGAAGGAGGAGATACATGCAACAAAAAAATATCATTCTGGATCCCGGCTGCGACGTGGAGTTTCACAATCAGGTTGATTTTTGCGTTGGCACCGGAAGAATGGGACTTGCCCTTCAGAAGGAGTATCAGGAGCAGCTGAAGCTGGTGCAGGAATATATCGGCTTTCAGCATATCAGGGGACATGGTCTCTTTTGCGATGATATGGCTATTTATCAGATCAAAGAGGATGGCACCCCGGAATATAATTATACTTATCTTGACCGGGTCATGGACAGCTATCGGGAGCTTGGGTTGAAACCCTTTATCGAGCTGGGGTTCATGCCTAAGAAGCTGGCCAGCGGTACACAGACAGTGTTTTACTGGAAGGGAAACA
>SAMEA3663280__coassemble_702_pt1 | contig 11213 bp, 8 predicted proteins | sample SAMEA3663280__metabat2_low_PE_020 | metagenome-assembled genome bin SAMEA3663280 (sample SAMEA3663280) | pig gut metagenome | biome: pig gut; feature: pig-associated habitat; material: faeces | place: China | collected 2013
AGGATTATTCGGGATTATGGCGAAGATAAGTTTGCAAAGAACATAGCGAAGCATATTGTGGCGGCGAGGACAAAGAAGCCTATCGGTACAACCTTTGAACTGAATGAGGTTATCAAAGCTGCCATACCTGCCAAAATGAGACAGAACGGACATCCCTCCAAGCAGACCTTTCAGGCCATTCGCATTGAATGTAACAGAGAGCTGGAGGTGCTGAAGAATTCCCTGGATGAGTTCATTGATTTTCTGAAGCCCGGCGGAAGGATATGTGTGATCACCTTCCATTCCCTGGAGGACAGAATCGTAAAAACAGCGTTTAAGAGAAATGAAAATCCCTGTACCTGCCCGCCGGAGTTCCCGGTGTGTGTGTGCGGGAAGGTATCTAAAGGGACGGTAATCAGCAGAAAAGCAATTCTTCCCGGTGAAGAGGAATTGAACGTAAACAGTAGATCCAAGAGCGCCAAGCTAAGAGTATTTGAGAGAGCTTAAGGTGGTTTGAAGAGGCGGGGAAGGGATTCCCGGTAAAAATAAAGAAAAGGCGGAACAGGAATGAGACAGAACGGACGGAACCGGAATTTATATGTATATGGAAGTGCGGCAGCTCAGCCGGATGACTGGAGACAGCCTGCAGAAGCACGTCCCCAAAGGAGACAGCCGGCGCAGAGACCTGCTCACAGAGCAGAGCCTATCGTACATAAGAATCGTAGCAAGGCTCGCCGCATGAGTATCGGATATCTGACGTTTCTTGCAGCAGCACTGATTGCCTCTGCTTATGTGCTTGTGAACTATATCCGGTTGCAGGGTGATCTGACAAATGTGACCAGAAGTGTAGCTGCAAAGGAGAGTGAATTGAATAACCTTAAGGTCGCTAACAGTGAGGAGTACAATAGAATTGTCAGTGGTATTGACCTTGAGGAAATCAAGCGTGTGGCTATCGCTGAACTTGGAATGACTTATGCCCGGGAGGGACAGATCATTTATTATACCAGTGAAGCTAATGACTATATGCGTATGGTTGTGAACGACTGACAAGAGGTGTATGGTGAAAAAGAAAAAAGAACGCAGATTTTCCGTTAAAATGCAAAAGAAGCTGGCAGTATTGTTTTTTTGTGTACTGCTGGCTTTTGGTGGGTTAAGTGCCAGATTGATCTGGCTGACCAGAGAAAACGGAGAGCGCTATGGGAAACAGGTTCTGGCGCAACAACAGTATGATTCCGTTGTCATTCCATACAGAAGAGGAGATATTGTGGATGCCAAAGGAACCACATTGGCGACCAGTGAGAAAGTCTATAATCTGGTCATAGACGCAAGAGTCATGAACACGGATTTGAACGGTCAAAAGCCCTATCTGGAGCCGACTCTGAAGGCATTGGAACAATGCTTTGACCTGGATATGAATGCGATTAGAAATCATGTCACGACCAATGTGAACAGCTCCTGGTATGTTCCTCTGAAGAGACTTCATTATGAGGATATCAGTGCCTTTATTGTTGCACAGCAGGAAAACTCCAAGATTAAGGGAGTCTGGTTTGAAGAGGAGTATAAACGTGTATATCCCTACAGTACTCTGGCTGCCGATGTCATTGGTTTTACCAGTACAGACAATCAGGGAAGCTATGGATTGGAAGAGTATTACAACGACATTCTGAATGGAATCAACGGACGTGAATACGGTTATCTCAACGAGGATCTGAACCTGGAGAGAACCGTAAAGGCTGCGGTGGACGGATATAACATTCAATCTACCATTGATATCAATATTCAGATGACCGTGGAAAAATATCTGAAGCAGTTTATGGATGAGCACGAGAACCTGGTGAGAACCGGTAACGGTGCGGAGAATATTGGCTGTGTGGTTCAGAATGTGAAAACCGGAGAGATCCTTGCCATGGCCAGCTATCCTACCTACAACCTCAACGATGTGCGCAATCCCCAGGCTTTGATCGGCAGTATGATGGTAGAACAGGTGACCAACGCAGCGGGTTACTATGAAATCAAGAAAAATGGTGTTGTCATCGATCAGACTGTGCTGGACACTATGGATGATGATCAGCTATACCTGAATCTGAATCATCTTTGGAAGAACTTCTGTATCAACAATACCTATGAACCGGGCTCGGTCGCAAAGCCCTTTACGGTGGCAGTGGCACTGGAGCTTGGGACAATCGCACCCGGAAGTACCTTTGAGTGTACCGGTGCCCTGGAAATCGGCGGATACAAGATTAAGTGTCATAACGGCGCAGAGGGTACCATGACTCTGGAGAGGGCAATTGCAAAGTCCTGTAACGTAAGTCTGATGAAGATTGCGCAGACAATTGGACCCGAGAAATTTACGGAATTTCAAAAGAATTTCAATTTTGGATTGAAAACCAATGTGGATCTGGCGGGAGAAGCGAGAACTGCCAGCCTCGTATATGAAGCGGAACAGATGGGATCTACCGATCTGGCAACCAACAGCTTCGGTCAGAACTTTAACGTTACCATGATTCAGATGATCACCGCCTACAGCTCTCTGATCAACGGCGGATATTATTATGAACCCCATCTGGTGAGTAAGATAACAGACACCAATGGTGCTACCATAAAGGTAATAGAACCCCGGGTGCTGAAGCAGACGATATCGGAAAGCACTTCAGAGTATATCAGACAGTACTGCAGGGCAGTGGTGGAATACGGAACCGGTAAAACAGCCAGACCTGCAGGTTATATGATCGGTGGCAAGACGGGAACAGCGGAGACCATTGACCAGAACACCCACAAGCGTTCTCCTGATGAGTATGTGGTATCTTTTATGGGCTTTGCCCCTGTGGATGATCCTCAGATTGCTATCTATGTGGTGGTGGATCGTGCCAATGCCACCAGACAGGATGATGCCAAGTATGCTACAAGAATTGTGCGTGGCGTACTCACCGAGATACTTCCATATCTGCAGATTTTCATGACGGAAGAACTGAGCGATGCGGAAAGAAAGGAACTGGAGGCAATGCAGCTGGAGATTACAACCCAGTATGCACAGAAAACAGAAGCAGATAAGAACCTTTTGGATTCCCAGCCTCCGATTACGACAGAAAACGGAACTGCACCTCTGTGGATGAGCTTTCCCATTGACCCGGCAACAGGTTACCGGGTGGACCCGGCTACGGGCTACAAATATGATCCCCAGGAAGGATTTCTGATAGAGGGGAGCGAGGGCGTTATGGGAACCGAAGGACCGGTAAATCCCAATCTGCATTGATGGAGCATTGGACAGAATCAGCATTGACGCCCGGGATGCACTGAGAGAAAAAAGCATAACCTCATAAAAAAGGGAATAGAGTATATCAATACCTTTTTTATGAGGTTTTTATGATGGAAGGCAACAACAAGATCTTCCACCGAAAGAAGATCCTGACAATATTTCTTCTCTGTGCCGGCGTTTTTCTGGGGCTTTTCGGAAGGCTCATATATCTTGCGGTATGGAGAGCAGAGCATTATTCGACTCTGGCAACGGACCTGCATGAACGGGAGAGAAGTATCAAGGCAGCAAGGGGAAGAATCCTGGACAGAAACGGTACGGTTCTGGCTGACAACAAGACGGTGTGCACGGTTTCGGTGGTACATAACCAGCTGGAGAATCCGGATGAGGTCGTGGAAATCTTGTCAAAGGAACTGGATTTGAGTCCGGAATATGTTCGTAAAAGAGTGGAAAAGTACACTTCCATGGAGCGTATCAAAAGTAATGTGGAAAAGACGGTCGGTGATCGGATCAGAGAGTACGACCTGGCGGGAGTAAAGGTGGATGAGGATTATAAAAGGTATTATCCTTATAACGAACTGGCCAGCAAGGTGCTTGGTTTTACCGGTGGCGACAATCAGGGGATCATAGGTCTGGAAGTGGTGTATGAAGAGTATCTTGAAGGAAAACCGGGAACAATCCTGACCGTGACGGATGCCAAGGGAGTGGAGGTGGAAGCGGCCGGAGAACGGCGAATAGAACCGGTCAACGGACACGACCTGTGTATCAGCCTGGATATGAATATTCAATCCTATGCCACCCAGCTGGCAACCCAGACAATGGCAGCCAAGGAGGCTGACAGCGTATCGATTCTGGTAATGAATCCAAAGACCGGGGAGATGCTTGCCTGTGTCAATGTGCCTGAATTTGACCTGAATCAGCCATACCTGTTACAGGATGGGGCAGGGCAGGACTGCACGGAAGAAGAAAAACAGAATCTATTGAATAAAATGTGGCGAAATGGGTGCATCAATGATACCTACGAACCGGGGTCGACCTTCAAGATCATCACAGCCGCTGCCGGACTGGAACAGGGCGTGATTACCACGGATTCCCATTTCAGTTGTCCGGGCTTTATCATTGTGGATGACAGAAAGATCCGCTGTCACAAGATCGCGGGTCACGGTTCACAGGACTTTACACATTGCATGATGAATTCCTGCAATCCGGCATTGATCAGCGTCGGACTGCGGCTTGGGATTGATAACTACTATTCTTATTTTGAACAGTTTGGACTAAAGGACAGAACAGGAATCGACCTTCCCGGAGAGGCAGCGACCATCATGCATAAAAAAGAAAACATGGGAAATGTGGAGCTTGCCACCGTGGCTTTCGGACAGTCTTTTCAGATCACGCCCATACAGCTGCTTACCACGGCAGCCTCCATTGTCAACGGGGGAAACAGAATCACACCTCATTTCGGTATCTGCGTTTGCGATTCCGGAGGGAAGGTGCTGGAGGAGTTCGATTACCCGGTGAAAACAGGGATCGTATCGGAGAAAACCAGTGCCACCATGCGGGAGATCCTGGAGATGGTGGTCAAGGAAGGCTCGGGTAAAAACGGTAAGGTGGAAGGCTTCCGCGTGGGAGGCAAGACTGCAACCAGCCAGACGCTTCCCAGAGGAAGCGGGAAATATATTTCCTCCTTTATCGGCTTTGCACCTGCGGATGATCCACAGGTGATTGCGCTGGCAATCATCAATAATCCCAAGGGAGTCTATTATGGCGGACAGGTAGCCGCCCCGGTGATCCGTCAGCTTTTTGAAAATATATTGCCCTATATGGGAATCATGAGTTATAATCAATGAGGAGTGTCCCGATGAACAGAATTGTGATTACGGCAATTTTTATTTCTTTTGCAGTGAGTGCGTTCCTGGGACCGATTATGATTCCCGGACTAAGAAGACTGAAAATCGGTCAGACCGTGAGAGAGGACGGTCCGTCCGCACATCTGAGCAAGAACGGAACGCCTACCATGGGCGGACTCCTGATTCTTATGGGGGTGACGACGAGTACTTTGATTTTTGTGAGGGATTATCCCAATACCATACCGGTGCTGCTTCTGACCATGGGCTTTGGAATGATCGGGCTGCTGGATGATTACATCAAGGTAGTATGCAGGCGCTCGCTGGGGCTTACGGTTTTCCAAAAGCTGGCCGGACAGATTGGGGTTACCGCAGTTTTTGCATGGTATCTTACCAGGTATACGGATGTGGGACTGAAAATGCGAATCCCTTTCCTGGAGAACTGTTTTCTGGATCTTGGGAATATGAATATACTCCTGTTGTTCCTGATTGTGCTGGGAACAGCCAACGGAGTCAATTTTACGGACGGTCTCGACGGACTGGCCGGAAGTGTAACCATGATTGTGGCAGTGTTCTTCACGGTTGTTGCGGTGGGAACCGGGAGCGGAATCGAGCCGGTTACCTGCTCCGTGGTGGGAGCGCTGATGGGATTCCTGTTGTTTAATGTACATCCCGCTGCCGTTTTTATGGGAGATACGGGTTCCCTTGCTTTGGGAGGCTTTGTGGCGGCATGCGGCTATATGCTGCAGATGCCCTTGTACATAGCGATAGTGGGAATTGTCTATCTGACGGAGGTGGTATCCGTCATCCTTCAGGTATGCTGGTTCAAAATCAGCGGCGGCAGAAGACTGTTCCGTATGGCGCCGCTGCATCATCATTTTGAATTGAAGGGGTGGTCAGAAACGAAGATAACGGCATGGTTTACGATTATCACGACACTGGCCTGTCTGGCAGTCCTTGGGACATTATAAATCTATGTGATTGACAGAAACATTAGGAAAAGAAAGAAGGATAAAGAAAATGAAGAGCGGAGAAAAATGTCTGGTGATCGGCTCCGGCATCAGCGGGGTCGGTTCCGCGACACTGCTGGAGCATATAGGTGCAGAGGTGGTTTTGTACGACAGCGATGAGAAGCTGACCGCACAGGATATCCGGGAGAAGCTGGCTGCGGACAGCCGGGTGCGCTGTGTCGCAGGAACACTGCCGGAGGAAGTCATGAACAGTGTGGAGACTGTTGTTCTGAGTCCCGGTGTGCCGGTGGATATCCCGCTGGTAACGGAACTCAAGGCAAAGGGCGCCGGTGTTATCGGTGAGATCGAGCTTGGTTACCGGCAGGAGAAGGGAAGAGTCATCGCTATCACCGGTACCAATGGCAAGACAACGACCACAACGCTTGTGGGCGAGATTATGAAAGAATACTTCGGCGGGGAAAAGACATTTGTGGTGGGCAACATCGGAAAGCCTTATACTTCCGAATGCCTGAAGACGGGGAAGGATACCGTTACCGTGGGAGAAATCAGCTCTTTCCAGCTGGAAACCATGATTGATTTTCATCCGGTGGTTTCCACGATTTTGAATATCACGCCGGATCATCTGAACAGGCACCATACCATGGAGGCCTATGTACAGGCGAAGGAGAACATCACCTGCAACCAGACCGGGGAGGATGTATGCGTCCTGAATTATGAAAACGATTATACAAGAGAGTTCGGAGAACATTGTCCTGCCCGCGTGGTATATTTTTCTTCCGCCAGGGAACTGGAGGATGGATATTGGCTCAAGGGTGATGTGATTATGGAGAGCCGGGGAGGTGTTCCCGTAGAGGTTATGGACATCCATAAGGATATGAATCTGGTCGGAATCTGTAATGTGGAAAATGTGATGGCTGCCCTGGCTATCGCAGAGGCAATGGAAGTACCCAGGGAGACCGTTCTGACAGTCATCAGACGATTCAGGGCGGTAGAACATCGTATTGAGTTTGTTGAGACCAGGGGCGGAGTGGATTATTATGACGACTCCAAGGGAACCAATCCCGACGCCGCGATTCAGGGAATCAGGGCAATGAGCAAGCCCACCATACTCATCGGTGGCGGTTACGACAAGCAAAGTGAGTACGATGAGTGGATTGAAAGCTTTGGCGGAAGAGTGAAGTGGCTGGTGCTGATCGGACAGACCAGAGATAAGATTGCGGAATGCGCAAGAAAACACGGCTTTGACAGAATCAAATTTGCAGATACCTATGAGGAATGTCTGAAGCTGTGTACGGAGCTGGCAGAGGAGGGGGATGCGGTACTGCTCTCACCGGCCTGCGCCAGCTGGGGCATGTTCCCCAACTATGAGGTGCGGGGAGACCTGTTTAAGGAATATGTCAGAGGATTGGATTCTTAAGGGGCGAAATATATGGCGATGCAGCGAACGGCAGTGAGAAGGAAACGAAGAGAGCAGACGGAGTTCTTCTTCGATTACAGTTTATTATTTATTGTATTGTTTTTGCTGGGCTTCGGACTTGTCATGATTTATTCGGCGAGCTCCTATGAGGCCTTTCAGGATTTTCAGGATACGGCCTACTATCTGAAAAAGCAGTTGATAGCGATGATTATCGGTCTTTTCCTGATGATTGTCGTAGCCAATATTCCGTATCACTTTTGGGAGAGATTCGCATTTTTGGGCTATTTTGTGTCAATGGCACTGGTGCCGTTGGTGCTGACACCGCTGGGGGTGAAATCCCACGGTGCAAGACGGTGGATCAGAATCCCCGGGATAGGATTGAATCTGCAGCCGGCAGAGGTGGCAAAGCTGGGTATGATTCTGTTCCTGGCGGTCATGGTCTGCAAAATGGGTAAAAATGTGCGTACCATGAAGGGGTTTTTTGTCATGCTGCTGGTGCCTCTGCCTGTGGTGGCAGAGGTATATCTGATCACCAAAAATCTGAGCTCCGCCATTATTATCATGGGAATTTCCGTATTGATGGTATTTGTGGCAAGTCCGGATTACAAGAAGTTCATCATCATCGGGGCAGCCGGTGTGGCGGCGGTGGCACTTTTGATTTTTCTCATCGTTTCTTCCGGCGGCGGAGACGGTGGATTCCGAAGCGAGCGAATTCTGGCATGGCTGGATCCCGAGGGGCATTCTCAGGGAAAGGGATTTCAGACGCTTCAGGCCTTATATGCCATCGGCAGCGGCGGAATCTTTGGAAAAGGGTTGGGGCAGAGTATGCAGAAGCTGAGCTTTCTGCCGGAGGCCCAGAACGATATGATTTTTTCTATCATCTGTGAGGAGCTTGGACTCTTTGGAGCTATTGCGGTGATCCTGATGTTTATCATGCTCCTGTGGCGAATGATGGTGATTGCAAATAATGCGGAAGATCTGTTCGGAGCCATGCTGGTGGTGGGGGTTATGGGACATATTGCCATTCAGGCGATTCTGAACATCGCGGTTGTGACCAACACTATCCCCAACACAGGTATTTCCCTTCCCTTTATCAGCTACGGAGGATCATCGGTTATGTTCCTGCTGATAGAGATCGGTCTTGTCCTAAGTGTTGCAAAACACATACAGCTGAAAGAGCTGTAGTTAATTGGGAGTAACTTGGAAAAGCCTGGCGACATAGGATATAGTAATCTTATGTCGGGCAGGGTAAAATGGAGTCAATATGTGTATGGGGCGGTGTAGCGCTTCAGGGAAAGGTTCATATCCAGGGATCTAAAAATGCTGCGTTGCCCGTACTTGCGGCAACCTTGTTGACCGGTGACAGCTCCTATATTCGGAATTGTCCCAGAATAAGTGACGTTCACGCCATGGTCAGTTTACTCAGAGAGCTTGGATGTGAGGTGAATTGGAAGGAGGACGGAGTCCTCGTCAATCCGGCAGGTATCTGTCTCGGAGAGATGAAATCCGATGCGGTCAGATGCATGCGCTCTTCCCTTTGTCTGCTGGGGGCATTGCTTGGCAGGTGCGGAGAAGTCGTGATGGAACATCCGGGGGGCTGTGTTATTGGCTCAAGACCGATTGACCTGCATATCGCTGCCCTGGAAAAGATGGGGGTGAGCTTCGCCGTAGAAGGAAGCAGACTCAAAGCTGTAGTCAAACGACTGCATGGGGCTGAGATCCGGCTGGAGAAGCCCAGTGTGGGTGCCACGGAAAATGTAATACTTGCGGGGGTTATGGCAGAAGGAGATACCATTTTACACGGGGCGGCAAGGGAACCGGAGATCTGTGCACTGTGCATTGCGGAGCTTTGATTGAAGGAACAGGCGGCGAAACGCTGGTGATCCATGGCGGCAGGACTCTGTACGGTACAGATTACAGGGTGCCTTCAGACAGAATTGTGGCGGGTACCTATTTGTTTGCCTGTCTGGTATCGGGAGGCAATATATTACTGGAGGATGCTCCGGCGTCGGAAATGGAAAGTGTATTGAGACTTTGCGAGCAAATGGGCGGTCATGTATGTATTTCAGAAGAAGGAATATATGTACAGGGACCTGCCGTTCCCAAGGCAGGAGGGTATGTCAGGACAGCGGCGTATCCCGGATTCCCCACAGACCTTCAGTCGGTTGCTCTGGCTACCGCTTCGGTAGCGGAGGGAGAAACGGTAATCGAGGAAACCATCTTTGAAAACCGTTTTCGAATCGTGGAGGAACTTCGCAGAATGGGAGCGGAGATTGAGGTATTAAACGATAAAAAAGTACTGGTCAGAGGCGTACCGTATCTTACGGGATGTGAGGTTGAGGCAAAAGAACTCAGGGGAGGAGCCGCGCTGACGGTAGCTGCCTTAAGGGCAGAAGGCAGGACCACGATCACGGGATGTTCCTATATTTATCGTGGTTATGAAAACATCTGCCGCGATTTCAAGGAGTTAGGAGCTAGGATTATCAGTGTATAGGTTGAAAAAAGCAGGCATTATCGCCCTGGCGATTGTGGTGTCCGGGGCGGTAATCCTGGGAGCGGGATGGTATTTTAAAAGTAAATATACCGTAAGTAATGTCTATGTAGAGGACAATGTTCACTACACGGATGAGGAGATTAAAGCAATCGTCATGCAGGGAAGATGGGGGAACAATTCAAAGTATCTCGCATTTAAGTATAAAAACAGGGAAATAGACAATATCCCCTTTGTGGATGCCATTGATGTGGACGTGCTTTCGGATGATACCATCCGGATTCGTGTGTTTGAAAAGCCGGTCATCGGATATGTGAGATACCTTGGATCTAATATGTATTTTGACAAAGATGGCTATGTGGTGGAAAGCAATGACACCATTACCGTGGGAGTACCGCTTGTGACCGGAATTGTGTTTGACCATATGGCGCTGGGGGAGAAGCTTCAGATTGAAAATGAAAAGGCCTTTGATATGATTCTGCTTTTGAAAAATATTCTGGACAAGGGCGATGAGCCTCTGTATGCAGACAAAATCAATATCAGCAGCCGGAATGAGCTCACCGTATATTTTGGGGGTATTGAGGTAAGCCTGGGGGATGATATGGCCACGTTGGAGGACAGGATCACCCAGTTAAGGGGAATCTTAAAGAAATATGAAGGTCAGGCAGGAAGCCTGCAGATGACTACCTATAACGGGGAAGGAAGATATTCTTTTCGCCCGCAATAAACTTTTTCAGAAAACAGTTGCGAAATTCTAAAAATAATTATATGATAGACTATATGGGATTTATTAAGTCAAAAGGAGGACGAACCTTTGCTTGAAATTAAGACGAATGAAGCTGAAGCTGCTGCCAAGATTATCGTAGTCGGAGTCGGTGGCGCAGGTAATAATGCTGTTAATAGAATGGTTGACGAACAGATTGACGGTGTGGAGTTTATCGGAGTGAATACCGATAAGCAGGCGTTGAAGCTGTGTAAAGCACCCAAGCTGATCCAGATCGGTGAGAAGCTGACTAAGGGATTGGGAGCGGGAGCAAAGCCCGAGGTTGGCGAGAAAGCTGCGGAGGAGAGTGCAGAGGATCTAGCTGCTGCACTTTCAGGAGCTGATATGGTATTTGTAACCTGCGGTATGGGAGGCGGAACCGGAACCGGTGCAGCCCCCGTTGTTGCCAGACTGGCCAAGGAGATGGGGATCCTCACGGTAGGTGTTGTGACCAAACCCTTCCGTTTTGAAGCGAAAGCCCGTATGATTAATGCG
>SAMEA3663280__coassemble_704_pt1 | contig 11206 bp, 7 predicted proteins | sample SAMEA3663280__metabat2_low_PE_020 | metagenome-assembled genome bin SAMEA3663280 (sample SAMEA3663280) | pig gut metagenome | biome: pig gut; feature: pig-associated habitat; material: faeces | place: China | collected 2013
AGCTATCTCATCGGGATTGTAGATGAAGAGGGCTTTGTTGGACATTTGTATTATGGTCCATACATCAGCGATACGGATGTTGCTTATCTGGCAAGAATTAATGAGAATCCTTTTGTGCCTTCTGCAAACAACAGAGACAGAGGGTCATTTCTTGATACATTTCCCATGGAGATGCCGGGGAGTAATGTGGGTGACTACAGGGAAAGCGCCATAGAGATAGAGGATGTGAATGGACATACCGCGGTCAGCTTATTATATAAAGGGCACCGTATTCGCAATGGGAAACCCAAGCTTACAGGGCTTCCGGCAACCTTTGGAGCAGAAGAAGATTGCATGACACTGGAAATAGATACCATCGATAAAACTCTTGGTCTTGAAGTTACATTGCGATATTCGGTTTTCAAAGATGTGGATGTAATCACAAGAAGCTGTAGCGTTAAGAATGTCTCGGAAACAACTGTTTTTCTGACCAGAATTTCGTCCATGAGTCTTGATATGGATCAGGAAGATTACAGATTACTCACACTTCACGGTTCATGGGCCAGAGAAAGGCATGTGGATTACAGAGAAATCGGCTATGGCAGAACCAATGTGGGATCCTTTAGAGGGGAATCTTCTCATCAGGAACATCCGTTTATGGCACTGGTATCGGAAAAGGCAACGCAGGAGTCCGGTAGGGTATATGGTTTCAACTTTGTGTATTCCGGTAATTTTCTGGCACAGGTTGAAAAGAATCAGTTTGATAATCTGAGAGTTCAGATGGGAATTCACCCCAAAAACTTTAAGTTTGAAATATGTCCGGGGGAAGTATTCACGGCACCTGAGGTAACAATGGTCTGTTCCGATAAGGGACTTGGATACATGAGCAGAACTTATCATGATCTATATAGAAATCATTTGATTCGGAGCCCCTATAAAGAGAAAGAAAGACCTATTCTGATTAACAACTGGGAAGCAACCTATTTTGATTTTGATACAGATAAGCTGTTGGCCATTGCAAGAGAAGCAAAAGATGCAGGCATTGAGATGTTGGTAATGGATGATGGATGGTTCGGAAATCGAAATGATGACAACTCCGGTCTTGGCGACTGGTTTGTTAACGAAAAAAAGTTGCATGGCGGTTTGAAGTATCTGGTGGATGAAGTCAATAAGCTCGGGTTGAAATTTGGTATTTGGTTTGAACCGGAAATGATCTCACCGGATTCTGCACTATATAGGGCACATCCGGACTGGGCAATTGCCATTCCTGACAGGACTCCTTGCAGATTAAGAAACCAGTTCGTCCTTGATATTACAAGGGCTGAAGTCAGAGAGTATATATATCGTTCTGTTTCAGATATTTTACATAGTGCAAATATTGAGTATGTAAAGTGGGATATGAATCGTCAATTGACAGATCTTGGAAGTGTATCTCTTGGGAAGGAGAATCAGGGAGAACTCAGTCACAGATATGTCCTTGCAGTCTATGAATTACAGGAGCGTATCCTTTGTGAGTTCCCGAATCTGTTGTTGGAGAATTGTTCCGGAGGCGGTGCCAGATTTGATCCGGGAATGCTGTATTACAGCCCGCAGATTTGGTGTTCTGATGACACGGATGCCATAGAGAGACTTTCGATTCAGGAAGGTACAGCGTTGGTCTATCCGCTTTCCACCATAGGTGCGCATGTATCTGTCTGCCCGAATCATACGGTTGGAAGAGTAACTCCTTTTGAAACAAGAGGAAATGTGGCGCTTGCCGGCACCTTTGGATATGAGCTTGACATCACAAAACTGCCAAAGGAAGAGAGAAAATTGATTCCCATACAAACTGCAATGTATCACAAATATAACAAACTGGTAAGGGAAGGGGACTATTACCGTATAGCTTCTTATGCGGAAAACCATTTATACGATTGTTATGAAGTGATTTCCAAAGATAAAAAGGAAGTGCTTGTAACCTATGTACAGGTTCTGAATCAACCAAATTCACACAGCAGAATAATTAAGCTTGCCGGCCTGGATCCGAATATGAGATATCGTGAGGAAGAAAGCAAAATAATCTATTATGGCGATACACTTATGCATGCCGGTATTCAGATTCAAAATATGTGGGGTGATTTTCAGTCAAAACTGATTCATTTTACGATGGTGGAGGGATAAATGGCTAAATCAGTAAAACTCGCAGACATTGCAGAAAAACTTGGAGTTAGTAATGTTACTGTCTCAAAAGCACTCTCCGGGAAAAAAGGAGTCAGCGAAGAAATGCGAACGCGAATTGTTAAATATGCGGAGGAGCTTGGTTATAAACAACCTTCGGTGGCAAGAAAAGAAGCGCTTTCCAGAAAGAGTTATCAGATTGGTGTGATTGTAAGAGAAGGGTTCCTGGATAAATATGAGTCCTTCTACTGGCAAATGTACAAGCATGTATGCGCGTGTGCTCTCGAGAACGGCAGTTTTGCAATGCTGGAGGTTATTTCAAATGATTCAGAAGCAAATCTCTTTTTGCCTGAGATTCTAAAGGAAAACAAAATACAGGGACTCATAGTAATCGGGGAAATGAATAAAGGATACCTTGCAGCATTGCGGGAAAAATGTTCCGTTCCTATAGTATATCTTGATTTTACTGAGGTGGATCAAAAAATTGACTCCGTTATGTCAGACGGATATTACGGTGCCTATTATCTGACAAATTATCTGATATCCCAGGGACATCTCAGAATTGCTTATGTCGGGTCCGTCTCGGCTACCGGTTCTATCATGGATCGATATCTTGGATATGTGAAGGCACTTACGGAACATGGACTTGAACCGAAAAAAGAATGGCAATTGGAGGATAGAGATAAGGAAACAGGTTTTATCGATGAAAATCTTATTCAATTACCGAAGGAGATGCCGGATGCTTTTTTGTGTAACTGCGATCTGACCGCCGGAAGGCTGATACACAAGATAAATGAAAACGGATTCATGGTTCCCGAGGATGTTTCCGTAGCCGGATTCGACAATTGCATTTATCCCGGTTTATCTAATGTGGAAATAACAACTTATGAAGTGGACAGAAAAGCTATGGCGAAGCAGGCAGTAGAGGTTCTGTTGAATAAGCTGGAAGATTCCACGGCTGCTTCGGGAACGCATATCATTTCGGGGAAACTGATAATTAGAGACAGTGTAAAAAGAATTGGATGACTATGATTTTTTGTTTAGTCACAAAAAATGAACAACAAGGAAAAGGAGAAAAAAGATGAAGGAATTGAAAATGATTGCACCGGTTGTTAAAAATGTACCTTGGCAGGAGAAGCCCGAGGGGTTAAAAGGAGCTCCCCTATGGAGATATACGGAGAATCCCATTATCGGAAGGAATCCCATTGACGGAGTAGCGCGGATCTTTAACAGTGCGGTTATGCCTTACGAGGGTAAATTCATCGGTGTTTTCCGCGGCGAGCAGACCAACGGAATCCCTTATATTTATCTTGGAAGAAGCGAAGATGCGATTCATTGGGAGTTTGATCCCAAGCCGATTCCGTTCAAGGATGAGAACGGTAATGATTTTATGCCCCGATATGCATATGATCCCAGACTGGTAAAAGTTGAGGACACATACTATTTAATCTGGTGTCAGGATTTCTACGGAGCTGCTATTGGTATGGCAAAAACCACAGACTTTCAGAGTTTTACCAGATTAGAAAACCCCTTCCTGCCTTTTAACAGAAATGCAGTGTTGTTCCCGAGAAAGATCAACGGTAACTTTATGATGTTGAGCAGACCCTCCGATTCCGGGCATACTCCTTTCGGAGATATCTTTGTCAGTGAGAGTCCTGATCTTGTTTTCTGGGGGAAGCACAGACATGTGATGAGCCGAGGCAATGAGTGGTGGGAATCGTTAAAGATCGGCGGTGGGGCAGCACCGATTGAGACAACAGAGGGCTGGTTGCTGTTCTATCATGGTGTCAGCGGAACCTGTAACGGATATGTATATTCCATCGGCGGTGCTATTTTAGATCTTGAGAATCCCTCCAAGGTACTTTATCGCTGCGAGAATTTCCTGCTGACTCCCGAAGAGTGGTATGAGGAAAGAGGTTTTGTTCCCAATGTAACCTTCCCCTGTGCTACGATTCATGACTCCGAGACGGGAAAGATAGCAATCTATTACGGCTGCGCTGACAGTTACGTAGGGCTTGCTTTTACAAAGCTTGATGAGATTGTTGCCTATATCAAGGAGCATAGCGTGACCAATGAGACAGATACCGAAATCGGTATGAGATAACAAGCCGGAGGTGGAATATGAGCTTGGCTACAGAGTTTGTAAAACACATAAAAGCAGGTGTTAGTATCGGCGATACACTGGATTCTTTCAATGATTTTATTACATATGAGGATGCTCCTGCTGTTTCGGAAACTGCATGGGGCAATCCGGAGATCAAAGAAGGGCTGATTGATACGATTCTAAGGAGCGGATTTAATCTTGTGCGTATCCCGGTTTCTTGGAGAGTACATATCGGTCCTGCACCGGATTTTCATATTGAAGACAGATGGATGAACAGAATACAGGAAGTTGTGGATTATGCTTACAAAAAAGGTGCCTATGTAATTCTGAATCTTCATCACGAGGATTGGAATTATCCCTATTACACGAATAAAGAAGCTGCCTGTACCAAAATGAAGGCTGTATGGAAGCAGATTGCAGAAAGATTTGCGGAATATGACGAGCATTTGATCTTCGAAGGGCAGAATGAACCGAGAAAAATCGGTACGCCCCTGGAATGGAATGGCGGCGATGAAGAAGGCTGGAGAGTCGTGGATGCAACAAATCAGGCTTTTGTAGATGCAATCAGGGAATCGAAGGGATATAACGCAACCCGTTTCCTGATGGTTCCCGGATATGCCGCAAATTGTACCGTTGGCGTAAGAAATCTGACAGTGCCGCAAGACGAAAGAGTCATTGTATCAGTCCATGCCTATGAGCCCTATGAATTTGCTTTACAGTTACCGGGCAGAAAAACCTGGAATCATGATACTGAAATGATTGACAGTATTATGAAAGAGCTTAAGGAACGTTTTGTTTCAAAAGGCATTCCCGTAATCATGGGAGAATTCGGTGCCATGAACAGAGATGACAATGAAGAGGAAAGAGCTGCCTGGGTTGCTTATTATGTTTCAAAGGCGAAAGAAGCAGGAATTCCATGTGTATGGTGGGACAACGCACGCTTTTTCGGAGAAGGTGAATTGTTCGGGCTGTTTGACCGTAATAACTTTAACTGTGTATTTCCCAAGGTGCTGGATGGATTGATGAGAGGTTTGGAAAACTGAGAAACAAAGCGAGGAAAAGGTATGATACACGAAAAATATTATGAGCTTGCAGCAAAGCAGGAGAAGCTTTTAAACGAAACAAACAAAAAAGAGGAATATTTTTATAACGGAATTTACGACAGATATAGCAATCCCGTCTTGACAAGAGAACATATTCCGCTTACCTGGAAGTATGATCTGAACAAGGAAACGAATCCGTATTTTCAGGAGAGACTTGGGATCAATGCGGTTATGAATTCCGGTGCAATTTATTTAAACGGCAAGTACTATTTGGTCGCAAGAATAGAAGGAAATGACAGGAAGTCTTTTTTTGGAGTGGCAGAAAGCGATAACGGAATTGATCATTTCAGGTTCTGGGATTATCCCATTCTTTTAGAGGATAGCTGCCCTGAAGAGACCAATGTTTATGACATGCGTCTGACTCAGCACGAGGATGGATACATATACGGCGTATTCTGCTCGGAAAGCAAGGACAAAACAGTAAATGATTTGTCTGCTGCCGTAGCTGCTGCAGGAATTGTGCGTACAAAGGATCTGAAGCATTGGGAGAGACTTGATAATCTTGTGACTCTGCGTTCCCCTCAGCAGAGAAATGTAGTGCTGCATCCGGAATTTGTTGATGGAAAATACGCATTTTACACAAGACCTATGGACGATTTTATCGAAACAGGAAGTGGCGGAGGAATAGGCTTTGGTCTGTGTGAGGACATTACACATGCCGTGATTGACGAGGAGAAAATGACCAGCCTTCGTAAATATCATACGATTACCGAAGCCAAAAACGGTGCCGGCGCACCCATCAAAACTGACCGGGGATGGATCCATATTGCCCACGGTGTACGTAATACCGCAGCCGGTCTTAGATATGTGATTTATGCTTTTGCCACTGATCTTAACGATCCGTCTAAGGTGATTGCCGAGCCGTCCGGACTCCTGATCGGACCCAGAGGAGAAGAACGTGTCGGCGATGTTTCAAACGTGGTGTTTACAAATGGTGCTATCGTGAACGAGAAAAATGAAGTATTTCTATATTATGCTTCCTCTGACACAAGAATGCATGTTGCAACGACTACAATCGATAAACTGATTGATTACGTTTTCAATACACCTGCAGATCCGGGCAGAAGTGTGGAATGTGTAGCACAAAGATGTGAATTGATTGAAAAGAATTTAAAGTTACTTCGTGAAAAGGACGCATAAAATGAGCTATCTGGTGGAAGCAGATCATAAATTGTTGCAGTACAGCGGAAGGATTGATTTTGATGCTCCTAAGGAACCGGTATTTGTGTATGCCGGTTCCTGGGTTAAAATCAGATTCCGTTCCGGGTATATCAGGGTATTGCTTGAAAATCATCACAGTTATTATTTAAACTACATGGGGTATATATTAGATGGTGTTCAGGGGAAATTCCTTCTGAATGACGACAAGAATACCAATACTTATAACATTAAGGAAAACCTGTCAGAGGGCGAACATGAATTATTGTTGTTCAAGCGCATGGATGCCTGCCATCATGTTATTTTTCGAGGCTTTGAAATCGAGGACAGTGGGGAAGTGCTGCCTGTCAGTAAGATGAGTAATCGCAGAATAGAGGTTTTTGGCGACAGTGTATCCTGCGGTGAAGTATCGGAAGCAATCGAATACACAGGTAAGGGTGATCCGGAGAATCACAATGGACTCTATTCAAACAGCTGGTATTCCTATTCCTGGATAGCTGCCAGAAAGTTAAATGCCGAATTGCATATCACTTCGCAGGGGGGAGCTGCTTTGTTGGATCAGACAGGGTGGTTTCATGGACCGGATTATCTTGGATTATACTCTATTTATGATAAAATAGAATACAATCCGGATATATGCCCGGTTAAATTATGGGATTTTCAAAAATGGATTCCCCAGGTTGTTGTATTTGCGTTTGGGCAAAACGACAATCATCCCGATGATATCATGGCTAAGGATTATCATTCAGAAGCCTCGGTTAATTGGAGACACAGCTATCTTTCTTTTTTGGAAAAAATGATGCTGTTATATCCTAAGGCGCATTTTATTCTAACAACAACGAGTCTGAATCATGATGCGATATGGGATAAGGCAATCAGTGAGGTGTGTGACACAATTGACAATAGCCGGGTACATCGATTCTTCTATGGGAAAAACGGCTGTGGGACACCGGGACATATCAGAATAGCGGAAGCCGAAGAAATGGCAGATGAGCTGGTTGGATTCATTGAGACCCTGGGAGATATCTGGAACGAATAATCAAAATCATGAATAAAGGATAAAAACATGAACAAATTCAGATTGGAAAAATTGTTTCAAAAGGCAAAAAATGGAGAAAAACTGATAATAGGTTTTATTGGAGGCTCCATTACGCAAGGCTGCCTTGCTACAGAACCCTGTCTTTGCTATGCCTATCATGTATATGAGTGGTGGTGTCGTACCTTCCCGAAAGCTGATTTTGTATATTTAAATGCAGGAATCGGTGCGACAGATTCCCAGTTTGGGTGCGCCAGAGCAGAAAGTGATTTACTGGCAGAGAAACCGGACTTTGTCATAATTGAATTTTCCGTTAATGATGAAGACAATGAACATTATCTGGAAACCTACGAGGGATTGGTCAGAAAAATATACGGTTCGTCATGGGAGCCGGCAGTTCTTCTGGTACACAATATTTTTTATGAAGACGGTCGCAATGCTGAGAATATCCATAGAAGGATTGCAAAGTATTATGAGTTACCGTCTGTCAGCATGAAAGATACGATTTATTCGGAGATTCTGGAAGGAAAGCTTCAAAGAGAAGAACTGACTGCAGACGGCTTACACCCAAATGACAAGGGGCATGCACTGGTAGCAGGAGTCATCACGGAATTTCTGAGTAACATCATGAAGCATGCTACAGGAACAAACGAAGCTTCCGATAATGTGAAGGTTCTTCCGAAGCCTCTTACCCGAAATAATTACGAAAATTCCATCCGTTACAGAAATGACAATTGTCAGCCGGAAGTAAACGGCTTTGTAATAGATGATTCCAAACAGGTAAACATTACGGATGTCTTTAAAAAAGGATGGACTGCAAAACAAAAGGGAGATAGTATCAAGTTCCGGGTTAAGGGTAGTTGTATCGGTGTGCAATATAGAAAAACAATGCAATTACCGGCACCTGTTGCGGAGCTGATTCTGGATGGAGACAAAGAACATCCTTTTATTTTAGATGCAAATTTTAACGAAACCTGGGGGGATAAGCTGGTACTGGACACAGTTCTCGAGCATGGAGAAGAAAAGGAACATACTGTGGAAATCATTCTGAAAGAAACTCATCCTGAAGACAAGCTTCCTTTCTATTTGGTTTCCGTAATTGCCTGCAATGAAAGCTGTAATGAGTTTATCTGTAAGGAGGAAAACAGTATCCTGTTCTTCACTCCCTGTTTTACGCATAATATATGGGGCGGTATTAAGCTTCGGGAGGAATTTGGTTATCCTGTGGAAGGAGATGACATCGGTGAATGTTGGGGTATTTCAGCACATCCAAACGGTGAAAGTATTGTAAAGAATGGCTGCTTTACCGGAAGGAGATTGTCCGAACTATGGAAAAGTCAACCTGGTCTTTTTGGCAAATGTAATACTGAACGATTCCCGCTTCTGGTAAAGATCATAGATGCAAACGAGGATCTGAGTATTCAGGTACACCCTGATGATTCTTATGCATATACAAATGAAAATGGTTCCTATGGTAAAACAGAATGCTGGTATGTTCTGGATTGCAATGAGAATGCAACACTTATAATAGGTCATAATGCATCTTCAAGACAAGAATTGACTGATATGGTTAAAGGTGGAAAATGGAATGAATTTATCAGGGAGATTCCGGTATCTAAGGGTGATTTTATCCAGATTGATCCCGGTACCGTCCATGCAATCAAGGGCGGAATGCTTATATTGGAAACGCAACAGAACAGTGATATCACATACAGAGTGTATGATTATGATAGATTATCTAATGGAGTTCCCAGACAATTACATATAAAGCAAAGCCTGGATGTAATCTCCGTACCTGCAAAAAAGGCTGAAGAATGTGTGATACACACAGCAATTACTCAAAAAGAGAATTGTCTGGAGGAATTATATGTCTGCAAATATTATAAAGTATTCAAAGCTAAGGTGAGAGGCGGCTTTTCATTTAAGAAAAAAAATATATTTATGCTTGCAACAGTCATTCATGGAGAAGGGAAAGTAAACGGAAGTGAGATTAAGAAAGGCGATCATTTCCTGATTCCGGCAAAGCTATCCGATATTTGTGTCGAAGGAAATGCGGAAATGATTCTTTCAACTCCATAAAATGAGTAATTTTTTGTAAAAACCTCTGGATTTTTTTCATCAGATATGAGAAAATAGATGTCGAATGATATTATTTTATCAATATGTATTTTGATATTATAGTAACTTACATATTTGAAAGGAGATTTCACATGATTTATTCAAAGGAAGTTGAAGAAATGTGCACAGTCGCTCAGGGTGTGCATCATGGATGTGCGCCTATCCCTGAAGAAGCTAAGTGGGTTCAGGCAAAGAAAGTAGAAGACATTTCCGGTCTTACACATGGTGTGGGCTGGTGTGCTCCCCAGCAGGGCGCTTGTAAGCTGACACTGAATGTTAAGGAAGGAATCATCCAGGAAGCCCTGGTTGAGACCATCGGCTGCTCCGGAATGACTCACTCCGCAGCTATGGCTTCCGAAATTCTTCCCGGACTTACCGTAATGGAAGCTCTGAACACCGACCTTGTATGTGACGCTATCAACACCGCTATGAGAGAGCTGTTCCTTCAGATCGTTTACGGACGTACCCAGAGTGCTTTCTCTGAGGAAGGTCTTCCTATCGGTGCCGGACTTGAAGATCTTGGCAAAGGACTGAGAAGCCAGGTTGGTACCATGTACGGTACTCTCAAGAAGGGTCCCCGTTATCTTGAAATGGCAGAAGGCTATGTGACCGGTATCGCTTTGGACAAGGATGACCAGATTATCGGTTATGAGTTCGTAAGCCTTGGAAAGATGACTGACTTTATCAAGAAGGGTGACGATCCCAACACAGCATATGAGAAGGCAAAGGGTCAGTATGGCCGTGTTGCTGATGCCGTTAAGATCATCGACCCCAGAAAAGAATAAGTAAAGGATAAAGGAGGACAGAAAAAATGGCTTTATTTGAATCATATGAAAGACGTATTGATAAAATCAACGCTGTTCTGAACAGCTACGGTATCTCCTCTATCGAAGAAGCAGAGAAGATTACCAAGGATGCCGGTCTTGATGTTTACGACCAGGTGAAGAAGATTCAGCCCATTTGTTTTGAAAATGCATGTTGGGCTTATACAGTAGGTGCTGCTATCGCAATTAAGAAGGGATGTCGCAAGGCTTCCGAGGCTGCTGCAGCTATCGGTGAGGGACTTCAGGCATTCTGTATTCCCGGCTCCGTTGCTGATACCCGTAAGGTTGGTCTCGGCCATGGTAATCTCGGAAAGATGCTTCTGGAAGAGGAGACTGATTGCTTCTGCTTCCTTGCAGGACATGAGTCTTTTGCAGCTGCTGAAGGTGCTATCGGTATCGCAGAAAAGGCTAACAAGGTTCGCCAGAAGCCTCTTCGTGTTATTCTGAACGGTCTTGGAAAGGATGCAGCAAAGATTATCTCCAGAATCAACGGATTCACTTTTGTTGAGACCGAGTACAATCCTTACACCAATGAAGTTAAGGAAATCGAAAGAATTGCTTACTCTGACGGACTGCGTTCCAAGGTTAACTGCTATGGTTCCAACAGCGTTCCCGAAGGTGTGGCAATCATGTGGAAGGAGAACGTTGATGTATCTATCACCGGTAACTCCACTAACCCTACCAGATTCCAGCATCCGGTAGCAGGTACTTACAAGAAGGAGAGAGT